>Ga0209555_10000380_pt1 | contig 38235 bp, 21 predicted proteins | sample SaaInl85LU_5_DNA_FD_184643 | JGI IMG/M metagenome (GOLD analysis project Ga0209555, IMG submission 184643) | Marine microbial communities from expanding oxygen minimum zones in the Saanich Inlet - ESP_85LU_5_DNA (SPAdes) (version 2) | ecosystem: Environmental > Aquatic > Marine > Intertidal... | reverse complement strand
TATGGATACATCGGCACAATACGGACAACAAGATTTTAACCTACCACATGACGTGGTTGAGTTACCCTCTAAAGGTAAATTTTATGCAAATGGTAAATCATCAATTAAAGTTGGTTATTTAACTGCTGCGGATGAGAACTCATTGTTAGGGCAACGAAATCCTGAAAATATCATTCAAAATTTGTTAAGAGCCAAAATATATGAACCAAACATGGACATTAGTGGATTGTTGGATTGTGATGTTGAAGCAATACTTATTTTTTTAAGAAACACGTCATTTGGTTCAAAATATACATTTACTCTAAGAGACCCAAAAACACTAAAAGAATTTGAAACGTCTACTACATTAGATGAGTTAAGTATTAAAAAGCCGACAATAGAACCAGACGCAAAAGGTCTATTTGAATTTAAATTACCTAAATCAGGTAAAAATGTGAAATGTCGACTATTAACTATTGGAGACACTCAAGAAATTTCTAAACTCGAAGATTCATATCCTGAAGGGGTTATAGTTCCAACAGTTACAAAAAGACTTGAGAAAACAATAGTTGAAATTGATGGTATTAATGACAAGGCTCAGATTGCTCAGATAATTCAGTCTTTACCAATCGCAGATTCTAAATACGTTAGAAATACAATGAGAGATGCTGAACCACGTTTAGAGTTAGAAAGAGTATTTACGGCCCCGTCAGGAGAAAAAGTGACTAGCAGAATCACTTTCGGGGCTGAGTTTTTTCGTCCTTTCTTCTGATTATAGGCAAGTTATGCTCGATGAGATTTACTACTCCGTTAAGGAATTAGGTTTCTCATACTCAGACATGCTCAAAATGCCCACTTTTGAACGAAAATATTTTATTAATAAATTTGCTGAAGAAATTGAATCGAGAAAAGAGGCTCAAAGGAAATCAAATAAGTGATATTTATAATAAAAGATTAATATGTTGCAAACATCACCAGGGGATACAGGCGAAGGTAAATCGCTAGGAGGTGCTTACGAAAAATTTAAGGCACAATTTACGTCCTTAACTCAAGAATTACTAAACTTTGATACTCAGGCAAAAAAAGTAATTAGCGAAACTTTTGGCCAAGGAGTTGGTTATGCTGATAAGATTAGACAGTCTTTAGCATTATCGGTAAGTAAAACCGCAGAATTAGGTTACACTACTGAGCAGTATGCAACCCTTCTTTCTTCGGTTTCTACTAGTTTACAAACCAATACAGATTTTACAAGTGAACAATTAAATAACATGATGTTATTTGCCGATGCTGCCGGTATATCGTCAGAAGAGGTAGGTAAATTAGTTGCTGGATTTTCAAATATTGGTGTTGGTACCACGCAATCATTAAAAGATATGCAGGGTTTAACTAAAACCGCTAGAAGTTACGGAGTTAATGTTTCTCAGTATATGGGTGTAATTGCCGAAAACTTACACCTAATGAATTCATTTAAATTTCAAGGTGGGGTACAAGGTTTAGGTAAGATGGTTGCAAAATCACAGGCGTTACGTATTGATTTAAGTACTGTAACAACATTAGCTGAAAAATTCTTAGACCCTGCAGGTGCAATTGATGCTGCAGCAAGTTTACAAATGATGGGTGGTCAGTTAGCTCAACTGGGTGATGGGTTTAACTTAATGAACCTTGCTCAAAATGATGTGGAAGGACTATTCGATTCAATAGTTGAGGCTACCTCGGCTTCTGTATCGTTTAATGAACAAAGCGGTAGTTTTGAATTGAGTGCTTTAGAAATGAGAAGATTAAGGGCAACAGCAAAAGAACTTGGAGTTGACTATAATAAACTTACTAAGGGTGCAATTAATTATGCTGAGAGACAAGAAAAGATTTCACAACTCGATTTTATGGGTGGTATTTCTGAAGAAGACAAAGAATTTTTTGCTAGTGTTGGTCAGCTTGATAAGGGTGAACTTAAGTTCAATGTAAAACGTGAGGAAGACGGTAAAATGGTCGACAAGTTAGTGGAACTTGATGAATTAACTGCTACCGATAGAGAACGTTTTGAAAAAATGCAACTTGACTCAAATCTAACTGATAGAGATATTGCTATTGAACAAAGAGACATTTTAAAGAAACTATATGATGCGGCAACAGAGACAGGGAGAAGGGTAACTGGTGAAGTTGCGTCAAAAGCGACAACTAGAGGTACCGATGGATTACTCGATGATAATAGCGTCTACTCAAGTTTAGAAAACAGTATAAATAATTTAAGTGAGAACATAACAAGTAATTTAGATAAAGTTTTAACTTCAGAATATTTAAAAACAGCAAATGAAACTATTATTAATACTGCAAGTGTTATGATTGATACGTTTGATACTTCTAGTACTTCCCTCATTAAAGAGATAAGGGATATGGTTAAAGATGTTTTTGGAATTAACGACGGTGTTGTTCAAGACGGTAATATTATAACTACTCATCCTGATGATTATTTAATTGCAACTAAAGACCCCGCAGGTATGGTTGATAATATATTGAGTGGATTACTTCCAAAAGAAATTGGTTCAACATTACAAGATAATAACAGTCCTCCGGTATCACCAAAGATTAGTTTTGAGGATTTACAGATTACACATTCAGGTAGTATTAAATTAGAAGGGGATGGTAGGTTTATTACTTTAGACACATTAGCCAGTAATCCACAGATGTTAGCTAACCTAACAAATATGATAAAAAGAAAAATGTCAGATGAAACGATGGGTTATTCTAACGCGTAAAATAATCATTTCGTCTATTTATATAGTAAACTAAAATAGATGCCAAGTCCATTATCATTTAATTCTACAGAAAACTTCAGAAAAAAACTGTTGGTCAAAAACTTACCACCTTTTAATAGTGATGGTTTTGCCCCTTCTACAAATCCTGGACAGTCTGAATTAATACTTTCAAACTACGCAGTTGTTGATAGTGCCGAGGTTGAGGATATTGGTGATGTTGAAGAAGTAAAATTATTTTTACAGAATCAATATGGACCAGCAGGTGGATATGATAATAGATATAGTGTACAAGATGTACAACAGTTAATCACTGATAGGGACACTTATTTTAAGTTTGTTTCATCAACATATACAAGTGCTGATATACTATTTAATAAAGACCCACAGGGAACTAATGGTTCGTTAACACAAGATTCTGCAATGATTCAGATTGGTGCAAAATCATTGAAAGATGAATTTCAGTACCGTGTTGATGAGGAGATTAGGCAGGAGACATTAGGTCGAGCAAACTTCCTTAACGCCTTAAAAGACCCTTTCATTGCCGCAGATATTTTAACAGGACGACAAGAGTTAATAGAGCCTGATTGGGTAATATCCTCACCAACAAACATAGTTGGGAAGGGATTAGATTTTATAAGTAGAATTACTGGTGTTTATGTTCCTTTTTCATGGATACCTGGTGATTATTTTGGTGGTAAAAAAGTATACTCAAACATTGTTGTAAACAAAATTTCTAATTTATTTGGTGGTGGTAAACTGCTACCTGAGAGAAAAAGTGGTTCTGATATATTCCTAAATAATACTGGTGGTGGTCAGACATCAACAATGTTTAAATCACTTGAGTATAATAGATTTAGACCTGACTATAAAGCAAACTTTATTTCTGACCTTAATTTAAGAGCACCTAACGGTAACTACTATGTCGGTAAACGAACTCAGGACCCTAACGATATAATTTCTCCACCTGATGAGTTACCTGTTAATATGGATGGTGAGAGAGTTCAAACGGCAGTTAGAGGTTATGGAGAATTGGCTAAACTATATGAGGGTGAACAAAATTTTAAATTTGGATTAAATACAGTTGAGCCAGGGGATAACCCCGATATCCAAGGAGGTTTCACATGGGTATCACCAAAAAGCAGTGGGGCTGCGGGTAAAAAAGTTGGTGTGGGTGGTGACATCAAGTCAGGAGATGCTGGATTTGGACCTATTAGTTCACAATTTACATCATCATCTTCAAGTAGTTATAAATTAACTGAAGGGTCAATACTTGATGACACACAGAGATTAGTTGATTCTGCGGATGGACTACAGGGTCAAGCACGTTTAAGTCACGTTGGTACCGCAATTAATCAAGTGTCTAAAGTATTTTTTGACGGGACACGTGAGATAACTAAGGGTTCAAGAGTTAAAAGATATGTTAATGAAAATGGTGCGTTTGTTGGTGAGGAATATTGTCGTGTATTCACAAAAGACACACCATACTATACAATGGCGGACTTACAAAAAAGGGATGGTAATATACGTAAATTTACCAATTCTGTTTTGGATAACACATATAATTTAAATATTGCACCACAAAAATCAGGAGGAATACCAACAAATTTTGGGGTAAATGATAAAGGTGAAAACATGACTAAATATATGTTATCACTTGAGAACCTTGCTTGGAGAACGTCAAATATGACTCAAGATTTAGCTGAGTGTGAGAAAGGACCTAATGGTGGACGTGTAATGTGGTTCCCCCCTTATGACTTAAGAGTTGATGAGAGCGTGTCTGCAAGTTGGACAACTAATGATTTTTTAGGTAGACCTGAACCGATATATACATACTCAAATACCCAAAGACAGGGTTCATTAAGTTTTAAAATTATAGTTGACCATCCATCGGTATTAAATACGTTAGTTGATAAGGAATTGGCGAATGTGACACCCGACTCTGAGGTTACTAAGATTGTTGACAGTTTCTTTTCTGGGTGTAAAACTTTAGATATCTATGAATTGGCTCGAAAGTATGGTCAGTTAAGTTTTAACGACATCTATGAGGTTGTTAGTAAAACTAATAATCCTGATGTTTTTAGAGAAGTTGTTAAGGAAATACCTAAACAAAACCCTGAACCTGATAATGTCGAAACAGAAACGATACAAAAACCAAATTTCAATCAATTTGAAGGTGTAAATTTATATTTTGATAATGATAAACCAGATTCAAGGTCTAGAGGGACAACCTCATCAGTTAATTATGATGTGACTTATAATAATTATATTGCAAAAAAAAGTGATTATTTAACAAAAGCCAAAACAATTAATGAAGAACAACAGGTTGAAACATTTTTTGAAAATAACATTGAGAAAGGTAAGAATGAACTTGATAGTTTAATTGATAAGTTAGTTGACGCGGCGACCAATAAATTTGGTGTTAATATTTTATTAACGGGTTCTGCCTCTTCACCTAACGATAAAAGTTATAATATTAACTTATCTAAAAGAAGGGTTGATTCAGTTAAAAAACAAATTTTAAATGACCCTAGAATTAAAAAAGTTAACGAAAAAGGATATATTGGTATTCAGAGTGCATTTAGTGGTGAATCGATAACTATTGGTGGCACAGATTGTTCTCAGGAAATAACTAATAAAGTGGCTAAAATATATTCAACACAAGCTATGAAATGTCGTAGAACGACAATAAAATCAATTAATATTATTTCACCACCTGTAGAGAAAACACCACCCGTTGAGGAAGAAACTACAAGTGTTAGTGTTGGTGATGATAAGGTTGCTGTGATTGAAAAAGGAAAAGGGGCACCAAGAACAACGAGTGAGGTTTCATTAAGAGAGGGAATAACTAAAAAGGTGTTAAGAAAGTTATTATCAGAATGTGATTATTTTGAGAGCGTTGCTGAGGACACATCTTTCTTATATCAAGGTATAAAAGAAAAGATTAAATATTTTAATCCTACATTCCATTCAATGACACCTGAAGGGTTAAACAGTAGATTAACGTTCTTACAACAATGTATGAGACCGGGTGAGACTATACCGACTATTGGTCCTGATGGTCAACCTTTAGAAAACAATGCGTTAAATACTTCATTTGGTTCACCACCAATATGTATTTTAAGGGTTGGGGATTTCTTTCATACTAAAATTGCCATAAATCAGATGAGTATAAGGTATGAGCCTTTGACGTTAGATATAAACCCTGAAGGTATTGGTGTTCAACCAATGATTGCGGATGTTAACTTATCATTCTACTTTATTGGTGGACATGGATTAAAGGGTCCTGTAGCACGATTACAAAATGCGTTGTCGTTTAACTATTACGCTAATACTGAAATGTATGATGAAAGGGCAGTGGCAACAGAAGACACATCTAAGATTGATTTAGAAACTATTGAGGCGTTAGGACCTGAGGTACCATTTAGTATTGATGATATTAGTAATTTAGATACTAAAGATGGTGGTAGTACGATTGGTGAAATTACGAGTAAAGAGATATCCAATAGTGGAACATCAATTAGTGGGGTAATCAACTATAAAACAATAATGGATGATTTAATAGTTAAGTATGAAACATATAGGGACTCGATAGGTCCATCACTACAAAGTGTTGCTGAAAACTATGGGGAAATCGGTTTAAGATTATTCACTAAAGATAGAAATTTAATTGAAGGTAATATTGCTTCGGTGGCGTATGTTGCAAGTGGTAATACTAAATTGTTTGGTAAGTCAGAAAAGATTACAGAAAAAGTAAGTTACCAATTTGAACAATCATTAATTGATGTTGATAATGATAAACATCCATTGCAGTTTGCTAATAAAACACAAACTTTTAGTGAGGGTAATGATTTTAAAAGAAAAGATGTTAGAAAATATGACAATAAACTAAAACAGATAATTAATTCAAGAATTAATAATTTTGAATCTGAAATGGTTACAAACCTTCAGACATTAACAAAATATGAAACCGATTTAACGAGAGTCATTGATAAGATGAATGTTATTAATGAAGAAATTGATGGTTTTATTCAAGGTGGTAATACCGTGGTGTATGACTTAACAGCAACTACTGAGGTTTATAGTTCAAACTACGCTAACACCTTAGATGAATTAAATGGGGACTTAGTTATAATACAAGATAAATTAAATGAGTTAGATACTATTACTAAAACTAAAGTTTATAATGTTAATAATAATGGATTTGAAATTTTGTCACCTGAAAATACAAACACTACTTACCAAAAAGATTTGAGTATGACAATAATGGTTTCAGATTTTTCAGACGCAGAATTTAAAAGATTTTACTTAACTTTTTATCGATATATGTTAGATAATAGTAATGACTTAATTGATGAGTTAACAAAATTTGTTAAAGAGAACAAGTTTAAAAACACTGAGAAATGGGTGAAATCAATTACAGATAACATAAACAATCTTTTATCGGATTTTAAAAAGGGTGAAACACAAATTAAAAAATTATTTGAAGCTTACGAAAATGAGACTAAATTAAAAAGTGAATTTAATGACATACCATATACTAAGGGTAAAATAAGAGAATTTACATTCACTAATAATCCATCACCATCAGCTTTAGATAAAGATTTAATTGATATATTATACACAGGTGGTAATGAAGGTGACCCAACAAAATGGAATAATAAAGTAAAACTACAATAATGAGATACTACGATAGATATCAAAAGTTTTTATTAAATGGACAACAAACTGTGGTCCCAAATATAGTTTTGCCTTCAAAAACTACAGATAAGAGGTATGTTTATAAAGCAGATGTGAGTAGATTAGATAAAATTAGTTTTGAATTTTACCAAACACCTTATTTTGGTTGGTTAATACAAATGGCTAATCCTCAATATGGTAGTTTAGAAAAAGACATACCTGATGGGTCTGTTTTGATTGTTCCATTTCCATTGGTACAATCTTTACAGGATTATAAAAATGCTTTAGACACACATTTCTATTACTATGGCCGTTAATAAAAATTTCAGAAGTTTCTATGGAGGTGAGAAGATTGCCTTTGACCAGTTTGATAATATCGTGTTAGTCGACCCAAATAAGGTTGTTGATTCAGATGGTAAACAAATTGAAAGGTTGGTTGACCACGAAAATTTGGTTATGTATGCTAACTTAGAAGCTAGAATGATTCCAAGAACAAAATTAGCGTTAGGTGAAAATACTGACCAAATGTCTAAAAATCTTAAGATTGCTAATTTTGGTGGTACTGAAGACGGTAAAATTAACTTTCTAAAACCACAAGGTAAGAGTTATTTAGATACTTCATATACTGACCAATTAACGGGACAAGACTCGTTGAATGGTAAAGGAATTAATCAAACACAAATAACTGAAGAGGGTACTGTTGTTAATAACTCTAAAGATACTCAACTTTTAGGTATTACAAGTATCAATATTAAAAATAATAGTTCATACATACCACAGGTAGATATTGAAATGGTGGATATCCAAGGAAGAACATTATTTGAGTTAGGTGAAAAATCACCATATTCCGCATTTTTACAATTACCATACCCATTATTCTTTCTAACAGTTAAAGGATACTACGGTAAAGCTGTCAAATATGAGTTAATGATGAAAAGTTTTAACGCTCGATTTGACCCTACAGATGGTAATTATAAAGTTTCAGTTTCATTTATTGGTCGTACTGCCGCAATACTTTCAGATTTATCTTTAGGTGCACTATTTGCGTTACCTCATATGTATGAAACGAATTTATTAATTGATAGTAATGAAGACCCTTCTGATTATAATGGAGATTTAAGTACATTAGAAAGTCAGTTAAACGTTCAAGGACTAATAGAAATGGCTGCGGGTAATAATGATGTTCAAACAACACCTGTTACAGTAACCAGAGGTAGTAAGGTTATTAATGATGTGTATTCTACATATATCTCTAAGGGACTAATAGACCCCTCAATACCAAGGTTAAATCTATCTGCACTTGCTTCGAGACTAAATGGTTTAGAAGAGTATGTAAGACAACAATTTAGTAAGGAGGATTTATCGGTATTAAATGATATTGAATTATATAGAAAAACTTTAAATCAATATAGAGAGTATATTACACTTTTTAGGTCTAAAAGATGGCCTTTTGAAAATTTAGATGTAGGTAAAACTTTTGTTGATAATGAAGGTAATTTATATTATGGGTTAAAAAAGGGGGTTGACGGGTTACAAGGTCAAGAGTCTGCTCAAGCATTATTAGACGCCAAAATTAATGAATATAATAATAAGTTGACTACTAATGGTACTTTTGGTGACGAAGGTACTTATAGTATTTTAGGTAAAGAACAATCTTCAAACATACCTGTAACTATATCTAGTAGTGACCTTATGTTTGATTTAGAATATGATGATTTAAATCTTGAAAAGACTTATGAGTTACAAAAAAAGGCGACACCCACAGAAATTGAATTGACTAAATTTTCTGCGGAGACACTTAGTTATTTTGAAATTAAAGACAAATATTACAACAAAGACTTAACGGTAGATGAAGAATTGAGTTCTAAATTTTATGGTTTTGGTCAGGTAAGTGGTTCTCAAAAGACGTTACCTGGTTCATTTTTAAATAAGTTAGATAAGATTGAAAGAATATATACCGATAAAGCCGAGTCTATACAGAAAGAGTTATCTACCGCTTTGGCTCAAAAAATTGAAAGTCCTGATGGAGGGTTAGGGTTTAAGCCGACAATTAGAAATGTTATGGGTATGTTGATGGCAAATGTTGATGCATTTTATAGGTTAATGGATGAGGTACATAGAGACGCATGGAACGTTAAAGCGGACCCAATTAGACAAAATGTCATTATTAGTGAGTCAACTGCTAATGGTGTTGATTCAAAGGATAGTGTTCTATCAACTAACGATGGTGAAAAAATTATATACCCATGGCCACAATATTTCGAAACAGAATCTGACGAAGACGGTAATGAGAAATATGTTGTAAAATATGTTGGTGACCCAAAAGTTGAGTCTAGAACTAAGGCGTATTTGTATGATAAGTGGCCTGAAGTAGAATTCATTGAAGAATTTATAAAAGGTAAACTACAAAGAAAAGAGGAACAAAGAAGTGCTAATTTCACAAATGAAAAAAAAGAAATTAAAACCATACCGGTAAATGCGACGGAGTTCCCATATGATAACCCACCCTATATCAACTTAAGTGAAGTGAATTTCTTGTATGAGTTATGGGAAAGGACGTTATTATCATCAAACTACAGTAAAATATATAGAGAAAAAAACTCGTCACAGAATTTATTTCAGGTGGTTGCAGATTTCGAAACGTTAACAATAAAGAACTCAATTAAAAGTGACCCATATCTTAAGATGAAACTTAAGAAACTTGGTATAAACTCGTCAAACTTTGAAAATGTTCTATCTCATATTTCTAATAATGGTACTGGTGAGTTATGGAATACTTATTTAGCCGATGTTTTCGTAACACCATATATTAGGGGTTATAATGAAAAATATTATGGTTTATATGATTTATTAACTTATGAGTCAAACTCACCTGTGATTGACGTTTCAGATGAGAGTCAACAAAAAATGAACGACTTTTTAAAGTCATCATCAGATACTGATGCTATAAGTTTTACGGATGTTTATCCTCTAACAGACCTAACTTGGTTAAGAAAAAACATATCTAAAGGTGGTGGTGTAACAAGTGTTAATGGTGCTAATTCAACAATTAATTCCATGTACTTTTCAAATAGTAAAATGACAATAACATCATTTAATGAGAATAGGTTATTTGGTGATTTTGCGGATACTCCTAGTTTGAACCGTTCGTGGGTGAACAATACAGACGCGACTATAAGTATACCTGGTTATACTTCAATTAAGAATAAGTTTGATAAAACAATCACAAATAATGATTATTTTGCTACGGAAGGAAAAATAGATTACGGAAATAATTATTCAGGTTTCACGTCTAGATATCAGACAACCTCTTTATTGAATAGTCCATATTTTATAAACTCACTAAGTGAGTCTGTCGAAAACAGAAAAAATAATGTGGATAATCCATATGTTACGATGGGTTATATGTATTTAAATTCATTACCACTTCAGACGTTAAAAGAAAAGATGAATCATGGTATTGATGGTAAGTCTAATGATTATAATTTTGCAATTTATAATAAGTTCGGTGCACTACACAAGATGCCGTACGCATGGGTTGTTAAATACGGTTCAATATGGCATAGGTATAAAAAATACATTAATGAAAACGTGGATATATTAGATAGTGTTTGGACTAGTGTTAATGAAGACGACTTATACGACCCTTTTAGTACCACACCATCAAAGACAAAGACATATACGTTCCCAAACTATGGTGGAAGTGGTTATACAACATACAGTATGAACCCATCACTAATATCAATACCGCCTTTATTTACCTTTAATTTTAACACATCTAACGTTGGATTTTATCCTAAATTGGTTAATGATGTTAATTATTTATTTGGTTATGATGAGTTTATTAGTGGTACGACCCAGTCAGACTTTGATAATTATTTTAGTGGTAATACACAATTTGATGGTAATGGTTTAAAGGTTGCGAGTAATTCGGATTCCATTATTAATATGTCTTCAGGAAACACTACGTATAGTGTGTCCTCATATTACACTTTTTACGATAAACCTAAAACCTATGATAATGCTAATAATACAGAAAAGTTATTATGTTATCCTTCTGCGGGTGGTGGTAATTTTAATCAGTATGAGTTTGAAATATGTAAAACTCCTGGAATATATGAGGGGGAACCGTTAAGACAATCGTTATATGATGGTTCAATAAAAACTCTTTGGGGTGGTTCACACTATGGATATTTTGATACCACTTTAATTAAAAAACCAACATATAGACAATATATAAAAACTATTGATAACACAACTAACAACCAAACGGCATTTAGTTTAGAGTCGGTATCAGAATACTCATCAATTGATGAAATACTGGCGGTGTTTAATGAGGGTATTATGGATATGTTTGAGACTGAATTTTTAGAGTTCTGTAAAGACCCTGTTCGTGATAATATACCCGCTGAAGATGTTCTTAAACCAAATTTAATGACAAGTTTAAATGGTTTGTTTTTTATTAATAGACCAACATTGACAGGTCAATCTGATTTAGACGGACAAATAATCGCCAATCAACAAATGATTAGTTTAAGGAATACAGTTCAAAATTTATTATCAGAAACTTTTATTTTTAAACAGGGTAATCCTTCTAATTTTAATAGACGTGTTTGGTACTCATTCACTGATGATACAAAATATCAAACCCAGAATCAAAAAATTAATTTTGGTAACTATATTAATGACTCACTACCCACTGCAAGTAATTTAACAACAATTGCTATTAGTGAATCACAATACCCCGATGCGTGGAACGCCCTAAGATTAGTGGTCGGTGTTTATGATGAGGATAGAATGAAGTATAGTGATAGTGGTTCAACAATTACAGATTTCTTTGTTGAAATGGATATTCTATTTAGTGAAAATAATGTTAGACAATTGGGTCCAATCATACAAATTTACGCTACTCAAAAATATCAAGACCCAACAATGACAAGTACTAAGTTTATGTCTCTGTTTAATCAATATTTGACATTGATGGATAATTCACAAAAGAAGGTACAAAACAATTTATTTACCAAACTAAATAAAGACTTACCCAAAATTACTGAAGAGACAGAACAGATTAAAACATCTATGTCGGGAGAGGTGGCTAAGTTAGAGTTGTATGAGTTCTTTAAAACATTGAATGATAAATGGATTGCAGGGGGTGACTTTCAAAATAGAACATTATTTGAGGAATTTTTATTTTTAGATAGGGCGAACAGAGATATTGGTGATAAGCTTATTGTGGATGTTAGTACACTAACAGGGTTTATTAATGATAAGTCAGGTTCTAATTCTATTTACACATTGATAGGTCATTTATTTCAGGGTAATAACCTATTGTTTATGGCATTACCATCCTATACGAATTTTTATGGTGTTAATGAACCATCTAAAAACGCGAAACCTGAAGAAGGTTTTGAAAACTCAGCGTCCGACGTATTTGGTACGTTCTTAGAGGTTGACGATAATAAAAGTAGACCTCGGTTTTTATGTTTATACACAGATAAAGTGTCAAAACATTTAAAACAAACAGAAAATATAGATTATAGGTTTGGTGATGATAGTTTTGATATGTACAAGGCACAGGTTCTTAGGGAAAATCAAACAAATAAAACAGATTATGCTTTCTCAAATAAAGTAGTTGGTTTCAATGTTGACTTCGGTGTGAGAAATCAAGGGATATTTAAATCCGTAAGTTTAGACCAATCACAATTTAAAGATACCTCAGAATCGTTCCGTATATTAACAGACATGGCGAATCAGAGTAAAGGTTCGAAAACATCTCAACAATCAACTTCATTATATAATATCTATAAAAATAGAAGTTATAATTGTCAGATTATGTCAATGGGTAATATGATGATACAGCCGACAATGTATTTTAACCTAAGATACGTACCAATGTTCACGGGTCCGTATTGGATTACAGATGTGTCTCACAGTATTAGTCCTGGTAATTTTATCACTACATTTAGTGGTGTTAGAATTTCTAAATATTCATTCCCGAGTATTACCGAACTAACAATGAGTGTTAATATTGATTTACTAAAGAGAATTAATAAATCATATAAAAAACCTAAAGAAGTAAAACCAACAAATGAAACACCTTCTACAACACCAACATTACAGAATGGGTCTTCAAACTCTAATGGAGTTAGTACTAACTCTACTAATGGTTCAAGTGTGGGTTCAAGTAATTGTTCGCCAGTAAGTGCTTACCAAGGTTTAGATTTCATAACTAAACAAAACACACAGTATTCTTATAATGATATTATAACGTATGTTAATACTAAAACTACTAATTTTGATGTTAAAAGATTAACAATTGGTACTGTTTGGAGAGAACAAGGTTATAAAAATGGTTATGTTAAAGGAATTAATAATAACTACGTTGGGTTAACTACTGATAGTGGTCGGTGGTCAGGTTTAGATAATGATAAAGTTAGTGGACAATTTTGTGTATCATCAACATCTGACGGTAGGGCTAGAAGTTACTTTTCATTCAGTGACCCTAACGGGTCTTTTGACCCATTATTGGTTAGATATAATAGTAACTCTATACGTACTCAACTGACAGACTATATAGGGTCTGACTTTAGTGAAGATAATTATGCTGTTGCGTATTCTAAGGTATATATTAGAAATTGGTTTAGAAGAATTAATACCGATAATGAACTTAATGATATATTAAATAACCCTACCACTGACGATGAAAAATTAATAAAAAAGACGTATGATAATTCAATCCCAATATTTAAACAGGCCTTTAGATGGTCTAAAAATAACGGATTGTAAGAAAAACGATAATAAACGTATATTTATATATAAAAGTAATATTATGAATGTTAAATCATTATTAGACCAGTATTTGTCAAAAGACACTAGAATTACTGAAAGAGATGCCGGAAATGGTTACAAAGAGGTTTGTGACTTAGACACAGGTGATTGTTATACAGTTAGTATGAGAGACGGACTTATTGAGCGAGTTGATAATACTAGACAAGTTAATAGAACCTTAAAGGTTGAAACACCTCATGGTGTTAAGACATTACTTAATGGTTAAAATAAAAAATTATGTCAATAGATAAAAAAATACTTGAGGAACTTAATAGACACAATACTATTAATCGTTACCTTATTGAACAAGAAGAACCTACAGACACAGCTGATGAAGCTGGTGATGATTTGGAGTTAGATATGGATGTCGAAGGTGGTGCTGAAGAAATTGCAGAACCAGTTGATGTTGATACTGACCCTGAAGTTGAAAAAATTGACGACGAAGGAAATGTTGAGTCTGATAAAGACATGGGTGGGGACACTGAAGAGTTAGATATAACTGATTTAGTGAATACACAGAACAAGATTTCAGATAAGCAAGACGAGTATATGGATACAATGTTCGAGAAGTTATCTGATTTAGAAGGTAAACTTTCTCAGATGGACCAAATTTTCACTAAGATTAATGATATTGAAGCTAAAGTCGAGAAGTATCGTCAAAAATCACCTGAGGAGAAACTACAACTAAGAAGTTTAGATAGTTATCCTTATAATCAAAAGTTAACCGATTTCTTTGCAGATAAAGAAGACGATATGGAAAAAACGGGTAAGAATGAATATATTTTAACTTCTGATGAGGTTGAGAATTATTCTGATTCCGACATTCGTAAATCATTCAACGGACCGACAGAATAAAATTAATTATTTGACTTAATTAAATTTTACAACTATAATAAAGACCACTCAAATAGAGTGGTTTTTTTTGTTTATAGAGTTTGACTTTATTGACATAATTACTATCTTTATTATTGAGTTTAAGAGAAAACAATTAACAGAGTAAAAAAAGAAAAATTATGGCAAATGCATTAGATGCTGTGTTATCACAGTATGAAAAGAACACCCAAAACACGGGTGGAGGTAACAGAATCTCTCAAGAAGACAGATTAAAAAGATACTTTACAACGTATCTTCCAAAAGGAACTAAGTCAGGACAAAAGGTTATTCGTATCCTTCCAACACCAGACGGTTCATCACCATTCAAAGAAGTGTGGTATCACGAAGTTCAAATCGACGGTAAATGGACTAAATTATTTGACCCAGGTAAAAATGATGGTGAGCGTTCACCACTTACTGAGGTTTACGAAGAATTGATGTCAACAGGTAAAGACTCAGATAAGGAATTGGCTCGTCAGTACCGTCCACGTAAATTCTACATCGTTAAGGTTATTGACCGTGAGAATGAAGACCACGGACCAAAGTTTTGGAGATTCAAAGATAATTACAAACAAGAGGGTATCTTGGATAAAATCATTCCAATTTGGAGACAAAAAGGTGACGTGACTGATGCTAACGAAGGTCGTGACTTGATTGTTGATTTGTCTAAGGCAAAAACACCTTCAGGAATTGAATACACAGTAGTTAAGACTATTATGTATGATGACCCAGCACCGATACACTCTGATAAGAGTCAGATGACGGAATGGGTTGAAGATGAGTTAACTTGGCAAGATGTTTACTCACAGAAACCTGTTGAGTATTTAGAGGCAATCGCAAGAGGTGAGACACCTGTTTGGGATTCAGAACTTAAGAAATACGTATACGGTGACAATACTGAAACAACATTCGGTAGTAGTGTCACAACTGAGTCTACAACAGAAAAAACTGAGGACCCACAATCTAAAATGGATGTGGATGAGGACTTACCGTTTTAACTAAAACTAACATGATGGTACCGATATTGTCGGTACCATCTTTATCACTAAAAAAAATATGGCAATTAAAAAAACAGATTTCAGTTCTCTGAAGAAGAAGTATTCTACTTCTGCAAAATATAAACCACAAAGGTTCTTTGATTTGGGTGAAGCGTTTTTAGATGCGGTTGGGGTACCAGGTCCGGCCATTGGTCATCTAAATATGTTCTTAGGTCATTCTGATACAGGCAAGACAACGGCTCTTGTAAAGGCAGCTGTTGACGCACAAAATAAAGGAGTATTACCCGTATTCATTATAACTGAACAAAAGTGGTCATTTGACCATGCAAGAACAATGGGATTCGAATGTGAGGAAGTTGTCGATGAAGAAACAGGTGAATTGGATTGGGACGGATTCTTCCTGTTCAATAACAACTTCGAGTACATCGAACAAATTACCGACTATATCAACGAACTATTGGATGCACAAGAAAAAGGTGAGTTAGAATATGACTTACTATTTTTGTGGGACTCTGTTGGTTCTGTCCCTTGTAAGATGACTTTTGATGGTAAGGGAGGTAAACAACACAATGCCGCAACATTAGCGGATAAGATTGGTATGGGTATCAACCAAAGAATTGCGGGTTCACGTAAGGCAACATCAAAATACGAAAACACCTTATTGATTGTTAATCAACCGTGGGTGGAATTACCTGACAACCCATTTGGTCAACCAAAGATTAAGGCTAAGGGTGGTGAAGCAATTTGGTTAAACTCATCTTTGGTGTTTTTATTTGGTAATCAGAAAAATGCGGGAACCAACAAGATTGCTGCGGTTAAAGACAAGAGAAAGGTTAAGTTTGCGGTAAGAACAAAAATATCGGTAATGAAAAACCATATCAATGGATTAGGTTATGAAGACGGTAAAATTATTGTAACACCTCATGGTTTCCTTGCAGGTAAGGAATCTACTGAAGAAAAGAAGTCTATTGAACAGTATAAAGGAGAACAAGCGGAATATTGGAAAAAAGTCATCGGTACTGATGGCGACTACAAATTGGAAGAAGTAAAAGAAGTCTAACCTATAATAAAGGTATTTTGACAAAAACATTATTAGTAGACGGAAATAACTTATTTAAAATTGGGTTTCACGGAGTAAGGGAATTCTACCATGAGGGTAACCATATTGGTGGTATTTTCCACTTTGTGAATACATTGAAAAAATTCTTAGTTGACCACAATTATGATAAAGTAATTGTATTTTGGGATGCTGAGAATAATTCTAATTCGAGAAGAGACATACTCGAACAATACAAAAGAAATAGAAAAAGAAGTCTTAACGAACAACAACAGATTTCATTTGAATGGCAGTTGTCGAGAGTTAAGAAGTATTTAGAAGAGATGTTTATCAGACAAGTATCCATTGATGGGTGTGAGTCTGATGACGCAATTGCTCACTATTGTAATATATCTCATGATGAATACAAAACTATATTTTCATCAGATAAGGACCTTACACAACTTATCTCAGACAAAGTAGAGGTTTACTCACCTAACCACAGAAGAGTCTATAAGGAAGGAGATAATATACCCCTTAAAGACATTTCAATACCACACTATAATATTACTACATTTAAAATCTTGTCAGGTGATAAGTCTGACAATATTGATGGTATTTATTTATTAGGGGAGAAAACATTTGTTAAGATATTTCCTGAGATATTGGACAATGTCATATCTGTTGACGATATTATACAACGTACTAAAGAATTACAATCGGAGGGAGATAATCGAAAGATTTTACAAAGTATCAAAGAAGGAAAAACTAAAAGGGGGGTTTTAGGAAAAGAATTCTTTGATATTAACAAAAAAGTTGTAGATTTGTCCTCACCAATGATAAGTAATGAAGGTATGGAAATGGTTGAACTCTACTACACGGAAGAGTTAGACCCTGAAGGAAGAGGATATCAGAATCTAATGAGAATGATGATGAGTGATGGAATCTTCAAATATTTACCCAAAAAAGACGATAATTGGGTAGAGTTTATAACACCTTTTATGAAACTAACAAGAAAAGAAAAAAAACGTTACAAAAACAAAATTTAAAAAAAATGAAAGAAAAAAATGACGTAACAAAAATGGAGTTTGTAATGATGTTGAATGAGAACATAGTTGTTCAAAGATACTTCAACGTTAGAGGTTACAATCCTAAAGCAAGAAAGAGTATTGATGTACTTGAATTTGTTAATGATTTTACAAGTGAGTTAACCGACATTTTGAAAGATAGAACTAACATGTATTTGTTAGACCACTACAATCAAATTGCGTTGGACCCGGCAATCTTAGACACCTCAAATACTGATGGTGAAGAGAATTTCCACATTAAAATTAGACTTGGTGATGAGACAATTTGTCATAGAGTATTTAACGGAAAATTATACCCACCTAAAATAAGATACACCGTAGACATACGTCCGCAACTAAAAAGTGTACTTAGGGGTCTAACGGATATTTTCTCATCTGAAGATTTAACTTACGAGTACATGGATTATAGCTTAGTATAACCATATTTATATTTTACCCTAAAGAAAATTAATTGATATGTCAAAAGAAAAAAACTTCGGTTACTTAGGTAACTCATTTCAAATACAACTTATAAACAACATCGTTATTGACAAGGATTTTGCCAATTCGATTGTTGATGTTATTGACCCGAAGTATTTTGATAATCAATATTTTAAAATCATAATGCAAATGATTAAGGAGTACTATAGTAAGTACGAACATACTCCAACATTTGCAACATTGGAACAACTTACGAAGAGTGAAATTAGTTCACCTATGGCTCAGAAGATGGTTTTTGACATGATAGAGAGTGTTAAAGAGTCACCTATTGAAGGTTCAGATTTCGTACAGGAAAAATCACTTAAATTCTGTAAACAACAAGAGTTACAGAAAGTAATGTCAAAGGCTCAGAAAATCATCGATAAGGGGGATTTCGAATCGTATGACCATTTAGAAGAGATGGTTAGAGAAGCGTTACAAGTTGGTGAAGTTGATACCGGAACAGCTGATGTGTTCTCAAATTTAGAGGTGGTTTTAGACGATGACTATCGTCACCCTATTCCGATGGGGGTACCAGGTATTGATAACCTAATGAAAGGTGGGTTAGCTAAGGGAGAAATCGGTGTTATATTGGCACCAACAGGTGTTGGTAAAACTACTTTCTTAACAAAGATGTCGAATCACGCATTTAACTTGGGTTACAATGTGTTACAGATTTTCTTTGAGGATAACCCGAAAATTATCCAACGTAAGCATTTCACACTATGGACTGAAATTGCACCTGATAATTTATCTAATCATAGGGATGAGGTAATGGAGAAAGTTAGGCAGATTAAGGAGAACACAAATAACTCTTTAACTTTGAAAAAACTACCTTCTGATACGATGACCATGAATCAGATAAAAAATCAAGTTAGGAAGATGATTGCTGAAGGAAATAAGATTGATATGATAGTTATAGATTATATTGATTGTATTACACCTGATAAGAATTTAGGTGATGAATGGAAGAGTGAGGGTTCAGTAATGAGAGCGTTTGAAGCGATGTGTCATGAATTGGACATTGTTGGATGGACGGCAACTCAAGGTAACCGTTCATCGATTTCTTCAGAAGTTGTAACAACAGACCAAATGGGTGGTTCTATTAAGAAGGCTCAGGTAGGTCACGTAATCATTTCTGTTGCTAAATCATTACAACAGAAAGAAATGAACTTGGCAACTATCGCAATCACTAAGTCTCGTATCGGGAAAGATGGTGTTGTGTTTGAGAATTGTAAGTATGATAATGAAATGTTGGTAATTGATACTGAACAAAGTATGACATTCTTAGGTTTGGAAGAACAGAAAGAAGAAAAACAAAGGGATAGAATTAAGGAGCTCATGGAAAAGCGAAAGCAACGTGAGAGTATTTAAAATAAAATATAAATAAACTAAAATAGAATTACTAGTATGAACAGTAAAGAAACTAATTATGTGATTAAAAGAAGCGGGGAGAAAGTAGAGTTTCAGTCCGAAAAAATAAAATATGCGGTATTAAAAGCAATGAAGAGTGTCGGTAATATTGATGATGAGATGGCTGAAAAAATTGCAAGAATAACGAGAAAAGGGATTTTCAGAGGGGAACCAGATAGAGTTCCTCACGTTGATGAAATACACGATATGGTAGAGAATAAACTTATGGATAACGGTCTAAATGATGTTGCAAAAGAATACATCATTTACCGTAAGGATAATGGTCCGAACATCTTTACAAAAAGAACGAACTTAAAACCTTACGAGTACCCTAATCTTAATGAGTATGTTGATGCTATTAGACATTCATATTGGGTACATACAGAATTTAATTTTACTTCTGATATTCAGGACTTTAAAGTGAATCTCGACAAAAAAGAAAGAACTGCAGTTAAAAGAGCAATGTTGGCGATTTCACAAATTGAGGTTGCTGTTAAATCATTTTGGGGTGACATATACAAAAGAATGCCAAAACCAGAGATTGGTAACGTTGGTGCTACTTTTGCAGAGTCAGAGGTGAGACATGCTGATGCTTACTCACATTTAGTACAATTATTGGGTTTAAATAATGAGTTTGAAACACTTTTACAAGTACCTGCAATTCGTAAAAGAATTAAGTATTTAGAGAAAGCAATTACAAATTCAAAGGCAGTTGAAGACAAGGAATACTTCGAATCGGTTGTTCTATTCTCAATGTTCGTAGAGAATGTGTCACTATTCTCACAATTTTTAGTTATTATGTCATTCAATAAACATAAGAATATGTTGAAAGGTATTAGTAACGCTGTTGAAGCGACATCAAAAGAAGAAAACATACATGCTGGATTTGGTTTCGATTTGGTTAACTTAATTAAAAATGAAAACCCAAGTTGGTGGACAGACGAACTAAAAGAAGATTTAATTGTTGCGACTATGGAAGCATACGAGGCGGAGTCAGAAATCGTAGAATGGATTTTTGAGGAGGGAGATTTAGATTTCTTAACTAAAAATCAAACTATGGAATTTATTAAACATAGATTTAATGTATCATTAAACTCTATTGGTGTCGATAGTATCTTCGAAGTTAACGAATCTTTGTTGGAAACTACAGAGTGGTTTGATGATGAGATATTAACTACAAAACACACAGATTTCTTTAATAAGAGAAGTATTAACTACAGTAAGAAGTCGAAATCAATTACATCTAACGATTTATTTTAACAAAAAAATTAAAAATATAATGAATAATAAAAAACCATTTGATTGGATTAATGAAGAATCAATTACCTTCCTACGTAGAGGATATCTAAGTGAGGGAGAGGAACCATTAGAAAGAATTAGAACAATCGCTAACCACGCAGAAAAACTTTTAGGTATAGAAGGTTTTGCTGATAAATTTTATGACTATATGGGTAAGGGTTGGTATTCCCTATCATCACCTGTATGGGCAAACTTCGGAAAAAAGAGAGGTTTACCTGTAAGTTGTTTTGGTTCTAATATTGGTGACAATATTGAATCAATTTTATATACGCAAGCTGAGGTTGGTGAGATGTCTAAAATGGGTGGAGGTACTTCAGGTTACTTCGGTAATATCCGAGGACGTGGTGCTGAAATCACAGATAACGGATTGGCACCAGGTGCAGTACACTTTATGAATCTTTTTGAGAGTGTTGTAGATAATATATCACAAGGTTCGACTAGAAGAGGTCGTTTCTCACCATACCTACCTGTTGAACATCCAGATATTATGGAGTTCTTAGAAATAGGTACAGAAGGGTTCCCCATCCAAGATTTAACACACGCAGTTACAGTAACTGATGAGTTTATGAATGATATGATTGCTGGTGACCAAGATAAGAGAGCAATATGGGCTAAGGTAATTCAAAGGAGAGGTGAGATTGGGTATCCATATATTATGTTCCATGACACAATGAACAATGGTACTGTTGACGTTTATAAAGACAAAGGAGCAACAATTAATAATTCAAATCTTTGTTCTGAGATTGCGTTACACAATTCAGAGGAAGAATCATTTGTTTGTGTTTTATCATCAATGAATGTTCTTCATTATGATGAGTGGAAAGATACAGATGCTGTTGAGGTGATGACTATGTTCTTAGATGCGGTAGTTACTGAATTATTGACGAAAATTGAAGAGTTAAGAGACAACGGAACAATTGAGGGTAAAAGAGCGTTCTTCTACTTAGAGAAAGCATATAACTTCTCTAAAAGGCAAAGAGCACTAGGATTAGGTGTATTAGGATGGCACTCATTACTTCAATCTAAAGGATTGGCTTTCGATACAAGAGAAACTGCAAGACTGAATGTTGAGGTATTTAAAAACATCAAAGAAAAGTCATATAAAGCATCGGAGCAATTAGCTGAAATGTTTGGGGAACCTGAATACTTAAAAGGGTATGGGAGAAGAAATGTAACGCTTAATGCGGTTGCACCCACAACTTCATCGGCGTTTATTCTTGGACAGGTTTCACAATCAATCGAACCCATTTGGTCTAATTGTTATGTAAAGGATGTTGCTAAGATGAAAGTCACAATTAAGAATCCTGTACTTAAAGAGTTATTAGTGACTATGGATAAGGATACTAAAGAAGTGTGGAATAGTATTAAACAGGCAGATGGTTCAGTACAACATTTAGATTTTTTAAATGATGAACAAAAAGATGTATTTAGAACTTTTGCAGAAATTAACCAATCATCAATTATCAATCAAGCGGCAGTACGTCAAACATATATTGACCAATCACAGTCGTTAAATTTAATGGTGTCACCTGATATGCCAACAAAAGATGTTAACAAACTTCTTATTGATTCTTGGAAATTAGGGGTTAAAACATTATACTACCAACACTCAATGAATTCCGCTCAAGCTTTCTCAAGAAAGAAGTTAGGGTTGAATGATTTACAATGTGTTGCATGTGAGGGATAATTGTTAAAATTAACATACAATAAATATAAAAGAGGACTTCGGTCCTCTTTTTTTTATAATTTATAGTGTTAAGATATTTATAGATAATGGCAAACGGTAAAACATATGGTATTAATTTTCCTTTTCAAGATAGTAGGGATGGAAAATACGTCTCACTCTCTCAAACAACTGATGAGGAGATAAGGACTGATTTGTTACATCTAATTCTAACTAGAAAGGGTAGTAGGTATTATTTACCTGACTTTGGTACTAGAATATATGAGTTTATATTTGAACCTATGGATGGTACAACATTCGAAGGGATAAAAACAGATATCACAAATTCAGTTGAAAAATATATACCAAACCTAACAATTAATGAAATTACAATTACACCTTATTTAGATGACTTAGAGTCTCAAGGTGAATTAAACATGGATAAATTAGGTGTTGGGGGGATATATAGATTACCTGGTAGGGGTGTCGAAGAGTATACGGCAAAATTAAGGATAGATTATACAATCACAGATAGTACTTTTCAATCTAAAGATTTCATAATTATAAATATTTAATAATAGATGGCAAGTAAAAAGATTTCATATACAGAAAGAGACTTTGAAGGACTAAGACAAGATTTAGTAAACTACACTAAACAATATTATCCTGAATTGATAGATAACTTTAATGACGCTGCGGTTTATTCAGTATTGATGGACCTAAATGCTGCCATTGGTGATAATCTAAACTATCATATTGATAGAAGTATTCAAGAAACTGTTTTACAATATGCTCAACAACGTTCATCTATTTTTAACATCGCCAGAACTTACGGTTTAAAAATACCTGGTAATAGACCTTCAGTAGGTATTGTTGATTTTTCTATTGTGGTGCCAGCATCTGGTGACCAAGAAGATACAAGATATTTAGGTATCTTAAGAGCCGGTTCTCAAGTTATTGGTGCAGGTCAAGTATTTGAAAATGTATACGACATTGATTTTGCATCTCAATATAACAACGAGGGTTTTCCTAACAGGACTAAGATACCTAACTTTGATTCTAACAATGTATTAATAAACTACACTATCACTAAAAGAGAGGTTGTTGTTAATGGTATAACAAAAGTTTTTAAGAAAACGGTTAACCCTAATGATGTTAAACCATTTTACGAGTTTTTCTTACCTGAACAAAACGTTTTAGAGGTTGTGGACATCATACAAAAAGATGGGACGTCCTTCCAATCCACACCAACGTATTCAGAATTTGTTAATGCTCAAGATAAGTGGTATGAAGTGGACTCATTGGCTGAGAGTACTGTTTTCATTGAAGACACGACAAAACCTTCTGACTTACCGGGATTAAAAGTTGGTAAATACATAGATACCGAAACTAGGTTTATAACAGAATATACGCCACAGGGTTTTATGAAAGTACAGTTTGGGGGAGGTACAACAACACCTGATGACCAGTTAGCTGAGTTTGCTAGAAACGGGGTATCATTAAGAATACAAGAATATCAAAACAATATTGGGTTAGGTAGGACAGTCACAGCTAACACAACTTTATTTGTTAAATATAGAGTTGGTGGAGGTGCACAATCAAATATTGGTGTTAATGCAATTAATCAAGTAGGTACGGTAAACTTCTTTGTGAGTGGTCCATCTAACACTATTAACCAAACGGTAACTAACTCATTAACGGTTAACAATGTCACTGCCGCTATTGGTGGTGCTAACCAACCATCTATTGAAGAGGTTAGAAATATGGTAACATTTAATTATGCTTCTCAAAATAGGGCCGTTACAATTAATGATTATAATGCATTAATTAGAAAAATGCCAGGAAAATACGGTGCACCTGCTAAAACAGCAATCACTGAAAAAGATAATAAAATTAATATTAATGTTTTATCATACGATTCAAATGGAAGTTTAACACAGACAGTATCTAATACATTAAAACAAAATATTGCTAACTACCTTTCAAAATATAGAATGATAAATGATTATATATCTGTAAATGTTGGTTTAGTGATTGATTTAGAGTACGATATTTCTGTTGTTATTGATTCGGGTCAAAACCAAGGTAATGTAATCACAAAAATAATTGATGAGGTAACAAGTATCATGTCACCAATTAATAGTACGATGGGTGAGAACGTGTTTATATCTGAGGTTAAGAAAAACATACAAGATGTAGCGGGTGTGATATCTGTGACCGATTTAAAAGTTTTCAATAAGGTAGGTGGTCAATACTCCTCTTCTGAAACTTCTCAAAGATATTCTGACCCAAAAACAAGAGAAATTGCGTTAATTGATGAGACAATATTTGCAGAACCATCTCAAATTTACCAAGTTAGGTTTCCAGAAAAAGATATCAAAGTTAGGGTTAAAAACCTTAAAAACGTGGACTACAAGTAATATACGTTTTACAAAACTTACTTATGGCTTTATCATTGTAAAACGGATAAATAAGTATTTATCTTAAAACTACTTTATGTCTAAATCATATAGAATAAGAACCAAGTTAGGAACCGACCAAAATATTAATGTTACGGTTGAACAAGATTTTGACTTTTTAGAGATACTTTCTTTAAAGTTAAGACAAGAAGACGTGTACTCAAGATTTTGTGCCGATTACGGTGTTGTTGTTGGTCGTGTGGTGGCTAACAGTGGATTTGGTATACCTAATGCTACGGTATCGATATTCGTACCAATAGACGAAATAGACTTACAAGACCCAGTAATATCTACATTATATCCATATAAGTCTGTTACAGATAAGAATGAGGATGGGTATAGATATAACTTACTTCCATACGAAAAACAATACGGAGGACATACGCCGACAGGAACATTCCCATCAAGGTCTGATGTAATGACCCGAAGTGAGGTTTTAGAAATATACGAAAAATACTATAGGTATACTGTTAAGACAAATGACTCTGGTGATTTTATGATAACAGGGGTCCCGCTCGGTAATCAAAAATTAGTGTTAGATTTAGATTTATCTAATATGGGGTGTTTTTCTTTGAGACCTCAAGATTTGATTAGAATGGGTAGAGGTGTATCATCACAGTTTAATGGTTCCCAATTTAAATCATCACAAGATATTAATTCATTACCTCAAATTATAAATCAAGTTAAAGATATTGATGTTGCCTCTTTTTGGGGTCAAGAGGATTTATGTAATATTGGGATAACAAGAACTGATTTCGATTTAAGGGATATAAATATTGAGATTCAGCCGACCGCAGTCTTTATGGGCTCTATTTTTTCGTCATCGGATAGTCAGATGTTAAAGAAGAATTGTAAGCCAAGAACAGAGCAGGGTGATTTATGTGGGTTGGTTACAGGACCGGGTGAGGTTTTATCTGTGAGACAATCAATAGATTTGGATGAGGATGGATACCCAGTATTGGAACAATACTTACTACCTAATGGGGGTAAAGTTATTGATGATGAAGGTACGTTTGTCACTGATATTCCAATGAATTTAGATTATGTGATTACTAATGAGTTTGGTGAACAGGTGACCTCTAATGACCCTTCAATAGGTATACCGACAAAAGGTAAATATAGATTTAAGGTTAAGTATCAGTCTGAGGAAAATGGACCTGCTGTCACTGATGGTATTTTTAATTTTATTAAAGGTGATATTATTAGAGCGAATTTTCTGGTCCCACAAATTCGTGAGTACGGTTGGCAAGGAAATGCGTCAAATCCTGGTGTTGACCCTAGTACGTTATCTACACCTGTTGGTAATTCAGTTGAAGTGTTTAATAATAGTAACGAAGTTCAAACATCATTTATTACTATACCATTTAATCGTAGTGTTGAAGTATTACAAAATACGGATGCGGAGAAAATAGAAACTTATGTTAATGGACAGCTAAGAACTGAGAAGTGGATAGATTTTCCATCGGGTGGTACATTAGAGATACGGGTCACTAAAAAACAAAATTCTACAGGTGGGTTCATTGTGCCTGTAAATGTTAGTTACACATTATATGATTACCGATATTCACAGTTTCAAAAGAGTTATGGGTTTTCATTAAATTGGAATGAATATGCGGATAAAGAAGCTGGTGTTAAATGTGAAGATTTCTTTTATGATATGGTATACAATAAGGTGTATACTACCGCTCAAATGATTGACGAACATAGAAAAGGTTCGGGCCGTGCTAAATTTATGGGTATTAAAGAGATACTTGATAGAGGATGTGAGTCAACAACTAATAAATTCCCAACGAATGACGGAGTTAGAAATTTTGATTTCTTATTTCTTTTATTTAATATAATAATTACGATAATTGGTTTTGTTGCGATACCATTGATAGTTCTATTACATGTAATCGCGGGAATTTGGCCGATACTTAAATGGTTTTTAGCTATATTTTTTCCGGCGTTTTTAACGTTTCAGGCGATTCAATTTGGTATCGCGGCGGCAGCTTCATTTCCGGCGGTTGGTTTAATAGTAGTCAACGCGTTACTCGCACTTGTATTTGGGGTTGCTGCGGTGGCGTTTGCAGTTATCGTGTCACCACTCCTTGTTAAATTTAAGTTTAAAAGTTTTAATTTACCAATGATGAGTTATCCTGATTGTCTAACTTGCGATTGCGATGTTGAAGATTTAGATGGTGATGAGATAACTACAAATATATTAACAGGTAAGAGTGGTAGTAGTAGTAGTGGTAGTGGTAGTGTAAATATAGGTCAATCATATGTAGTATGGGATAATAGTGGTGAAAGTATTTTGGCTCCACTTACAAATACTTCTACATGGGCTAAATTAGCTGGTAACCCCGCGAATGAACAACCTGTTGGTATGGACCCGAATAACTATAATGGTAGTAGTACTAAACAAAATGAAAAATATCAGGCTAATTTATTCGGTTTTAGATATGCACTTGCTGGATATGCAGATTTAAATTCACCACATTACGGATTACCAATGACTAGAGACTATACTGGTGGGGACCTACCATTTCCATCAACACTCCCCTCACGATATCTTTTAGAAACTCAGGCAACAGTTGCTCAGTCAATGAATCTTATGAATGTTAGGTCAAGATACTTTAATTCAGTATATAATACGACTAATGGTCAAAATATAATTAAAACTGAAGTCAACGGGAGTGCACCATTTACCGATAATGTTGTCATGATGTTAGTGTCTAACGGTTCATTCAATCAGGGAGATATTGTCACATTCAATGATGTGGGAGATATAAACGATACAAACTATAGTGGGGGTACAACAACAAATCAGTTTGGTTCTCAATCAATTACTGGAACGTCGATGATTACCACATCAAAAACTATTAATTATATTAATGAAAATGGTGGTCAATCAACCACAACAGTTACCGTAAGTGCCTCAACAACCGAGAAAGAATATGAATTTAAAACAGGTGTTGAGTATTTTCAGGTTATTACTACCAAAACATTTAATGATATACAAGGTACACCGGGTGGTATAATAAATCGACATTTTAATGATACTCAAGTTCAAACACAGTACTACAATCCCGATACTAATAGTTATAATTCATTTGTGACAGGTAACCCATTTGATTTGATGGGTTCTAACCTAACAAATAATTTTAAATTGGTTATTATGGTTAGGGGTGTTGACGTTTGGACAGATAGACAAAATATTAAATATGATTTATCAAGATTATCTGGGCTAGGTTATGGTAATGAAGTAGTGAGTGGTGATTTTTATATGAATGTCCCCATTCAAAAAATTACGAATGACAAATATAGTAATTCACCTCATACTGTATCATACACAGACCCAAATCAAAAACTTTATCACGAACCGTATAATTTTGTGGTTGACCCACTTACTTACTCTACGGTCACGTCAAATAAGATAAAATATTATTCGTCATTAGGTGAGGGTATTAATGATTGGAATTTAACTACAGGTTCACCAGCATTTGCAACAATATCGAGTGGTAATGTCGTAACATCCAATGATAATGTAAATCTAATTAGATTATTTGCTGGTTCATATTCCCCTATTTTAGGTAATAATGTTAGTCAAAATATAGTGAATGGTGGTACATTACTGGTATCACAAGGATTTTCTTCACCAACCTCACCAAACGGAAATATTATTTCACCAACATACGGTAATACTTTAAGTGTAAATATTAGTGGTTCAAACCCAAAATTAATTATTAGGAGTGATAGTTTACCGACATCTGATAATCAGACTTTTGGTTTTAGTAACCATAATAGTATGGCTTTTCACTTGAATAGAGATTTTGCGGTATTTAAAGTTGACGCTGACGGCAGTGAATCGTTAAGTGAAAATGGTTTTGACACTAGTGATGGTGCGGAATCTTTAGATGATGAGTTTAATAATAATGCATCAATCAATAGTGTTACGGATTCTTTTTCATGTGCAAATATGGTACCACTAGAATGTTACCAACCGGGTCCAAATAACACCATAATAGTTATACCAAATTGTCCGAGTAACACTAATCCAACATTAGTTAAGAATGGGTGTTATACTTTATTACAGAAACCATATTTCAAGATTGGTAGAGATATTGGTAACTTTACTGAGTGGAAGGCTAGATTTAGAATGATGTTTGGTATATGCCGTAATGTAATGTCATTAACATTTGTAAATAACTGGGTAAACGGTACGTTATATATGTATTCTTTTCAAAAACAAGATGTTTATAGTAATGATATTAACGATACAAAATTCTTAACATCACCAGATTATGATTATTGTAAAGACACGATTTCGTACCAAGAAATAAATAATTCATTTTTCTACAGAGCATCACCATTTAACAATGGTAGTTTCACAGGTAAATTACCTCCACTTAAAAATGGCGGTACTACTTACCCTGGTCAAAATAATGTGATGTTAGGTAACCCTACGACTATTATGGATTTGGGACCTAGAGACGAATTTTTACAGGAGATATGTTTTAATGATGACTATCAGGGGTATATTATTGATAGTGTTAGTTCGACGTCCTATAAAGATACCTCAGATTTATTACAAGTTTTTATTATAAGTAGACTATCAAATGCTAACTGGCTTGGTCAAATAACTGGTCTTGGTAATGCATCAATAAGAAAATTATTTAGTAGAGAAAACCAAAGATTAGACGGTGATTTATCCCAATTAATTAGTATTAACTCAGAATTTGGTGTCACACCTTTCTTAGGTAATAATTACTCTGGAGATGCAATATACTACGATGTGAATTCAAACGACCCAAATATTGGGATATTCTTTGAGGGGAATACTATTGATAGAGACTTAATAACACCAGGAAGGGTAACATTTAGAGACAATCAAGTGTCTAGTCCGTTATTTAATTACTATGGTTTTAAAGACCAAGAAATACCGTTCCATCCATGGTCTCCTAAAAATAACTTAGTGATTTTTGGTGACGAGGATAATGATTGGTCATATAAAAATACTACAAGTAGTATATACACGGTAAATTACCAATCTATTGATAGGTTAACTAACCCACATACGTTTCCATCTTCAATACAGACACCAACTAGTGAAAAACCAGGATTTATATATAATTCAAAATTAACTGGTACTAATATTACGTATGATAGTCAAGGGACATATAAAAATAAGTTGTTAGTTGGTGCACCCTATCATTTTTATTTTGGTCTTAGGTCGGGTAAATCTGCGATGAACAAATATATTGATAAATTTATACTTAACCAAGAAATATTATGAGTAAGGAACCAAACAATATAAGAATAGTTCCGAGCGAAAAACAGTATAAAGGGGCTCCCACTTTAGATAGTGGATTACCAATTACTTTAGAAGGTCAGAAAAGACAAATGGTTGAAGGTGACCGTACAGTTATATTAAATTTAGCTGAAAGGTTTGATAAAGAACGTCAATCGTCTAACACTATAAGAATTACGGGTAAATTAAGTAATATTTTTGATAATATATATACTGGTAAAACAACATATTATCCATTTAGAAATGATTTATATTATGTAGACGCTCTTAACTCAGTTACTAGTAATGATTGGAGAGGGTACCCACAATATGATGAGTTTAGTTTCTTAAGGACTGAAGGTATAGATGGTCATGTTGATTTAGTCACAAAAAGTGCAACGACATATAATTGGACTATGTATCTATCATATGCGTTTGAAAATGTAACTGCTCAGACAATGTCCTACACCAATGAAAAATTAAGTGCTACGACATTATTTAATGTAAGTGACGGTATTCCATTCGTAATGAAAAAAAGGAAGGTAAGTGGTAAAGAACTGATTACCTTTTACTGTGGTGGAAATCATAATTTAAGTATTGGAGAGTACGCTAAATTATCATTTGACTACAATGGAGAATATTATTTTCAAGTTTATGAATTGGGTGATGAGGAATATAAAAGTGATTTAAATGTTTTTTCTATATATGATTTAGGGTATACGGGAACTACGTTTGGTGATGGTGTAACGGGTACATTTAAAAGGGTTATTAATAAAAATAATTCAGACGAAACCACATCAAAATATTATGTCAGAAAACACAAAATATTAACAGACATTAAGGATTATAATTTGGCTAGAATGGGTTTTGAAAACATTCCATTTAATAATAATTCAAAATTAGAATATTCGGCACTAACGCCAAATAATGTACAACGAGTTTCAGTTAGAAATAGTTCACAAACAGCATCCTATACATTCGAAAAAGACATTGATATATCGAAATATAGGGATAACCAAGATAGACCCTTAACTGAATTATTTGTAACGATTCTTAATAAGGGTTATATGGGTTGGTTTAATAAGCCGTCTCCAACAAATCAAAACACCTCAATTAATATAGGTTGGGAATTTAATCGTCTTGAAAATGTGGTGGATAATTGGTGGTTACCGACTAATAGTAACAATAAAGATAATATACCATTATCAACATACACCAAAAATGGTAAACAATTTTATTATAATGAAAATTTATCAAATGGTGACGAACTATTAGGTGATTTTTGTGAATGGAATGACTTTTTAATGACTGAAAATGTAATATCGCCACTTTTACATAAATATAGTTTTAATGTTGACCACTTTTTTATGAGAAATAATCCTGCGGTTCCTATTGGTTATGTTTATTACCCTTATCATAAAATTAACGTAAAAGAATTTTCGTCGTATGTTGAAACAGGTAACGTAAAGGATGTTGATAATATTCCTGATTATGCGTTTTACTCAAATTTTGAGGGGAGATGGAGATGGAGAGACCTTTATCCTTACGGATATGTTGATAGTGAAGGTGTTGGTGTTGATTACCCATTTTTAAATGGTGCTCATTATCCCTTTAAAGACATAAACTTTTATCAGATGTCACCACAAGTAAGATACAGTGGTTTAAATATGATAGTACAACCAATAATTGATAATTGTGAATAAGTATAGATTTTCAGATAATGGGGTAGAAAGGGAACTTCAGATACCAATAGAACAATTTTGGGATGTTAATGGCCGTGAAGACGCTATTGAAATATATGAACAAGATGTTGTTGAACAAGTGATAAATCCTACTGAGGATTTTGAAGTAACTAGATTTGACCATGAATCATATCGAATAGTAAATAAAGACCCAGATGTTCCTCAAACCGAATTTAAATCAAGTGTTAATTATGAGTTTTATTTTTTACCTGATAATGTGGATGTAACAGGTGCAACATCTAGTGATTGGGTCAATAACTATAACGCTGCAGGATTTACAAATAAAGAAATATATTATAGTGCAAATTCTTATAAAAATAGTTTTTTTAAATTAGATTTTTATGACACAAATGAGAGTCAAAGTCAACAGATATATTTTACCATAATTCTACCTTCATATCAGGGACAAACTAATAATGTTAATATAGGTTCAAATACCGTCCCTAAAAATGTGAATGTTAGAATACCAACATATCATTTAGATTATATAGGTGATAAAGAGGGGTTCTTTGTGTATTGGTTAAAAGATAGGGGTTATATCAATTTAGATGAATTTTATATGTCTGTAAAACATTTTAATGGTAAGACAGGTGAATTCACTAGAATGATGATTGAACCACAAACGTTAATGGCAAACATATTCACCTTTAATAAAGAAGATAAGTTTTATACTAAAATAGTACTCGACTATGATAATTATCAATATAAACTAACTGATTTAAATGGTATAAGAATTGGTACAACAGGTAATCCTGTGAAGTTTTACGAATACGTTAATCCATAATGAAAACCGATAGAACATATATTAAAATTTCACCTGAAGTGTTAAAAGATGACATTGTTCAGGAAACTTATAGTGGTAATACTTTTGGTGTGTATTCGGGTATGAGTGAAATACTTAGTGGTGGTACGGGTGGTTCTTCATTATTAACGGGTTTAACAATACCATTAGTGTTTACACAATCCTTTAATGATTTGGGTTACTACACACCATTTGACGGTTATCTTTTGCAGAAAGATGTGGTCAATAACTTTGTTTATTCTGCCAGTACTGCAAGTGGTTATGATATTAAAGTCTTTAATACGTCTGATAGGGATTTTAAAAAGTTTTTAAAGTTAGCCAACTATGTTATTGATTGGGGAGACGGGTTATCTACACAAACAATTAATGATACAACACCTTCATTCTTAACGCACACCTATGCAAGTAGCGGTGATTATAAAATAACCATTACTCAAACGAATCCATGGGGTACAACGGAAGTTAAAAAAACTATTACTATTCCGATGACCGGAGTTACGATATCAAATCAACAAGGTAATATAACTTTTACACCTCAAGGTGGTAGTTGGTCAGGAACACCATTAAATTACAACTTTATTTTTAGTGGTGACGCGGAGAATAATATAAATTCGCAAATTTCATCAAATTATGTGTCTGTACCTTTTTTAGTTTCAGGGTATACTATAAGTCAGTTAACAAGTTTAAGTAGTTATGGTTCTATTAGGTACGCAACTAATGTCCCTATTTTTAAAAACGGTGATTTATTGGGTGTGATAGATGAGATAAACCCACAATATACCGCATATACTATTAATGAGGTTACTTATTATGATTACCCAGATGGGTCGACAATATATATTCAAAAATCCTCAGGAATTACTGAAAATGACATCAGTGTTAGTGCGATTACAAAACAAGAGGTATTATTAGACATGGTTTCTTCACCAGAAATACAGAGTGAAGTATTTATAGACAGAGGCAAGAACTCAGCTTTTGAAGGATTAGAAAGATTGGGTGAAGTTGATAACCTTGGAGACCTAACTAGATATGGTTATGGTTTCTATAAAATTAATGAAACTTAAAAAATGGCATTAGGAACTTACGGAATTACAAGACCCGCAGATATGTCTCCAGAAGACGTTGAAATCATTATGAACTACACACCAAGTAGAGATGTGACTGAAGACTTTGTACTTAAAGAATTAGATGCGGCTTCTTTATTGACGCCTTATTTCCACAACAACGACACTGGTGGGAATACAAATGAAATTTTGGGTGGTATGTATAATTTACGTTTACCCGCAAATGAATTTAATCAAACAGGTATATATACACTATATATTCGTCCTGCAGAGATTAGAACAACAATAACAGATTGTGGTGTTTTATCTGCGTTACCTAACGTTAAAGGTATTATTGTTGATTTAAATAATGTTGATGCCAAGTTTAGAAATAAATTTGTGGCACAAGGATTAGTTGGGTTTAGAGTTGAATATCTAAACGATAATGGGACTAAAATACCTAACTTTTACAGAATTGTAACATCTTCATTTTATTGTGAGCCAGTAACTACTAATTTAACTAATAGTTCACAAAAAAGTATTCGATATCGATATGTTGAGAATGGTAGTGATTTATTGTTCTGTACGTTATCGCCTTCAAGTGCTCCGTCAAACAAACCTAACGCAACACCATTCATTGGTCAACCTGACCAAGACATTATAATTACTAATACATATTTTAATCCAATTACATTAGATATTGAAATGGCTGAACATGATATCGATACATTAGCGATTGCACTTTACGGTAATCAGACTAAGAGTATGGAAGATGGTATTTACACAATTTATGACCCATCAAATAATATCTACAAACAATATAACTTGTTTGAGATTAGAGATGAGTTTAATAATCTATTGTATGAGGTTCGTCAGGATAGAGGTGATAATATCGATTTCAGTAAAAACTTCAATGATGTAATTGATTAATGGCTAGTAATAAAAAATATCGTTTTCCACCCGCTCCACCTTCAGGACAGGACACATTCTCACCCGATTTGGTTGGGTTTCAACTTGTTGATGGTGGTGGTTTAACTCAGGGTAATTTTGAGTTCACGACTTCAGTTGTCGAAAAGGTTAATAGAACCTTTAACACAGGTGTATTTTCAAATCCGTTCACATTGGAGAATATGGATTTGGTTAGTTTGGAAGAGTCGAGAAAAATTATTGCTCGTAACTACGGTGTTTACCCAAACTATGATATTTCTGTTGTAACTAACTTTTCTTTATATGGTTCATTACAAAAGAGACTTTCATCATCAATTACAAAGATAATTAATTATTTCCCTGCGGCATTAGAGGTTGATAAAATTTATACAGATTTTACAACTGCAAATACGGTATATAATATTTCTTATGATGTTATAGATGACGAAACTACATTTAATATTGATGTTGCTCGTATAAAAAATCCATTTGATATTGATTATAGTACGATGGCTGACAGGAATATGTCACTTCGACCAATGGATGTTTCTCCGTACAGAAACTTAACTAGACAATTCTTAAAGTATTCTTTATTTATTGGAACAGGTGAGACGGAATATAAATTACAGGACTTTACGCCGTCAACTTCATTATCTTCAGGTACTTTAGAGGTTGTGGTTGCAGGTAATCCATATAGTGGAGTTACTTTTTCAACTGAGGACATTACATTACGACCTAGTAAATTCTATACTGAAGAAATTTTTGATGATTCATTTGACGAAATTGAGAAATTCTTATTAAATAGGTTAATATCTCCAAAATACACCGCAATGTTCAGGGTCCCTAGAGAAACTGAACAGGGTAAGTATTATACGTCTGTTGAAAATATTACTTGGCCGGTATTAGGTTTATGGAATTTAGATACGCAGACTGTAGGGTATGAAAATTACTTAAGTAGGATTAATGAAGTGGCGGAACTAATGGACCGTTATAAAACAAACCTAATCAGTAGATTTTTAGTAACAGGTTCATTTAAAGATTTCGATACGTCTGACCAAAAGATGGAGAAAGTTCTACAAATTTATGGTAGAAGTTTTGATGAGACAAAAAAATTCATAGATGCCTTAGCATTTATGAATAATGTTAATTATAACCCTAAAAATGATATACCGTCTGTATTATTAAAGAATTTAGCGCAAACATTAGGGTTTGAAACAAATAATTCGCCAATAAGTCAGGATGACTTTTTAACTGCAGTATTCGGGACAAAGAATCAATCCATATATCCTGGTCAAACTAGAGATAAAACACCTCAGGAATTAGATTACGAATATTACAGAAAGATAATAATCAATTCAGGGTTTTTATATAAGTCAAAAGGAACAAGAACCGCAATAGATTTCTTAATGAGGATGGTGGGTGCACCAAAAGCATTAATTGAATTTAATGAGACCGTTTATGTGGCGGATGGACCTATAAACCTTAAACAATTTAATCAAGAGTATGATGAGATAACTAGTGGGACTAAATTAAATATTTTACCTGTATTAGTGCCTAGTGACACATACAACGTTAAAGGAGTTACATATACAGGATTTACTCCACAAGCCATAACATCTTTTGTTGAGGATGTAAGAACTGACTATCCGATGGATGAATACGGATATCCTACTGCGGTACCACAAACGGACAGTTATTTTTTCGAGATGGGTTCAGGATGGTTCGAACAAACACCTAAACATAGGTCAAATGAAACTATTGATATACAGAATTCTAACTTTACAGGTCAGAACACAAATATACAAACATCATTAGAACCATATAGTTTTGGTGAAAAATACTTTAATAGATTTAGAGACTTCCCTAATATGAATTTAGGGTATACCTTAACACCAATTAAAGATAACTTAAAATCATGGTCTAGTACCGAAACAGGGTTAAGAAAAAGTAACGGTATTTTCAATTCTTATTATGATGTAACCGATGAAAGATTAGTATTAAATAGAAAGAATATTGAGTTATACCTCAATATGGGTCAGGGATTGGAGTATGACGTTTGGAACATGAGTAGAAATACTGGATACCCAATACCTGCAACTGGATTAACTTATCCTTACCCTACTGTTGGTGGTATTGATTGGACGGTTATAAATCCAAGACCAAAAGAGAAATCATTCTTTGAGTTTGCTCAGACATTCTATAAGAATATGATTAATGTTAGAAACCGACAAACATCGAGTGGTGGGTATGTAACGTTATCGTCATTATATTGGAAATATTTAACGTCGGGAGTGGATGTAAATATACCATCAAATCAATACACGTACCAAAAGATGATTGACTTCACTAATGGTATTGGTGACTATTGGATGAGATTAGTGGAACAAGTTGTTCCAGCGTCAACATTGTGGTTGGGTGGTCAGAAAATGGAGAATTCAGAATTCCATAGACAAAAACATAACTATAAACTACAAAGGGGTTGTGAGATTGTTGACATAGAATGTGAGCCTTGTGAAATTGAAGGTCCGTTATGGAAGTACGATTGTGCTAAACAAATTGTTGAGTGTGATTTTTATCCTACATCGACCTTCCAAAGTATACTAAACCAACAAGTTAACACTATTGTATCATCAAGTGGATATACTACTAATCAATGTGATTTAAATAGTGTTGTTTCTGATTGGTATATAGACTTAAGGTTAGATGGTAATATATTAGTTCAACAACAATTTTTTACGGGGTACGGTTTCTCATCGTCACCAACAAATAATGATTGGTTAAATGCGGCAATTACACATTTCCAGTATTTATATCAATATGGTTTAAGTTACACTATAAGTGGAAACACAATAACTTTTACAAATATAGGGTGTGACCCAAATTTTACAAACAAAACAATCACCTTGAACGTGGGTATAAACATA
>Ga0209555_10000379_pt1 | contig 38264 bp, 34 predicted proteins | sample SaaInl85LU_5_DNA_FD_184643 | JGI IMG/M metagenome (GOLD analysis project Ga0209555, IMG submission 184643) | Marine microbial communities from expanding oxygen minimum zones in the Saanich Inlet - ESP_85LU_5_DNA (SPAdes) (version 2) | ecosystem: Environmental > Aquatic > Marine > Intertidal... | reverse complement strand
CTCCACCGTGCCTCCTGGAAGAATAAACTCCTTCAGTGGCGGAAGAGCAGCGTTGTAACCATCGAGAGTCCGCTCAAGCTGGTCAATCATCTCCTGCTCAACTGCTTGATAGTTAGTATCGGCAATAGCGACCTCGCCACCTAGGTCAAAGAGGTCATTCTGAATCTGGCGCAGCACCGGCGCGAGATCATCACTCGGACCAAGGGATGACTCAACAACTCCGATGAGGCAGTTAAGTTCATCAATATCACCCAGCGCCTCGACGCGTGGGTGAGTTTTGTGTACCTCTTCACCAGTGGCCAGACGCGTAGTGCCGGCGTCACCGTTGCGGGTGTAGATTTTGTCTAGTCGGTCGGTCATTTGAATACGTACTTAAGTCCAATCCAAAGATTTCTTTCAGGAGCTGGTGTAAAGGCCGGGCAGTCTTCTGTGCCCCAACTACCTGCTTGACATTGGCCATGCCCAGTTGGTGTTGTTTCTGCACCTGTGTTGCCCAATGTACCATACTCGCTGAATTTCCGATCAAAGAGATTATTTATCCGGGCGGATAGGTTCCATCCGTCGACCTGATAATTTGCTCCGAGATTAGCCACAGTGTAGTTGCTTAGTTTCGAGAATGAGTTGTCGTAGTCGGAGTCGAGCACTTGGTCTGAGACGTGCAATAGGTCTGCCACGAAACTTAAGCCGTTAGATGCTTGCCAGCGGGCAAACGTTCGTACTTTCTGTTTGGGCACCATTGGTATGTATTTACCTTTGTGATCACCTCCAGTGATCTTGCCCTGTGTGAAGTCAAAATCTATGCCCAGTTGAAGGCTATCGCTTAATTTTTCGCTGATAGACAAGTTAATCCCTCGTCTGGTTGTGCTGTCTAAATTGACGTTGGCTCCGCTGCCGCTTGCTGCGACGGAGCTGTAGGAAATTTCGTTTTTCAAGTCTAGTTGGTAAAGCTGCGCAAAAAAGGAGGTTGTACCTGATGAGTACTCCAATCCGGTTTCCAACGAGAGACCTGTCTGATTTTTAAGTCCCTCTGGAGGTGTAGGGTAAGCCTGGGATGTTTCATCGTTTGTGTGTTCTTCAAGATTTGCGAAACGGTAGTTCTGGTCGGCGCGAGCGAATAGTCTCAGGGCGTTGTTGGGTCGGTATGTTAGTCCAATAGAACCTACGCTAACATCATCGTCCAGCTTCAAGTTTGTATAAGTTGCGCCACCTATATCGTGCTCAATATCGTTTTTTACATTTGCGTACCTTAGGCCCGCACTGACATCAGTTCTGTAGGTAACGGGGTATATCAATTGGCCATAGAATGACCGTACATCTTGCTCAGCTTCTTGGTCGACGACAGCGTAGATACCGTAATCTGTGTGATCTAGATCCATGCCAAAAGTTAGTTTGGAAACGCCCATCTCAGTTGGTATAGCCCCCTGGAGCCTCGGACTGAAATTCAAGGCCTCACGCTGTTGACGATCGACACGCATTCTTGTGCCCCAGCGGCTGCTCAAGCGGAAATTAACATCATCACGACGATGCGATCCGTCAGTTTGCAGGCTCCAATTGTCCGCGAGTTTCTGGGTGTAATTGAACGAGGTGGTTTTTGTACGAGTCTCTGTAAAATCATCTGTATAGACCGAGTTGCTCTGCTTGCGATCTGCCGCTAACTCATCGATAAACAGAGCGCCCGGGTTCTCTCCGAATTCGTCGAAACGTTGATGAGTTAGTGTTAATCCATGGGACTCTGATTTATATGTTGATGAGAAAGCGAGGCTGCGAGAGTCCGAGGAGTTATTATCGCGGTAACCATCGCTCTTGCTGTCTTTACCTGTGATAGTTAGAGACAGGTGATCAGACACTGATTTAGTTACCAGTAAACTTTTTACTTGTCGCTCGAAGGAGCCTGCCTCAACCTGAATCTCCGCTACATCACTCGGATCTGCAAGTTTCGTTATGATGTTTATCACGCCACCGACTGCTTGATTTCCGAACAGAACACCGGAACTTCCGTAAACGACCTCAATGCGTTCGATGCGATCCGTTGGGATATCGTTAAAGGAGATGGTGGCGCCATCGGTTGCGGAATTGAGTCGTCGCCCATCCACCATGATTAGAACATTCGAAACCGCGGTTGTGCTGAAACCGCGCATGTCGATAGTGGCCCGAGTACTATCGCCATACAGATCGTAAACATGGATGCCATGCTGCCCGCGAAGCAGGTCAGAAACAGATTGTGCACCACTCTCTTTGATCTCTTGTTCGGATATGATGCGGATACTGGATGCTGTATCTACGCTAGTCTCTGGTGCGCGCGTTGCTGTCACGTACACGGCTAATGGGTCTGCAATCTCGGCCGTAGCCATAGGTAAAGTGACGAATGTTATTACACCCGCCCAAAGTAGGTTTTTCATAAGTCTCTCTTGCGCCCGCCGCGCAGTGTATGGATTGAGTTGCGATTCAGGCCGGTCTCCGGGCTTGGGTTTTGCGGCTGCACGCCTTCCCGGCTTGCGCCAGTGGCATGTGTGCAGTCAACACCCTTACCGTTGCGGGGGCAGCGTCGGAATTGTTTGAGATATTTCAAACGCACCGAACTTCCCGATTATCCCGTCAGCGTCACTGGCAGGCACCTGTTCGATTTAAGCGGCGCAGTCTAAGAGAGGGAAACTGGATTGGCAAACGAATACCCTTCAGGCAAAGCTGAGGTAGATTCAGTTGGTCGGCAGACGTGTCGCTTCGAGTGCTCGTATCTGCTCGAGAAGTATACGGTTTTCGTTCAGATCGAGTTGTGCTGTATCAGCAAGACTCAGAATTGCTCCAGTAATCCACTCAATCTCTGATGGGCGCTGGTTGATCCGGTCTTGCAGCATTGATGAGCGATTAGCGGCGGTGGTGCGACAGACCTCTGTCGCAACGTTAAGTAGTGCATCGTCAAACAGCGGTTTGTTGAGTATCTCGGATAGCTCCTCGATTTCATCAGCCACTCGCGACATACGCATTAAGGCGGTAGAACTCTCTAGTAGCTCTCCATTCGTTAGCTGATAAAGCGCTGTGAGTGGATTGATACAGGCATTGACCGCAACCTTCTGCCACAAGGTAGTCTCTATATCCTTAGCTCGAGCGTGGCGCGGAAGATTCAAAAGAGGGCAGTCTGCCTCTGAAGCTAGGCGATTCAATGGTCCCAGTTCGGTTCTTCCATCACCGGCAAGAGTTAAGTGGAAGGGGGTAGCGCTATTCGCACCGCTGGTTGTGGAGGCGGCCCACACCCTGTGTGCAGTAGCGCTGTCTGACAGTTTCTGCTGAACGCCATAGCCGTTACAAAGCAGCACAAGATCAGCGCTGTCGACTAAACGATCACGTACGGCCTCATATGCCCCGATCAGCGAGTAGGACTTGGTGCATAGCAGGAGATTTTCAATCTGGAGCGTAGAATCGTCCAACGAAGTAGCAGGGAAAGGAACAAACTCCTCACCCAGGTGGCTGAGATAGCGAATACCTGAGCCTGCCGCGACAAAGTCTTGCAGTTTCTGCTCGTCACGGAGAATCAACGTCACAGATTCTCCTGCGAGCTTGAGCTTGCGCGCCCAGCGCATTCCAATCGCACCTACACCGAGAATATGCCACACACTAGTCAATCTCATGCCAGAAAGGGGTATCATATATGCCTTTGATAGTTCATAGAACAGGAGAGGCAGATGCCATCGTTCGATATTGTATCGGAAGTCGATACCCACGAATTGACCAACGCCGTTGACCAGGCTAACCGTGAAATCCAGACTCGTTTTGATTTTAAAGGCGTCGACGCGAGTTTTGAGCGTGATGGTGATGCTGTTAATCTCGCCGCGCCAGAGACTTTCCAGCTGCAACAGATGGTAGATATGCTTCGTGCGAAGCTCGTCAATCGTAAGATCGACCCAAAGGCGATGGATGTGCAGTCTGCTGAGAAGCTGGGGATGCAAGCACGCCAGAAGGTTATCTTACGCCAAGGGCTCGATCAGGCGCTGTGCAAAAAGATCAATAAACTGATCAAGGATTCTAAGATAAAGGTTCAGACCCAGGTGCAGGGCGAAAAGGTGCGTGTCACAGGTAAGAAGCGTGATGACCTGCAACAGGTGATGGCGCTTTTACGTGAGTCTGACGTAGAACTCCCGTTACAGTACAACAACTTCCGCGACTAAAATCCCCCTTCAATCGCAAAAACTAGTGAGGCGCCGGAAGGCGCCTCTTTTTTTCCACGTGTTGGAAATTACTTCTCGTTAGCCTCGTTATGTGCCTGGGTACGCTCCTGCGCTGCATCGAGCTTATCGCGCAGCAGCCACAGCATCACGAGCGACGGGATAACCATCAGCGTGGTGATGATAAAGAACATCGTCCAGTTGCCTCCCAGGCCATCAACCATAGTGCCGCTGAAGCTGGCTAGGGTTGTGCGGCCAAGGTTACCTAAGGAGGCCAAGAGTGCATATTGAGTTGCACTGAATGCTCGCCCAGTGAGTGCCGTCAGGAAGGCGACAAAGGCGACCGTTGAGAAAGCGGTGGTGAAGTTATCAACGATAATGGTCGCCGCGAACAGCCACTCAATAGGACCGAGTTCCGCAATCAGAGCAAACATCAGGTTTGAGCCCGCCATTGCAATACCGCCGACCATCAAGCCACGCAGTACACCAAAGCGCACGTTAATGGCACTACCGATAAGAGTGAAGACCACGGTTGCGATCCAGCCTAGCATCTTCGTGTATTCGCCGATCTGCTCGTTGGTGAAGCCTACCTCTTTGTAGAACACCACAGACATACGACCGAGGAACGCCTCGCCAATCTTAAACATGAAGATGAAGGCGAGTAGCGTGATTGCGATGCCAAGACCGTTGCGACGGATAAAGTCGGCAAAGGGCTCAATTACAGTGACTGCGATCCAGGAGGCAAAACGGCCGAGTCCATAGCGTTTCTGATAGGCGTCCTCCATCGAGTGCTGCAGATTCGAGCGTCGGTCTTCGGGCTCTTTAACGAGCAAGGTGAATACCATGAGTAGCGCCATGATAACGGCCATAACACCGTAGACACCTGCCCAGCCCATAGAATCTGCATTGACGAATGCTAGGTAACCAGGGAGTGAGTAACCGGTCCACCAGCCCACAACAGCCATTGCCGAGGCGGGTGGCATCTTGTCATGCTCGCTCGGTTTGAACTGATCGATACGGAATGCATCCACGGCAATATCTTGGGTTGCTGAGGCTATCGCGATCAGCAGAGCAATCAGGGAGACGTACATCATGCCCGGTACTTTGCCTGACTCAGTGGTCGGTTCGCCCATGGCTGCATAGGCGCCACCGGGATCGGCCTGAGTGATCGCCAGAATCATCAGTAGCATCAGACCCTGACAGAGGAAAATCCATGAACGGCGCTGTCCCAGGCCACCCAGCACAGGCAGCCGTACGCGGTCGACTAGCGGAGCCCAGAGAAAGTTAAATGCGTAAACGGCAAAGATCGAGCCGAAGAATCCGATCGCAGACCGTGAAAGCCCTTCGTCTTTCAGCCAGCCGCTCATGTTTGAACCGATCAATACCCAGGGGAAGCCACTGCTACAACCCATCAAAAATACCCAGAGCAGGCGGCGATCTTTATAGGTTCTCAGAGTTTCGGCGAATGAGCTCTTCATAAGTGCGGGAGTCCATATTGTTATAGTTTGATCCGGTTAGACTTTAGCATCTGGATCTATATGGAGGAAGCACAAAAAAACCGACCTCAAGGGTCGGTTTTTTCAAGCATATTAGGTGCTTATATACGCAGACCACCGTCTACTTCGAAGCAGCGACCCGAGGCATAGTCATTCTCAAGAATGAATGCCGCGGTTGCAGCAATCTCTTCGGGGCGACCAAGCCGCTTCGCTGGAATGCCCGCTGCGATCTTGTCACGTGCCTCCTGTTTCATGCTCATGACCATCTCGGTACCGATGTAGCCGGGTGCAATCGAGGCTGCACGGATACCGTAGCGAGCCAGCTCTTTCGCCCAGGTAACTGCCATCGCTTCAACAGCGGCTTTGGTAGCAGTGTAGTTTGTCTGGCCCATGTTACCGTGACGCGAGATAGAGGAGATGTTGATGATGCAACCCTCCTGCTTGTGCTGAATCATCTGCACAGCAGCCTCACGGCCGCAGAGGAAGGTGCCAGTAAGGTTTACATCCATTACCAAGTTCCACTGATCCATAGTCATCTTGGAGACGATTTCGCCCTCTTTAACTTTGATAAAGAGGCCGTCGCGGGTGATGCCGGCGTTGTTGATCAAGCCATTGATGCCGCCCAGGTCAGTGGGTATTGCTGCAAATACAGCTTCGACCTCAGTTTCCTGAGCGACGTTACAGATGTAGGTTTTGCCGTCGCTTCCTGCCTCGCGTACCTGCTCGAGGGTGGTGTCTAGATCCTCTTGGTTGAGGTCTATAAGCGCGAGCTTCGCCCCTTTAGCTGCGAGTGTCAGAGCCATTGAGCGACCCAGGCCACGGCCTGCGCCTGTGATGGCGATCACTTTGTTATTCAGATCCATTACATACTACCTTTTGCTGTTGTTTGGACTTTCTTGTTGTTATTGGTCGGCATTGTTTGCTGCATAGCAGCTATTGCACTGCAACAACGCTAAGCCTCTATGAACGAAAAATCTATCCCTAAGTTAGTACTTGTGGTTATAAAACATCTGGCATAGCGAAAGTTATAAGTTAAGTGGTCTATAAGTAATTGTTTTTAAATTTATATTTCTAGAGAGAATAAGATTAAACAGGACTCCTAGACCTTAGGCTAAGAGGGGTGCACAAAACTGAAAAAGCTTTTGCGATGCAGCAAATCAGACTGTGCACGTGCGAAATTTTCTTAGTGAGATCGCTCCTCCACTTCGTTCTGTCGAGGAACAGAAGGTTTGAGTTCCGATCCGCCACAGTGGTACCGTTAGCGCTCAATTCGGAGTTCGCTATGCCACTGTTTATCCTTTTTGTTGTTATACCTGTCATTGAAATCTTACTGTTGATCAAAGTAGGGCAAGCCATTGGCGGTTGGTACACCGTAGGGCTGGTACTGTTATCGGCGTTCATTGGTGTAAATATGCTGCGCTACCAAGGCTTGGCGACACTGACGCGGGCACGCTCAAAGCTTGATCAGGGGGAGATGCCGATTGGTGAGATGGGCGACGGTATCCTGATTGCAGTTGGGGGTGCCTTGCTGATCACCCCGGGGTTCTTCACGGACTTCTTGGGTTTCTGCTGTCTAATTCCACTAACGCGCCACCTGTTCATAAAGCGCCTGGGGAAAACATTTATGAGCTGGATGCAGCGCGGTGGTAAGGCAAACTTTCATTACTCGCACTTCGAGCAGAACGAGGGACGTTCTCATCAGCAGAGAGGCGGTTCAGATGATGTGATTGATGGTGAGTTCGTTGATCTTGATGAGCAAGGTCGCCCAAAAAACGATAACGGTCGTCTACCACCTCGCTAACACCCGGCCACTTACTCTTCCTCAGCGCTAGGTTTCAACTGGCGCTTCTCACCGACTTTGGTCGAGAAGTAAAAAAATTTTCCATCGTACTGTTGAAAAGCGTTTTTCCTCACCCCATTAAGCTTTCACACAAAGAAATTGAGGGTTAGAGCCGTGCTCTGATCGTCATACAACAAACCAACATCACTATGGATCCTAGATTCAGGAGAATAACCAGATGAAAATTCGTCCACTTCAAGACCGTGTTGTTATTCGTCGCAGCGAAGAGGAAGCAAAATCTGCTGGCGGTATCGTGCTCCCAGGCTCAGCAGCCGAGAAGCCAAACCGCGGTGAAGTCGTTGCTGTAGGCCCAGGCCGCGTTGCTAACAACGGTGAGCTGATTGCGTGTGCAGTCAAAGTCGGTGATGAAGTTCTTTTCGGTCAGTACGCAGGTACTAACACCATCAAAGTTGAGGGTGAAGAGCTGCTGATCATGCAGGAGAGCGAAATCTACGGTGTGCTCGAGGCCTAATTTAGACTTCGCACTCACGAATTTTTAACTTATAGAAAACAGGATTACTCATAATGTCAGCTAAAGATGTACTTTTTGGTATCGACGCTCGCGCTAAAATGCTAGTGGGCGTCAACGTTCTTGCAGATGCAGTTAAAACAACGCTTGGCCCTAAAGGTCGTAACGTTGTTCTGGATAAGTCTTTCGGTGCGCCAACCGTAACTAAAGATGGTGTATCAGTTGCAAAAGAGATCGAACTCAAAGACAAGTTCGAGAACATGGGCGCGCAGATGGTTAAAGAGGTTGCCTCTAAAGCCAACGATGTGGCGGGTGACGGTACTACGACTGCAACCGTTCTGGCTCAGGCTATTGTTAATGAAGGTCTGAAGTCTGTCGCTGCGGGCATGAACCCGATGGATCTGAAACGTGGTATCGACAAAGCAGCAGCAGCGGTAGTTGAGAAGCTGGCAGCGATGGCTGTGCCTTGCGCTGATAACAAAGCGATCGCGCAGGTAGGTACTATCTCAGCTAACTCTGATGCAGAAGTCGGTAACATTATTGCTGAAGCAATGGAGCGTGTAACTCAGGAAGGTGTTATTACCGTTGAGGAAGGCTCTGGCTTCCAGAACGAACTGGACGTCGTAGAAGGTATGCAGTTCGACCGCGGTTACCTCTCTCCATATTTCGTGACTAACCAGGATGCGATGACGGCTGAACTGGAAGATCCGTTCATCCTGATCGTAGACAAAAAGATCTCGAACATCCGTGAACTGCTGCCAGCTCTAGAAGGTGTGGCTAAGTCTTCACGTCCACTGCTGATCATCGCTGAAGATGTAGAGGGCGAGGCGCTGGCAACTCTGGTTGTGAACAACATGCGCGGTATCGTGAAAGTCTGTGCGGTTAAAGCACCTGGTTTTGGTGACCGTCGTAAGGCGATGCTGCAGGATATCGCTGTACTGACTGGTGGTCAGGTGATCTCTGAAGAGGTTGGTCTGTCACTCGACACTATCGAGCTGGAGCAGCTTGGCCAGGCTAAGCGTGTTCAGATCAGCAAAGAGAATACAACAGTCGTTGACGGCTACGGTGCGAAAGAAGATATCCAAGCTCGCGTCCAGGCTATCCGTGTTCAGGCTGAAGAGACAACTTCAGACTACGACCGTGAGAAAATGCAGGAGCGTGTTGCTAAGCTTGCTGGCGGTGTAGCTGTAATTAAAGTCGGTGCTGCGACTGAAGTTGAGATGAAAGAGAAGAAAGCGCGTGTAGACGATGCTTTGCACGCAACGCGTGCCGCGGTAGAAGAGGGCGTTGTGCCTGGTGGTGGTGTTGCGCTGATTCGCGCTCTACAGGGTGTTGAGGGTCTGGAAGGTGATAACCACGATCAGACTATCGGTATTCAGTTGGCACTGCGTGCAATGGAAGCTCCGCTGCGTCAGATCGTTGCCAACGCGGGTGGCGAGCCGTCAGTGGTTGTAGCTAAGGTTCGTGAGGGTGCTGATAACTACGGTTACAACGCGGGTAACGAAACTTACGGCGACATGATGGAGATGGGTATCATCGATCCAGCTAAGGTGACTCGCTCTGCACTGCAGGCAGCTGCTTCAATCGCTGGTCTGATGATCACCACTGAAGCAATGGTTGCTGATATTCCAGAAGACAAGCCGGCTATGCCAGATATGGGCGGTATGGGCGGCATGGGCGGCATGATGTAATCAGCCTCTCTAGCGTCACACGAAACCCGGCCTTGGCCGGGTTTTTTATTTGTGCGCCTGCTTCTACACCATTGGTCTAGTTTAGCCAAAGGTATGGTTGTTCCACTTGATTGAAGCCAGTACTTTGTGGATTCCGCTGTTTTATAACAATAATCTTCAACGGAGTTACAAATGACTGATAAAACTAACGGCGTTTCACGTCGTACGGTCCTCAAAGGTACTGCCGCTTCTGCTGCAGCTATCGCTGTTCCAAGTTTCTACATCCCAAATGCTACTGCTGCTGGTGCGTTCCGTAACGACCCTGCTGCATCTGGCAAATGTGTACTGGGCTTCAACGTCCCACAGACAGGTGCATACGCGGATGAAGGTGCTGACGAACTTCGCGCATTCAAACTGGCTGTCAAACACCTCAACGGTGAAGGCGACGGCGGTATGATGAACACCATGAAGCCAATGAACCTAAAAGGTAACGGCATCCTGGGTATGAAAGTTGAGTACGTAACCGGTGATACTCAGACTAAGTCTGACGCTGCACGTGCATCGGCTAAGCGTATGATCGAGAAAGACGGCGTAATCATGTTCTCTGGTGGTTCTTCATCAGGTGTAGCAATCGCTGTACAGGCACTGGCTGAAGAGATGGGTACCATCTTTATGGCGGGTCTGACTCATTCAAACGACACTACGGGTAAAGACCGTCGTCGTCACGGTTTCCGCCACATGTTCAACTGCCACCAGTCTGCACTGGCGCTGCGTCCTGTGCTGGACAAGGCTTACGGTAAAGACCGTCAGGTGTACCACCTAACTGCTGACTACTCTTGGGGTTGGTCACAGCAGGACTCTATTGAGAAAGGTATGATGGCTGAGTCTAACTGGCAGACAGTTGCCAATGTGAAGACTCCAGTTGGCGCGGGTGACTTCTCGCAGTACATCACACCGATCCTGAACTCTGGTGCAGATACTCTGGTACTGAACCACTACGGCGGTGACATGGTTAACTCCCTGACTCAGGCTATGCAGTTCGGTCTGAAAGACAAGCAGGTTAACGGTCGCGACTTCCAGATCATCGTTCCTCTATTCTCTCGCCTGATGGCGAAAGGTGCGGGCGACAACATGAAGGGTATTCTTGGTTCTACTAACTGGAACTGGAAACTTACTGACGAAGGTTCTAAAGCATTCGTTAAATCCTTCGGTCAGGAGTACGGCTTCCCACCCTCACAGGCTGCTCATACGTGTTACGTGCAGACTATGCTCTACGCTGACGCGGTTGAGCGTGCTGGCTCGTTCGAACCTGCTGCAGTTATTGCTGCGCTGGAAGACCACGAGTTTGACGGCATGGGTAACGGTGCATCTCTGTACCGTAAAGCTGACCACCAGGTAATGAAGAATGCCCTGGTTGTTGAGGGTAACACCAACCCAACTTCAGACTTTGACCGTCTGTCAGTGAAAGAGGTCGTTTCTCGTGAGCGTCTGACTTACGATCCAAACGAAGGCCCATTCGCTGGCGGTGCTCAGTGGTCTTAATCCAAGTGTAATTTAAGCTACACCTTGGCACGCGAAGGGGCCCAAGGGGCCCCTTCGTTTATCTAAAAGAATTTTTTTCGGAGATTCATAGCTGTGGATGCGATACTCCTCCAGATTTTGAACGGTCTAGATAAGGGTGGTGCTTATGCACTGATTGCCCTAGGTCTGACGTTGATTTTCGGTACTCTGGGTGTCGTGAACTTCGCACACGGTGCACTCTTTATGTTAGGTGCCTTCGTTGCGGTTTCGGTTCGCGAAGTTCTTACTTTTTCTACTAAGGTTAAAGATGAGTCGGTGACTTTCTTTGAAGCGTTCAAAGAGATCCCTTACCTCGAGCTTTGGCTGGGTGATACAGGTAAAGCAATTATCGACTGGTCGGTACCGATCTCGATACTGATTGCACTGCCCGTCATGCTGCTGATCGGTCTGGTAATGGAGCGTGGCCTGATTCGTCACTTCTACCGTCGCGCTCACGCTGATCAGATCCTTGTTACCTTCGGTCTGGCGATCGTTGTGCAGGAGATTATCAAAGCGATCTACGGCGCTAACCCAATTCCACAGCCTGCACCTGAGATGTTCTCGGGTACTGCCAATATCGGCGCGCTGTTCGGTTTGGGCGACAACATCGTCTACCCGAAATGGCGTATAGTCTACCTGTTCTTCGCACTCGGTATTATTGGTGCGGTATTTGCCTTCCTGCAGTTCACTACCTTCGGTATGGTGGTGCGTGCCGGCATGGCGGATCGTCAGACAGTACAGTTGCTCGGTATCAATATTACCAAGCGCTTCAGTATTGTGTTTGGCCTCGCCGCAGTCGTCGCCGGAATGGCGGGTTTGATGTACACCCCGATACTCTCACCTAACTACCACATGGGGATGGACTTCCTCGTGCTCTCGTTCGTCGTGGTGGTTGTGGGCGGGATGGGCTCGCTGCCCGGTGCGGTTGCAGCCGGCTTCCTGCTCGGTATTTTGCAGTCGTTCGCATCGATGAACGAAGTGAAGCAAATCATTCCAGGGATCGACCAGGTAATTATCTACCTCGTTGCCATGATCGTACTGCTTGTCCGTCCACGCGGTCTGATGGGTCGCAAAGGTGTGATGGAGGACTAAGATGCATATTGAAAAGTTTACCCCGAAATCTGACATCATGATGGTGCTGATCTTCTCAGCAGTTATCCTCTTGATGCCAATCTGGCTGCAGCCGTTGGGCGCAGCTTACCCAGACCTTATGCAGCGCTTCGCGATCTTCGGTCTGTTTGCCATCGGCTTTAACATTCTGTTCGGCCAGACAGGTTACCTCTCATTTGGTCACGCAGCGTTTATCGGTGTAGGTTCTTACACCACGGTTTGGGTCTTCAAACTGTTCACACTAAACATCATCCCAGCGATGATTGCAGGCGTCGTGCTCTCGGGTATCTTCGCGCTGGTTATTGGCTTTATCTGTCTGCGTCGTACAGGTATTTACTTCTCGATCCTGACGCTGGCGCTGGCACAGATGAGCTATAACCTGGCTTACTCGGTTCTTACCCCGATAACAATGGGTGAGACCGGTCTGCAGGTTGAAGCTGCAGATCCGCGCTCTTGGGAAGCACCTCTGGTCGCGGGTGAAGTGCCACGTACGCACCTGTTCGGTCTGGAGATGACAGATCTGGGTGGTCTTGCAGGTTTCTACATCTGTGCTGCCTTCCTGATCCTCGGGTTCTACGTAGCGCTGCGCATTACACGCTCGCCGTTCGGTTCGATGCTACGCGGTATCAAAACCAACAACACCCGTATGGCCTACACCGGTCTGAATGCGCGCCCCTACGCACTGGCGGCATTCGTGATCTCGGGTATGTATGCAGGTCTGGCTGGTTCGTTGATGGCTGCGATGGACCCGCTAGCGGGTGCAGAACGCATGCAGTGGACAGCATCGGGTGAGGTGGTGCTGATGACCATCCTCGGTGGTGTAGGAACTCTGGTAGGCCCAGTCATTGGTGCTGCTGCGATCAAATACTTTGAGAACATTTTCTCGGCAATTGACGGTGCGGTGCTTTCAAGTGCGCTCGACTTCCTGCCAGATGCCGTGCTCAGCGTGATTGTTCCAGTCCTGTCACTGTTCGTGGGTAAGGGCTGGCATCTGACCCTGGGTTTGGTGTTCATGCTGGTCGTGATCTTCTTGCCGGGTGGCATTATGGAAGGTTACCGTCGAATCCGTGCCCGCTTCTCCAAAGCGGACGCCGAGTAACTCAAGCTAACAGGATATTGCTATGTCAGTTCTAGAAATTTCTGGCGTAAACAAAACATTCGGTGGCTTGAAGGCACTGGATGACGTCAACCTTAAAATTGAAGAGAAGACCGTACACGCGGTTATCGGCCCGAACGGCGCCGGTAAGTCGACACTGTTGAACGCAGTTATCGGTAAGCTCATTCCAGACAACGGCACAATTATGTTCATGAATCAGAGCATGATCGGCCTGAAACCGCACCAGATTAACCAACTCGGGATATCACGAGTATTCCAGACGCCAGAGATCTTTGCTGATCTTTCGCTGATGGAGAACATGATGATCCCGCTGCTTGCTCACCGCGATGGCGAGTTTAAGCTCGCAGCTTGGAAACGATCTGATATGGATTCTGAGATTCAAGACAAAGCGGCTCACTTCCTTGAGGATGTGAACATGCTCGAGAAGGCTGGCCTTCATGCTGGTAGTATGAGTCGTGGTGACAAACGTCGCCTTGAGCTAGCGATGTGTCTGTCGCAGGATCCAAAGCTGCTGCTCTTGGATGAGCCAACCGCAGGTATGGCGCGTGCTGATACCAACAACACGATTGATCTGCTGTTGAAGATCAAGTCGCGCGGTATGACTAAAGTTATTATCGAGCATGACATGCACGTGGTGTTCTCGCTGGCGGATAAGGTCAGTGTAATGGCACAGGGTCACGTAATTGTGGAAGGCTCGCCTGACGAGATTAAGGGTGATCCACGCGTTCGCGAGGCTTACCTTGGAGGTGCAGAAGTATGACGCATTCAAGCGTAACCAGTGATTCAGTGAAGAATCAAAACCTAGGAACACCTGTTGCCTACTGTTCCGTTCATGACATTCACGCTTACTATGGTGAGTCTTACATCGTTCAGGGTGTCTCGTTCAATATCCATGAGGGTGAAATCCTTGCTCTGCTTGGCCGTAACGGCGCGGGTAAAACTTCTACGCTGCGCACCATCGCACGCTGTGATGACCCTGAACTGAAATCTGGCGAGATCTCTCTTGATCACATGGCAGTTCATAAAATGACAGCCTACGAGGCGTCCCAGGCGGGCATCGGTTTGGTACCTGAAGATCGTTGTATCATTCCGGGCTTGACCGTAGAAGAGAACCTTAAGCTGGCGCAGATCGCACCACCGATTGGTTGGAGTATTGAGCGTATCTACGAACTCTTCCCTCGTCTGGGTGAGCGCCGTAATCAAGAAGGCACGACGCTCTCAGGTGGTGAGCAGCAGATGTTAGCGATAGGTCGTGCGCTGGCGCGTGATGTCAAACTTCTACTGCTCGACGAGCCTTATGAAGGCCTAGCGCCGGTCATTGTGCAAGAGATCGAGAAGACTCTACGTGAGATCAAAGCGCTGGGTATCACAACCGTGATCGTAGAGCAGAACGCGATCGCCGCACTCAAGCTGGCAGACCGTGCTGTTATCCTGGATACAGGTACCGTGGTATTTGACGGCAGTGCGCAGGAAGTTTTAGACAACGAAGAGCTGCGTCACGACTACCTCGCAATCTAACCGATTGTTTTAAAGCAATTGGTACAGCGCCCGAACTCGTTTCGGGCGCTTTTTTTTTGTACCGTTTTTCTCTTTTATGCGCTTCTTTTTTGGGGTCTGGCCCGGTTTTATGCTAAAAAGAGGCTTTGAAACCTACTACTTATTTGGTGTATTCCCCGCATGTCAGAGCGACGCGAGCCCGGTTTTAACCTTGACCCGATCCAAGATTCTGTTCCTACCCTAGATACTCCAGTTGGAAGACCCATTGCAGCAGCCCAGCCCAGAGCCGCTGCGCCAGCAAAATCGAGCTCGGTCGCCACTGTGTTGTTAACGCTCCTTGTGTTGGTCTCCTTAGGCGCAGCTGCTGCTCTGGGTGTCTGGGGAATGCAGCTCAAACAACAGATGGAGGAGCAGCAGGTACTGGTAGAACAGATGAACCTTTGGCTGGAGAGCACTGATGCAACGCTAACGCAGACATCGACGTCCGCCTCGCGTTCAGGTGAAACGCTGATGGGACGTGTTGAGGATATTGACACTCGCCTGGAAGATCGGATTAAACACTTTGACTCCGAGATAGCAAAACTTTGGACGGTATCCTTTCAGCGCAATAAGCCGCAGCTAGAAGAACAGGGTAAAACGCTCGTCACCTTAGGAGAAACCGTTGTTGCCCAGGATGCCCTTATCGCAGAAGCGCTGGCATCGCTAGGCGTGCTGCGCACTGAAATCGAGTCTCAGGTAACTGAGCTATCACAGCTGAGTGCCGCCGATGAACAGATAGCGCAGCAGCTTGCCGGCACAGAGACTGCGGCCAAGGCACGCGATACCAAACTGAGTGCCCTGGAGACCCAGACCACAGCTTTACAGAGAGAGATGGAAAAGGTCGATGCAGCCTTAGCGACAGTCGAAGGGCGTGTCCTTCAAGTGGGTAGCGACATGGAGTTCCAGTTCTCGGTTGAGCGTGATGAGCGTGCGAAATTGGCTGCCGATTTGAATGCTAAAATCAATCAAGCGGCTCAGCCTCAGGGCACAAGCGTAGAGATTGAACGCCGTCTACGCACCATCGAAGAGCGCCTGAAAGCGATCGATGCCTCGCGTGCGGCACTTAATTCTGAGTTGCTCAAAGTACAGGGCCAAGTGAACGGCCTAATGCTGGATCGCAGCGTCCGCTAATTTTGACTAAAATTTGATCAATAGGCACAATACGCGCCATTGAGGTTGGGAGTCTTTATCCGCGCATGAATGTACGCGCTTTCTTTGCACTTCGTGTACCTGACAGGGTAACGCGTAAGCTAGCTGACTATGCGGATGAACTGTGCCAGTTTGATAAAGAGCTGCAGATCGACTGGGTCGATTCGGGCAACTACCATTTGACGCTCTGTTTCTTAGGTGACGTTACGCTCGAGCAGGTTGAACTACTTGAGTCGAAGACTCGTGAGGTGCTCAAGGCAAAGCGTTTCAGTGTTGCCCTGGATCATATTGGCTATTACGCGGTGAGTCCGCGCTTCTCCGTGGTGGCAGCCATGGCCGCCGCGCAGGCGGAGTTGGCAGACCTACATCAGTGCCTAGTTGATATCGCGACAGCCTGTGGGCTCTCCTATGACGAGAAAAACTTCCTTCCTCATGTCACGCTTGGCCGAGTGCCAGCAGAAGACAAATTTGAGCTTAACACTGAACATCTGCCAGCGCTTGGTCTGAGTTTGCCGGCGGATGCGGTGGTATTGATGCAGAGCAGAGTTGGCGAACAGGGTTCGATATACACTCCGCTGTTTGAAATTGATCTGCCACTTCAGCTGGCTAACTAAATTCTGAGATAAACAATGCGACAACCAGAACTCCTCTCCCCAGCGGGAACGCTGCGGAATATGAAGTACGCTTTTGCTTACGGTGCTGATGCCGTATATGCCGGTCAACCACGTTACAGCCTGCGCGTGCGCAACAACGATTTCACTCATGCTAATCTGGAGGAGGGGATTAGTATCGCTCACCAGATGGGTAAGAAGTTCTTTGTCGCAAGTAACATCCTGCCGCACAATTCTAAATTGACCACCTATATGCGTGATCTCGATCCGGTCATCGAGATGGGCCCTGATGCGATGATTATGTCTGATCCTGGCCTGATAATGATGGTTAAGGATAAGTACCCTGACCTTCCTATTCACCTCTCTGTGCAAGCAAATACGATGAACTGGGCAACCGTGCAGTTCTGGGAGCGAGCAGGTATAGAGCGCGTGATTCTTTCGCGAGAATTGTCGCTGGATGAGGTTGAGGAGATCCGTCAGCGCTGCCCTGATATGGAGCTGGAGGTGTTTGTGCACGGCTCTCTCTGTATCGCCTACTCAGGCCGTTGCCTGCTTTCGGGCTACATTAATCACCGAGATCCCAACCAGGGTACCTGTACCAACGCCTGCCGTTGGAAATACGATGCTCACGAGGCGAAAGAGACTGATAACGGCGATGTTGCGCCGGTACAAGATTTCGATCCAACGGCTGAGCCTGCGCTGGGCGAGGGTAAACCGAGTGATAAGATTTTCCTGCTGCAGGAGCAGACACGTCCGGGTGACTACATGCCAGCGTTTGAGGATGAGCACGGCACCTACATTATGAACTCCAAAGACCTGCGCGCGATTCAGCATGTGCATCGATTGGCAGCGATGGGAATTGATTCTCTGAAGATCGAAGGCCGTACTAAGTCGCACTACTATGTGGCGCGTACCGCTCAGGCTTATCGTCAAACTATTGATGATGCGGTAGCCGGCCGTCCCTTCGATAAGGGGCTGATGGATGTGTTGGAGAACCTAGCCAATCGCGGATACACCGAGGGTTTCTATCGTCGCCACGTGCACGATGAGTACCAGAACTACGAAACGGGCAACTCCGTAGGAGTACATCAACAGTTTGTCGGCGAGGTAGTTGAGCACGATATCGTCAACGGCAAACTGACTATCGATGTCAAGAACCGTTTTGAAGTGGGTGATACGCTGGAGCTGATGACTCCAGTGGGCAACCGTCGCTTCAAGTTGGGCGAGCTCTACAATAAGAAAGGCGCGCGTGTTGAAGCTGCTCCGGGTTCAGGTCATCGGGTAACGCTACCACTCGATTTCGACACGGATATGCAGTACGCGCTGCTAATGCGCGACCTGCCCAATTCGCCTCGTAAGGTCGCTTGATTAGACCTTTTCTTAAGACCGCCGCGCACCATTATTGATATAATGCCGGCGGTTTTTATTCGGCTAGTTATCAATTAGAGCCCCAATTCACAGAGGAACCCCTCCATGAGCGTGATTCGCCAAGACGACCTGATTAACAGCGTTGCTGATGCGTTGCAGTTTATCTCCTACTACCACCCGATCGATTTTGTGCAGAGCGTGCACGAGGCCTATCTGAAGGAGGAGAACCCAGCCGCTAAGGATGCGATGGCGCAGATTCTGATCAACTCGCGCATGTGTGCAGAGGGCAAGCGTCCGCTGTGTCAGGACACCGGCATCGTGACGGTATTCGTTAAGGTCGGTATGAATGTGCAGTGGGATGCCACAATGAGTGTGACCGATATGATCAACGAAGGTGTGCGTCGCGCGTATAACCACCCAGATAACGTTCTGCGTGCATCGATCCTGGCTGATCCTGCGGGTAAGCGTCAGAACACTAAAGACAACACACCTGCGGTGATTCACTACGAGATCGTTGAAGGCGATACCGTTGATGTGCAAGTTGCTGCGAAAGGCGGCGGCTCCGAGAACAAGTCGAAGATGGTGATGCTTAACCCATCTGATTCGATTGTAGATTGGATCGTTAAAACCGTACCGACTATGGGTGCGGGCTGGTGTCCACCAGGTATGCTCGGTATAGGCATCGGCGGTACTGCTGAGAAAGCGGCTGTGATGGCAAAAGAGTCACTGATGGACCCTATCGATATTCACGAGTTGCGCGAGCGTGGTCCACAGAACCGTATCGAGGAGCTGCGCCTTGAGATCATGGATGCAGTTAACGATCTAGGTATCGGTGCTCAGGGTCTAGGCGGTCTGACGACTATCCTCGATGTTAAAATTATGGATTATCCCACGCACGCAGCTTCTTTGCCGGTCTGCATGATCCCGAACTGTGCCGCAACTCGTCACGCCCACTTCGCGCTCGATGGTTCAGGTCCAGCCACGCTGACCCCACCGAGTCTGGATGAGTGGCCAGATGTTACTTTTGAGGTCGGTGCTAATACCCGTCGTGTGAATCTTGATGAGATCACACCTGAAGATGTTAAAGAGTGGCAGGTCGGTGAGACTGTTCTGCTCAACGGTAAGATGCTGACTGGGCGCGATGCTGCTCACAAACGCATGATTGAGATGCTTAACAACGGCGAAGAGCTGCCAGTTGACCTTAAAGGGCGCTTTATATACTACGTAGGGCCTGTTGATCCGGTACGTGACGAAGTGGTTGGTCCTGCTGGCCCTACAACCTCAACGCGCATGGATAAGTTCACTCGCCAGATCCTTGAGCAGACGGGTCTGCTGGGTATGATCGGTAAGTCCGAGCGCGGTCCTATTGCACTGGAAGCGATCAAAGATAACCAGGCCGTCTATTTGATGGCTGTAGGTGGTGCGGCTTACCTTGTATCCAAGGCGATTACCAATGCCGAAGTGTTGGCTTTCCCAGAGCTCGGTATGGAAGCTATCTATGAGTTCGAAGTGAAGGATATGCCTGTTACCGTAGCGGTTGATGTGAACGGCACTTCTGTTCACAACACGGGCCCGGCTAAATGGCATGAGATTATCGCTTCTTCGAAAGCCTAATCTTGCTCTGTGAGGAGGTCCGCTCCCTGGGGGCGGGCCCTTTCTGATTGGGCACTTACTGAGCCTGCTCAAGCCCCAACTAACCTTTTTTTGCGGATATTCTGCTATGACACTTGTGAGAGCACCCGACTCTGTTTAAATTCTGCTAGGGGTTTCGCATGATGCGGCCCGCTCACGCCTCAGTGCTAGGACGACCCTATGAGCAAAACTGTCGATATCATCGACCTTCTCTCGTCGAGCCCTGGTGCTCGGCACCAGCTTAAAGTTCACCGCTACGGTACTCCGGGCGCACGGCCAAAAGCTTACATCCAAGCGGCACTGCACGCTGATGAGTATCCTGCAATGCTGGTGGCCCATCACCTGATTGAGCGGTTCGATAAGCTAGAGAGCCGTTCGCAGATAATTGGCGAAGTAGTCCTGGTACCAGTAGCGAATCCAATCGGGCTTGGCCAAAGAGTCAACGATCGTCATTTGGGGCGCTATGATTTGGCGGGTGGTGGCAACTACAACCGTAATTGGCCAGACCTAACACCTGTTGTGGAACAGGAAGTTGACGGCAAACTGACTTCTGATCCAGACCAAAACGTGATCAGGATTCGAGAGGCGCTTCAGCAAGCGGTTGCTAACCTACAGGTGCGCAAAGAATTAGATGACCTGCGCAAAGCACTACTTGGACTGTCGATAGGCGCCGATATAGTGCTGGACCTCCACAGTGACTCGCAGGCGCTATTTCACCTCTATGCTTCAGTACATCATCAGAATCTGGCTGTTGAGCTTGGGCGTGATTTACAAGCACAGGCTGTTTTAATTGAAACGGAGGCGGGTGGCTCGCCCTTCGACGAATGCAATGCGGGCGTCTGGTGGAAGCTCAATCAGCGTCTCGGGGCTCAATACCCAATTCCTCTAGCCTGTTTCTCATCAACGGTTGAGCACCGAGGTGAGCAAAATGTTGAGGACGATTTAGCAACACAAGATGCCGACGGCTTAGTGCGCTTTCTGCAACGTCGTGGAGTGATTAATGGCAACCCCGGACCTCTACCCGAACCCCAATGTGAGCCTACGCCGCTGGAGGGTACAGATCTGATCTATGCGCCCGCCGCTGGCTTGGTTGTCTATCATAAGCAGTTAGGGGATTGGATCGAAGCAGGCGACTTGGTAGCCGAGCTAGTCGACCCATTTGCTGAATCGGCCGATCAGGCTCGCACACCCCTATTCAGCAAGGCAACAGGCCTATTTTTCGCTCATATGGGTGATCGGATGGTTGCTCCCGGAGCCGCTTTGGCGAAAATCTGTGGCTCCAGACCATTGACACACCGCGAGCCGGGTAAACTGCTGGAGGCATAGTTGCGTAGGTCGTGCAACCGATTGCAACTCCGCAGCGTTTGAACTTTACAGCGCTATAACGGCTGGTTTACTCTGGTAAAAAATATCACCCGCAAATGAGATAACACTTTGACTCAAAGCACCCCCGTCATTGAAGTTAAAGATCTGCACAAATGCTACGGCGATTTAGAGGTACTCAAGGGTGTTGATTTGTGTGCTCACAAAGGCGACGTCGTGTCGCTAATCGGCTCTTCGGGCTCGGGCAAATCAACACTGTTACGATGCGTCAATTTGCTTGAGGATAGTCAGCAGGGCGATATTCTGTTCAGAGGCGAATCCGTAAAGTGGAAGGGTAGCGCGAAAGAGCGCAGGCCGGCCGACAACAAGCAGGTGCTGCGGATTCGTACAAAACTTTCAAAAGTATTTCAGCAGTTCAATCTCTGGTCCCATATGACCATTCTTCAGAATGTCATGGAAGCCCCGGTAACGGTCTTGGGTCATCCGCGCGACGAGGTTGAGAAACGGGCTCGTATGTATCTCGATAAGGTCGGTATCGGTGATAAAGCAGATGCCTGGCCTGCTCAACTCTCTGGCGGGCAACAGCAGCGTGCAGCGATTGCACGTGCGCTCTGTATGGAACCCGAGGCACTGCTGTTTGATGAGCCAACCTCCGCACTTGATCCCGAACTGGAGCAAGAGGTAGTTAAGGTAATCAAAGAGCTGGCAGCTGAAGGCCGTACTATGCTGATCGTTACGCACGATATGAAGATGGCAGCGGATGTTTCGAGCCACGTCGTATTTTTGCATCAGGGCAAGATTGAGGAGGAGGGGCCTCCTGATCAGCTCTTCGGTTCACCTAAATCTGAGCGGCTGAGAGGGTTTCTCTCGGTCATTGAGCATTAACTAAACCAACAAAAAAGCAGGAAGTAATAACGATGAAAAGACTTCTAGGTACAGCTTTAGCGCTTTCTCTGAGCACTGGAGCAGCCTTTGCGGATACGGTTCGCTTGGGTACAGAGGGTGCATACGCGCCTTGGAACTTTCTGGACGATAGCGGTGAAGTTGCAGGCTTCGAACGTGATCTCGGGGACGAGCTGTGTAAGCGTGCAGCGCTGACCTGTGAGTGGGTTACTAATGATTGGGATTCAATCATCCCTAACTTGGTATCGGGCAACTATGATGCGATCATCGCCGGTATGTCTATCACTGAAGATCGCGAAAAAGTGATCGACTTTACTCAAAACTACACGCCACCAGATCCATCGGCTTACCTAGCGATGTCAGACGATGTAGATCTAGCGGGGGCTGTGGTTGCAGCCCAAGCAACGACTATTCAGGCCGCTTTCGTGGCTGGACAGGGCTGGACGCTGATTGAGTTCGCAACGCCTGAAGAGACCGTGGCTGCTGTACGCAATGGCGAAGCTGATGCGGTGCTGGCAGATAAGTCATTCCTTGATCCGTTTGCAGGTCAGGATGGACTTACAATGCTTTCTCGCATGGAGCAGATCGGCGGTGGCGTTGGTATGGGCTTCAGAAAGAGCGATACCGAGCTGCGAGCTAAGTTCGATGCGGCGATTCAGTCTATGAAAGACGATGGTTCGCTCAACGATCTGATCGCTAAATGGGAGGTTGCGACTCAGTTCTAGTCGCAGAGGGCCCGCTCGCTGCTGCGAGTGGGCCACTCCTTTATACTTATGTTCGAATACTGCGCTAATCCTGACACACTCAGCGGTCTATCTTGGCTATCCTGTTATCTAACAACAGGTAAACACCTCTCGTTTTACTACTCGTTCGGTACCGTGTTGATTCTGTTGGCGATTACAGCGCCCGTGGCACTGGCTTTTGGCTTTGGCGGTGCGGCGATGGCTCGCTCAAAAGCGACGCCTGCACGCTGGTTTGGCAAAACCTACATAGCGATTGTGCGCGGAGTACCCGATATAGCGTTTTTTATGTTTTTCGTGATCGCTCTGGACCAGGGCTTTGAGTATCTGAGGCATCAGGTCAGTTGCCCTGATTGGGACCAGCCAATACGCCAGGGGAACGACTTCATTGTCTGTAGCGCCGCCAAACTGCCACTCAGCACCTCGCCGCAGTGGGTGCATGAGATCTATGGGTTTTTCTTAGCGGTCTTGACTTTTGCGATCGTCTTTGGTGCCTTCGCTGCGAATGTGATATTTGGCGCAATGAATGCTGTGCCCAGGGCGCAGATTGAGACAGCTGGCGCTTATGGGATGACCCGTCGGCAAACCTTCTGGCGCATAATCGTACCGCAGATGTGGGTTTACGCGCTGCCGGGTTTGTCCAACTTATGGATGGTGCTGATCAAAGCGACGCCGCTGCTATTCCTTTTGGGTGTAGAGGATATTGTTTACTGGGCCCGCGAGTTGGGGGGTACGAAACATCAACGCTTCACTGATTATCCACATGGTGATTGGCGTATGTGGTATTTCCTCGTCCTTCTGGTGTTCTACCTCGGCTCTACCAAGGTGTCTGAAGTGGTGCTGGATCGGTTGATGAGGCGTTTGTCTCGCGGTCAGGCGACTGCTGGTGGCGAAGCACTTCGGAGGTCCGCAGCATGAGTTGTATGCAGACGATTGCAGATTACGGGCTGCGCTCGATTGGCATCGGGGAAAGACTACTTCCCACCACTGATTTCACCCTCTGCCAGCAGTTCACGCTGATCGGCTCGGGTATGATCTGGAACATCTATTTTGGTGTATTCGCGTTGGCGGCCGGCTTCCTGTTAGCTACAGTGGTTGCGCTGGGGAAGGCTTCCAATAATGTGTGGCTGCGCAAACCCGCTGACTGGTTTATTTTTCTGTTCCGTGGCTCCCCACTTTTTATTCAATTTTTCTTCGCGTACTTTCTGTTCCTCAATCTGAGGTCGAGTATCGAGTTCTTTGAACCTTTCACAGTGGCTTGGCTTGGCGCAACGATTGTCTTATTTCTGAATACCTCGGCCTACGCTGGCGAGATTTTTTATGGCGCGCTGCAGTCTATACCCAAAGGCGAGTCTGAAGCTGCAGATGCTTATGGTTTTTCGGGCATCAGCAAGTTTCGCAAGATCACTTGGCCAACGATGATGCGCTTGGCCTGGCCAGCCTACACCAACGAGGCGATATTTCTCTTCCATGCGACAACGCTGGTCTTCTTTTCGGGTTTTCCAGCCTGGCGTCAACAGGGCGATGCCTTGTATTACGCTAGCTACTTCGCCGATAAGACGTTCAACCCGTTTGTCCCTTATCCGATTCTGGCAGGTTACTTCATCGTACTTACGCTCATCGTGATAACTCTGTTCGGAGTTATTAATGGGCGATTGAACCGCCACCTGCCGAAAGAGTCACGCCCCAAAATTCGCTACCGCCCTAAAATACTGCGCTAGTTTCGTAATCTGGGGCTGCTAAGAGTTTTGCTGCGCTGAATCAAATTGAGAGAACCCAAGCCGCAGCTCAGGTATAATCGATCCAGATTCAACCGGAGCTCTACATGGCGCAGTTAACCAGCCTCAATACCCAAGCAAATTTCCAACCCGCCCCGTTTTTGCCGATGTCACAGGCAGAGATGCGCAAATTGGGTTGGAAAGAGTGTGACATTATCATTGTCACCGGCGACGCCTATGTGGACCATCCTTCGTTTGGTATGGCGATCATTGGTCGTTTGCTGGAGTCGCAAGGCTTCAGGGTAGGCATCATTGCCCAGCCGGATTGGAAGAGTGCAGATGCCTTCAAAGCTCTGGGTAAACCTCGGCTGTTTTTCGGTATCGCTGCCGGCAATATGGACTCGATGATCAACCGCTACACGGCTGACAAGAAGATCCGCTCAGATGATGCTTACACGCCGGGCGGGAAGGGTGGTAGTCGTCCTGATCGTGCCAGTATTGTCTATAGCCAGCGCTGCCGTGAAGCGTTCAAAGATGTGCCTATCGTGCTCGGCGGTATTGAAGCATCTCTGCGTCGTATCGCGCATTACGACTACTGGCAGGATAAGGTGCGTCGCTCAATTCTACTGGATTCGCGTGCCGATATTTTGCTCTTTGGTAATGCCGAGCGTGCTGTTGTCGAAGTTGCTCGCCGAATGGATATGGGTGAGTCGATCACCGATCTGCGTGATGTGCGCGGTACCGCCTTTGTGCGCAAGGATACGCCTGAAGGGTGGATGGAGATCGACTCTACGCGTATTGATCGCCCGGGCAAGATCGACAAGATCATCAACCCATACGTGAATACCCGAGACCTTGAGAGCTGTGCAATTGAGAACAGCTCCGATGAGTCGTCGGCGCCCGAAGAGGTCGAAACTCAACCGCTCCATCTTGAGAGTCTGAGTGAGAATAAGGTCCGCCTCGACCGCTCCAAAACGGTTATTCGTATCCCATCCTTTGAGAAGGTGAGTGTAGATCCTGTACTCTACGCACATGCGAGTCGGGTGCTGCACTTAGAGACCAACCCCGGGAATGCGCGTGCCCTAGTGCAGATGCAGGGTGATCAAGAGGTGTGGCTCAATCCACCACCTATTCCGTTGACTACCGAGGAGATGGATTATCTCTTCGGGCTGGAGTATGCCCGTGTACCGCATCCAGCCTACGGTGATCAGGAGATCCCTGCTTATAAGATGATTCGCTTCTCGGTGAATATCATGCGCGGCTGCTTTGGTGGTTGTACCTTCTGTTCGATCACCGAGCATGAGGGCAGGATTATCCAAAACCGCTCGCAAGAGTCGATTATCAAAGAGATCGAGGAGATCCGCGACAAGGTTCCCGGCTTTACTGGGGTTATCTCGGACTTGGGCGGCCCAACCGCTAATATGTATCGTATCGCCTGTAAGTCGCCGGAGATCGAGGCCTCTTGCCGCAAGCTTTCGTGTGTCTACCCGGGTATCTGCCCGAACCTCAACACTGACCACTCTGCGCTGACGCAGCTCTACCGTGAAGCGCGTCAGTTAAAAGGGGTGAAGAAGGTCCTGATCGCCTCCGGCTTACGCTATGATCTGGCCGTTGAAGATCCGGAGTATGTGCGCGAATTGGTGACGCATCATGTTGGAGGGTATCTGAAGATCGCGCCCGAGCACACTGAGCGTGGGCCGCTAGATCATATGATGAAGCCCGGTATTGGCACCTATGATGAATTTAAAAAGATGTTTGAGCGCTTCTCCAAAGAGGCGGGTAAAGATCAGTATTTGATTCCCTATTTCATTGCTGCGCACCCAGGCACGACTGACGAGGATATGATGAACCTCGCGCTCTGGCTCAAGCGCAATGAATTTAAAGCGGATCAGGTGCAGGCGTTTTATCCTTCTCCTATGGCGACCGCTACAGCGATGTACCATACAGGCCGTAATCCGCTTAAACGCCAATCCTACAAACGCACTGCTGAGAAGGTGGAGTCTGTCAAAGGCGAGCGTCAGCGACGCCTGCACAAAGCTTTCTTACGTTGGCACGATCCCGATAATTGGCCTCTACTGCGAGAGGCGCTGAAGCAGATGGGCCGAGCCGATCTGATCGGCGATAGGCCAAATCAACTGATTCCGGAGACCCAGCCAGATCAGCAGGAGTATCAAAGCCCGAGACGCAAAAACTCCGGTAAAGCCGTAAAAGCGCGTAAGGGCAGGGTGTTAACGCAGCACACGGGACTGCCGCCACGCTCGGGTAACGGCAGCAAAGCAAAACGCTCGCGCCCAAAAACTCGGCATCAGACAAATCGCTAATATCTGAGCTAAATACTTGTATTTGGGTTAGGTGTGTGTATAGTGCTGTTGAAAGATTGATTAACTCGTGCGTGCAAAAGCGCACGGAGACACTGCTTGCAACACTCGATTCATCGCACTCAGCAGGGTGCAGCATACCGTAAATCGCGACTCTCTCGCGCCACCGTTTGCACTTCGATATGTGTTCCGAACTCTGATTCTCATGGCTCTTTGATGGTGCCCTCGCGCCCGTTAAATTTCATTCAGACGTATGAGATCTGACGGGTTGATGGCAGCGTAAGAGAGGCGGGTAGTTTAGAAAAATTTTCAACGTGTTGGTACGAAACCTGCATCGAGAAAAGTACCGCTCTAGCGGTTTCGCCCTTGGGCGGTATGGTAGATGCAGTTGCTGTATCTAAAAACATCGGGTCGAAGACCCAAGAAAAATGGCCAAATTTTGGCTTGCAATAAGGAAAGAGGCAAATAATGTCACAGCTCGTAACTGGCACTGTTAAGTGGTTCAACGACGAAAAAGGTTTTGGTTTCATTCAGCAGGAAGGTGGTCCAGACGTATTCGTTCACTACCGTGCTATCAACGGCAACGGCCGTCGTTCTCTGGCTGAAAACCAGACTGTTACTTTCGAAGTAACTCAGGGCCAGAAAGGTCCCCAGGCTGACAACGTAACTGTTGTAGCTTAATCAGGGCTCGCCCCTGATAGGGTGGGAGCGCCGTAGCTTAAGCTAGACACTGCCATTCAAACTTATAGACCTCGCCTATGCGGGGTTTATTATTTTATGCTTCGCTTAAAACGGTTCGTTCAGCAGTAGGAGTATTAAACGTGTCGAAAGTCGTGATACTTGTAGGCACCATGTATGGCAACGCGATTGAAGCGGCCCGCGCCTGTGGCGCAGAGCTGGGTGCGCAGGGTCATCAAGTGCGTATTGCAGACACACCCACCCACGCCGACATCGCTGCTGACCCCGACGCTGTATTACTTATCTGTACCTCCTCTACCGGTATGGGCGATTTGCCCGATTCGATCATGCCGCTCTACTGTCAATTGCTGGATGACTCGCCGGCTCTCTTTGGTCGCCAATATGGCCTGATTGGTCTGGGTGATTCGAGCTACGAAAACTTCAATGGTGGCGCGAAAACCATTGATGCAGTGTTTCAAGATTTGGGTGCCCAGCGACTGGGCGAACCGATCTTTATTGATGGTCGTATCGATTACGAGCCAGAGAAACCGGCTGCTGAATGGGTTAAAAGCTGGGCGAAGTTTCTGAAATAGCCTCTGAACTAGCAGCCTAATTAGCTCTGGGGTGGCGTTAACTGGCCTGCTCAATTAGATCTGAGGTAGATCAACCCCAGCTATCAGCTCTCAGTGTTTGGAACGCTCTTCGAGACCACGTTTGATCTCCAGGTATCGGGGCATATCGCCGATATCCTCATAGATCGGCTCATCATCCTCTACGCGAATCACTTTCGGACCCGGTTTGTAAGGAATCCGCGCCTCAATCTGTTTGAGTATATCGCTCATCAGTAGCGCGCTCAGCTCCTCCAGCGGGATTTTATAGAGCCTACTGAGCGCCTGCAGGCGCACCAGATCGTCTCCATCGATTGCGATGGTCAATGGAGTGCGGGACGAGATCTCGTCGCCGCGATGTTTAAGTTTTACCAGAAGGGACTCAATAGATGAGTTAGGCATTTGGCTCTCCTCTGTACTGTTCATGGTTAAAGCATAGAACAGATCTCGGCGCTGTGGGGCTTAGTGCGCTATTATCTGCCGAAAGGTGAGATTGATGCGTCCATCTCGGCAACGCGCGCGTTTCGGAACAGAATGCTGCCAGCGATCTTGTACGCCTGACCCCATCAAAAGCAGGGAGCCGTGCTGTAGTTCAATGCCCCAACTATTGCCGCCACCTTTGGGGCGGAACTTGAGGCTGCGTTCTGCACCGAGCGTCAGCGAGGCGATAATGGGGTCTGGCCCTAACTCAGCTTCATCGTCGCTGTGCCAGCCCATAGTATCGCTGCCATCGCGATAGAGGTTGGCTAGCACTGCATTAAAATGCACTCCGAGGCGCTGGCTTATCGCTATTTGGATTGCGGCAAGAACTGCAGGGAACCCGACCCCCTCGAGGGTCAGCCCAGAGTAGGTGTATTGCAGTCCGGGCTCAGCAATGAATGCTTGCAGCCTGGGAATGCTGACAGAGCGTCCGTAGATTTGAATCTGATCCTGACGCCACTCGAGTTCCTCGCGCAGTCGCGCGTAGAGCCGCGTAGCTTCGACACAACTATAGAAGTGCGGGTCGTAAAGAATTTGTTGGTCTTGCTCTAGTGGCTGCATGCTCAGTGAGTGTTAAGTCTGTGATTATTGCAGACTCTCTACGAATATCGGCAGAAGGTCGATCCTATTGCTTGAATGAGGAATGGAGTTGCAGGTAACCACTTCGCTCTTCTGCTGCAGTAACTCATAAGCATCACCGGCAAAGATACCGTGCACGCCTATAATCAGTGGGCGAGCCAAACCGGAGGACTCTAGGTGCTCTAAGGTGCGCAGCATAGTCCTGCCGCTCGATATAATATCGTCGACGAGAACAGGGCGATGATCGAGATAGGGCTCCAGCTGAGGGCGAGAAATCTCCACCTGATAGTCTCCACTGCGGTGCTTGAGAAGAATCTGGAAAGGGATGTTGGCAGCTCGTGCAATCGCGCCGACCCACTGCTCGCTCTCCTCATCAGGACCGATCAACAGCAACTTATCGTCCATCTGTCGCAGATGTTTGGTAATCACTGACTGAGCTGTGAGCACTATGCCCTCCAGCGAGTAGATCTCATCGAGGCTGCTATAGCGATGTAGATGTGGGTCCACAGTGATCAGCCTATCGAATGCCTGTGATAGGTGGCGAGCAAAATGACGAGAGGTGATCGACTCGCCCGGGTTGAAACGCTTGTCTTGGCGCATATAGGGCAGGTAGGCGCTTACTAGTGTCCTTTTTCGGGCACCGAGCTCCTCTAGGGTGTGGCCCAAAGAGAGAAGTCTGAATAGCTGCATGTCCGGGTGGAACAGATCGACGAAGATAATGACCTCAGTACCTTGGACCTCAGTCGTAATTCGCTGGTAGAGCTCTCCGTCGGGGAAGTAGCGGGAATCAATATCACCTAGCTGAGCGCCTAATATCGCTGCTAGCCTCAGTCCAAGATCTGTGTGCTCGGCGAGGTTGAAGAGAATCCGATCCATCTTACTGAGCCTCCTCAATCTGAATAACGTTTGGATGTTCGAGTAGAAACTCTACAGCGTAGTTTAGCTCGCCAGCGTTTTCGGCGTGTACCGTCAGCAGAGCTTGGTTCTGATTGATCTGCTGGTCCAGTTTTACGTGCATCTCTAGGCCTGCGGCAGGATCTGCCGGAGCTCCGGCAAGTTTGGCAATTTTCGCCAGTAAGCGATTATCGACCGCCTTGATGGTACCCGACTGGTGTGCCAGAAATTCATAGCGATAGGGTGCTACCGGCGGCGTTTTTAACCCCCCCTGGGCACGTGCAATCGCTTGAAATTTCTCCCAGGCAGCACCGGACTCAAGTAACTTCAGTGCCTGCTGCTCACCTGTGCCCTCTGCAGCCGTTCCGGCTAGCTCCAGCATCGCGCCCGCTAGAAAAGCAGCTCGTTCGCGTAAGTCGTTCGGAGCTTCGGGCTGATTTTGCAGCACTGCAAGAATATCCTCGGCCTCTAGTGCTGGACCAACGCCTCGTCCAACGGGTTGTCGACCATCTGTCAGTACGATTTTTAGCGTCAGTCCTAAGTTGGCGGCGACGTTCTTAAAGCTTGTTGCAAGTCGCTCGGCAGCTGCTTGGGTACGAACTTTTGCAGTCGGCCCTACGGGGATATCTATCAATACGTGCGTTGCCCCGGCTGCGGCCTTTTTCGACAGTACTGACGCTATCAACTGTCCCTCGCTGTCGATATCGAGCGCCCGCTCTACTTGGATTAACAGGTCATCAGCAGGCGAGAGGCGCACCGATCCACCCCAAGCGAGACAGCCACCCTCTTGCTCTACCACTTTACGCATCTGGTCGAGGGATAGGCTGACACAGGTCAGGGTCTCCATCGTATCGGCCGTACCGGCCGGTGAAGTGATAGCGCGAGAGGAGGTCTTTGGGATTGTTAGGCCAGCTGCAGCCAGTATCGGTACGACAATCGGCGTAGTGCGGTTGCCCGGTAGTCCGCCAACACAATGTTTATCGACAACGAGAGGGAGTTTCCAGTCGATTTGGCTGCCTGCATCAATCATGGCACGGGTGAGGTAGGTGATCTCCTCATCGTTGAGCTTGTCATCGCCACAGGCTGTGATAAAAGCAGCCAGATGCACCTCGGCATAGCGTCCCTCGACAATATCGTTAATGATCGCTGTCATCTGTGCTTGATCGAGGCGTTGGTTATAAACTTTGGCTCTGATGTAAGAGAGCGACTGCACCGGTTTGGGATGAGAGAGCCAGACCTGATCGTCGTAGCGCATATCCATCATCTCCCAAGCAGCCTCGGAAAAACCGATGTGACCCTCGGGAACGATATCGGAGGTGACCATATTCAGTGTGGCGATGATCTGATGGTGCTCAGTATTAATGCGAACGCGAGAGAGGGCTTCAAACCCCTCTGATTTACAGACGTGACTGTCGCTGCGCAGGTAGATGTTTGGCTCATGATGGGTATCAATACCCAAACGACAGGCCTTAAGTGGCATCATCTTTTCCGGTATCATGCGCGACCTCTTCGAGTGATGGTTGTTTGCTCTACTTTAACGTGAAATATAGTCCAGTATCGATTTTTGCCTGTCGAGATTTTTGCAGCCCTGTTAAACTCTGGGTAAGCCAGACCAACCCTCAGAAAGCGATCTATGTCCAAACAGCTACTACAACTTGATCCTGAACTCGCCGCCAGACATGGTGTGGAGGCTGCGCTACTGCTCGGTTTTTTGCAGCAACAGGCGCAGCTGACCGGTGGACGTTTACGCACTGATCTGTCACGTCTGCACGGGTTTTTTGGGTTCTGGGATGAAGCGCGTCTGCTCCTAAACCTTGAAAGTTTGCAGGCGCAGTTACAGTTGCGTTTTCGCCTGCTGAATCGTGAATTGGAGATCGAACTCAGTCGTGCACTGGCTAGCCCGGCGATAGCCGAACCGCGACGCCCTGATGCCAGCCCGCGTCCATCTAATGCCGCGCAGCGAACTCGGCTATCGCCTAATCAAACACAGCAGCCAAGATCAGAGCCGCCTGCAGTGCAGCAGTTGCCAGTCGTCGATAATCCGCAACAGATACCGGCTGCAACAGGTCCGGCTCCATCTTTTGGACGGCGCAGTGCTTGGCGTCAACCAAGCGAACTGGATGATATTTTTGAGGCAGCAGAGCAGCGCCGCAAGCAGCTACGTGAGATGGATCTCAACTGGCGCCCGTCACAGACCTTTTTTGAACTGCTCAGCCGCACCCGTATAGAGGCGAATTTTGCCGAGCAGTGTATTGATGAATTTATCGCTTATTATGTTGAGCGTGGCAAAGCAGAATCCAACTGGGATCAGCGTTTCCTTGCTTGGGTGAAGCGTGCCTGGCCATCGGAGGAGAGCAAGCGTTCCGGTGGTTTTGAGCAACAGACAGGAGCCAAGTATGAAACGAGCCGACAGGATACTCGCGCAGCACGAAAACGGGTTACCCAAGCAGTCATGGACGTCAAGAACACCGACTGGTGATCTAGTTGATACTGCACCCGCTATAGAGGCCGAGCCGGCCGCTCGCGCCATCTCCAATGAGACCAAAACCCTCATAAACGCGCTATTTGCGCGCTTTATGAGTATTTACGGGCACAAGTTTAAGAGCGCTTTTGAGACTGAGGATGAGCTTAGAATCGCCAAGCGCGAGTGGGCCCTGAGTCTGAGCGGCTTCGGTGAGAAAGAGCTGGTTAAGGCGGTTAATCACTGCAAAGAGAATCTCAGTTGGATGCCGAGTATTGCGGACTTTCTCAAGATTCTGCGTGAGTACACCACAGACCTGGGTATCCCTGACCTTCGTTCGGCCTATCAGGAGGCGTGCCGCCATGCACATCATCCACTAGAGCATCCATGGAGCCATCCAGTGGTTTATTGGGCAGGACGCCGTGTCGGTTGGTTTGAGCTGCGCAATCTTACAGAGAACGAGACCTTCGGCCCCTTTGAGTATCAGTATCAACTCAATATTCGCAAGTTGCGCGAGGGTGAGTCGCTGGAGGTGCCAAATCCGATCGCAATTGAGCAGAAGTCAGAGCTGACTCAGGCAACCCTGATGCTGAACTTCGCCAAAGAGCATAAACTAGATGAATCGGTTGCCTGCCAGATGCTCTACTACCTAACACTGCCTGCTGGTAGTCGCTCTCGGTCTCGGCAGTACGCTCAAGCCCAGCAGCAGGCTGCCGAGCTCGGTCTCTCTCTGCCTACGCCGAACTAATCCGCGTTAAAAGCTCCGCCAAACATCGCGGCGGTTGCCGCTCTAAGTTGCTTGGAGTTGCTCTCATGGCGCAGCGCTTGGAGGATCAGTATTCTGTGGACCGGCAGGAACATTAGGTCTACCAAGATACGACTGAACCCTAATTGTCCGGCCTCGCCGCGTGCAAGCGCCTCCAGAAAGTGCTGCAAGAGTTGTGCATCCATAAGCCAGTTTTCGCAGCGCGTAGCCAGAGCTGATAGCACTTCAGGATGCTCCCCGATTTCTGTCTGCAACATATGAATTAGCTGGGCTTTGAGCTCGGGCGTAAGTTCTGAAGGGGAGAGCGCACGCAGGCAGAGTGCGACGCGAATTGCGTTGCAATTTGCATCACCTAGAGAGTTATTGAGCTGCTGTTGCAGCGCTTGAGCCAACACCTCTGAGTATTTGCTGTGCTCAAGTAATCCAAGCAGTAGGGCTGCCATCCCTTGCGGAAGTTCATCCAAACGCTGAGCTAATCGCTCTTCGTTGTCAGCTTGATCGATACGTACAATTAGATCTGCTAATCCTTGAAGCGCAAGGTTCTGCCACAGCTCTGTTAATTCATCGGCTTGAAGATAAGCCTGAACAGCCTCGTAATATTCCGAAGCACTCTGCTGGCTCTCGCGCGCAGCAAGCGCATGGAATACCGCCATCTTCTCATCCGAGGGTTTGAACGCATAGGGGTTCTCTTTGAGTGCATCCTCTTGTGGAACGCCAGCGACGCTCGCCTCGACGTTTTGAAGTAGTCGCCCAAGAATGTCGTCACGCACAGCACCGATTAGATAACCCTGCTCATCGAGCGGTAGCTTCAAAAACCATACCGCATTCTGGGACCGGTTATCCGGGTTGAGTAGCAGTAGCGCTAACCATGCATGTTGCTGATAGGGTGTGGGGTAGGGGGTCTGCATCTGCTCGATCCGCAGAAACTCATCAGCGGATAGCGCACGAATTCGTCGTCCCAGGTCGTAGATTTTTAGTTCGGTACCCGCCTGCTCAAACAGGCCTGTTAGCGTAAGGTTTGCGTCGCTCATAACTACTCATTAAAAGGCGTGGAAGGGAGCATCAGTATGGCGGCGCAGTTTAACACGAATTGCTAGCCGATCAGCAGTGACTCCTCGGCGGCCTCTATTGCCGGAGGGGAGCCACTGACAATGAGTGTGTCGCCTTGCTGGAGCTCCAGCTCGGTATCTGGCAGCTCTATCTCCTCACCATCGCGGCGCAACACACAGACCTCAACACCCAAGTCGATCTCGTCCAGACGACGATTACAGGCAAAGGCGTTCTCGGATAGAGTGATCGCGGCGCGTTGCACCACAGCCTCTCCACTGTCAGAGAACTTAGTTGAGTTCTGCCCATGGAGGAAACCGTGGAGTAGCTGGTAACCGCCCTCGCGAGCCTGGTTAATGCTACTTTTGATCTGACTGGATTCGACACCAAGTTGGGCCAGTACATGCGAAACCAGCATCAGGCTCCCCTCAAGGGCCTCAGGGACGACTTCGCTAGCGCCGGCCTCCTGGAAACTGTGTAATTGGTTATCATCTTGAGTTCGCACCAGTACCGGCAAACTCGGATGTTCTCGTTTGATGTTTCGCAGCGCTCTTAATGCCTCTTTCTCATTCGGTAGCGTCAATATCAGCAGTCGCGCTCGGTCAGCTCCCAGTGCACGCAGCAGATCGGAGCGGTTAGCGTCGCCATAGTAGGCGGGCTCGCCGGCCTGTGCCGCCTCTCGTATACGCACCGGATCTTGATCGAGCGCGACATAACGAATTCCGTTACGACTCAGGAAACGGCAGACAATCTGGCCAACGCGACCAAAGCCACAGACGATAACGTGACCCTTCAACTCCTCAAGCTCCGCTTCGGCTGAGACTGCATCTGGTAAATCGTCTGTCTCCTCTGGCTGCTGCTTGCTGCCGAGAAGCCTGTTACTAATCGCACCGTTAAAGTTAATTAGTGCTGGGGTTAAGATCATGCTGAAGATGATTGTCGAGATAATCAGTGCGTTTAAACTGCTCTCAATCAGGTTGTAGCTAAAGGCCAGTGCCAGTAGCGCAAAACCAAATTCGCCCCCTTGGGCCAAACTGAGTCCTGCTCGAAGCGCGCTAGGATAGTCGCGCCGCATACGTCCAGCGATGACTAAAATCAGTGCTGTTTTCGCTGCCATCAGCGCTGCTGTCATCAGCAGCACCCAGTACCAGTTCTCGAGCACTGCCCAGACATTAAGTTGCATGCCTACCGTGACGAAGAAGAGCCCCAGTAGTACATCTCTGAAGGGTCGTATGTCGCTCTCTAATTGATGTTTAAAGTGGCTCTCACCCAACATCATGCCTGCCAGGAAGCCCCCCAGAGCCATCGATAGACCGGCTGCGTGGGTTAGCCAAGCGGCTGCGAGTGCAGTGACTAGCGCAACTAAGACAAAGAGCTCCTCGGAGCGCGAATGACCGATCTCGTGAAACAGCGCTGGAAGTAATGTGCGTCCCAGCAGCATTAACAGCAGAAGCAGGCCAGCACCTTGCAGCAGTGCTAGCCAGAGCGGCAACGATGCTTCACTGCTGGTTTGAGCTAGGCTGGGTACCAAAATTAGAAAGGCAACCGCGGCGATATCCTGGAACAGCAAGATACCAAAAGCGAGCTGACCATGTTTTTCGCTAAGCTGACCCAGGCGCATCAGCTCGCGCGTGACGATGGCTGTGGAGGAGAGGGCAAGTGCGCCCGCAATCACAATCGAGGTGCTGAGCGTCAAACCAAAAGCCAGACAAACAGCTATCAGTAGTGCAGTAGTAAGCAACACCTGCATGGAACCCACGCCCAAGACGGTATGGCGCATGGCGATCATCTTCGGTAGAGAGAACTCAAGACCCAGCATAAAGAGCAGAAAGACAACGCCAAGCTCCGACATCAGGTGCATCTCGTGCGGGTCGGCGTAGCCTAGTGCAAAGGGACCGATCAGCGCGCCAATACTCAAATAAGCGAGGATCGGCGGGAGGTTGATGCGTCTGAACAGGGTGGTCGCGACAACCGCAGCAACCAATATGAGCAAAAGCTGTTCAAACAGAGAGTGTTCCATTTATATCCGTATCGAAGCGGTTAGTCGCGAAGTTAACCCTGGGGCTCTTCTCGTTGAGCGGAGCGTATACCTTTGAGGGTCTTAAAGCTGACGTCGCGTGCAGTGTTTAGGAAGTCTTGCATAAATTCGCTGCCAATTTGATCTTCGCGAATCGCTGCATAGAGCGTACACCAAAGACCTTTCTCACCCAGCGGGCGCGACTGTATAAAGTCACGCTCGAGATATTCATGCATAGCCCAGTTAGGCAGAGCGGCGACACCGCGCCCGCTCGCAACCAGCTGTACCATCATCACTGTCAGCTCAGCGGTGCGAATCTCGCTTGGCTCCACGTTTGCCGGATCAAGGAAACGGCTGAATAGATCTAAGCGGCCGGTATCGACCGGGTAGGTGATCAGTGTCTCTTGAGCGAGGTCCTGAGCTTCGATGTGTTTGCGGGCCACCAAGCGGTGCTGACGGCTGATCGCCAACAGAGACTCGTAACTGAAGAGCGGCTCATAGTGAATGCCGGTGCGTGGTTCAGGGTCCGATGTAATAACCAAGTCTAGATCGCCACGCGCCAGTGCCGGTAGCGGCTGGAAGCTAAAACCTGTCGACAGGTCCATCTCTACCTCGGGCCAGTTTTGGCGGAAGTGATCAATGGTTGGCATTAGCCAGTCGAAACAGCTATGACACTCAATACAGATATTGAGGCGGCCAGTTTCACCGCCGGCGAGACGCGCGATGTCACGCTCGGCGTTGCGGATCATGGGCAAAATATCGTCCGCTAGAGTCAGTAGGCGCTGGCCGGCGCTGGTAAAGCAGATCGGTTTTGTCTTGCGGATAAACAGCGAGCAGTCGAGGCGCTCTTCGAGGTCCTTGATCTGGTGCGACAACGCTGATTGGGTCAGGTGAACTCGATCAGCAGCATCGACCAAGCTTCCAGCATCACGAAGGGCAGCGAGCGTTTTCAGGTGGCGAAGTTCAATCATTACCGGCGTTCCGAGTTAATTCTTGGAAGCCAGTATAGTACAGAGCGGCACTTTGAACATCTCTATATTAGTTTCATTCAAGTGCCGCACCTGTGCGGTAAGTTTGAGTTAGATCAGTGCGTTAGCAGGAACTCAAGCAGCGCTTTCTGCGCGTGTAGACGGTTTTCAGCTTCAGGGAAGGCAACGCAGCGAGGATCTTCCATCATCTCATCCGTCACCTCTTCACCGCGGTGCGCGGGCAGACAATGCATGAAGAGCGCATCGGGGTGAGCCAGGTCCATCAGTTCTGGTGATACCTGGTAACCGCGGAACTCGCGGAGGCGTTCGCGGGTCTCATCTTCCTGACCCATCGAAGCCCAGACGTCGGTCACAACCAGATCAGAGTCTTTAACTGCGTCCTCAGGATTTTCGAAGATGGTTACACGATCAGCGTTTGCATCAACCAGCGCCTGATCGGGTGCAAAGTCGGCAGGGCAGGCAACATTGAGTTTGAAGTCCCACTGGCGCGCAGCATTGATGTAGGAGTGGCACATATTGTTGCCATCTCCGACCCAAGTGACTGTTTTGCCTTTAATGGAACCACGAAACTCAAAGTAGGTCTGCATGTCGGCGAGAAGCTGACAGGGGTGGTACTCATCGGTCAGTGCATTGATGACAGGTACGCGTGAGTGCTTAGCAAAGGTTTCGACAGTATCATGGCTAAAGGTTCGGATCATCACCACATCAACCATGCTAGAGATAACCCGAGCACTATCTTCAATCGGCTCGCCGCGGCCCAGTTGGGTGTCGCGGGGTGATAGGAACATGGCGTGGCCGCCAAACTGGGCCATGCCCGCCTCGAATGAGACGCGAGTGCGGGTAGAGGCTTTCTCGAAGATCATCGCCATTACGCGATTCTTTAATGGCTCGTAAACTTCGCCAGCGTTGCGCATGCGCTTAAGTTCAACTGCGCGCTCGATAAGGCCCTGGAGCTCTTCAGGTGTAAGGTCTAGCAGCGTCAGAAAGTGTCTGGTGCTCATAAAATAATTTACCCGCCAGTCCCT
>Ga0209555_10000377_pt1 | contig 38319 bp, 36 predicted proteins | sample SaaInl85LU_5_DNA_FD_184643 | JGI IMG/M metagenome (GOLD analysis project Ga0209555, IMG submission 184643) | Marine microbial communities from expanding oxygen minimum zones in the Saanich Inlet - ESP_85LU_5_DNA (SPAdes) (version 2) | ecosystem: Environmental > Aquatic > Marine > Intertidal... | reverse complement strand
TTTTATGGAATAACTTTTGATTTGCATCTAAAGATTAAACTACCACAATGAAACTATTTCTCAAAATACTACTTGTTTTTTCTTTTCTTTCCAATCTGGGGATGAGTCAAGAAACCATTGTGGTGTCTGGTTCTGTGCTTAGTTCTTTTGGGGAAGAAATAAAAGATGTAAGAATATACGCAACCAACAACCCTAGAAACATAGTGCGTTCAGATATTGATGGCGCATTCGCTTTGATTATCTCCAACCAAGAAACTAACCTTATATTTTCGCACGTAGGTTACAAACCGAAGAAAATAACAGTGAATAAAAGTAGTTTGAAAAAAGCGAAAAATGGGAAGCTTTCTTTAGCTGTAACTTTAGAAATAAAAACTCTAAAAGAAAAGGTGATTTACGCCAAAGAAAAACCTGAAACTGTTTTTTCTAGTGAAACTACGAGTATTGCCGATTACGAATTCATAGGCAATCATTTGGTTGTTTTGGCTTATGAGAAATCATTAAAAAAAGATGGTTTTCTTCAGCTGGCATCAAAAGACAATACGCTTATTTCGCAAACTAAAACTCCCGAAAAACCTCAACGGTTGTTCAAAGATTTTGAAAACAGATTGTATCTCATTACCGAATTTAAGGTTTATACCATATCAATATTTCAAAATGAATTTAGATTGCGACCGGTGGATAAGGACAATTTCTTTCGTTTCACTTCTCGAATTATTGATACTACATCAAGTCATTTTTTGTATTCTGATTACAACCCCAACTACCCTGCATTCAATTATTATTCGCAGAAATTAGCTGACACAAATACAAAAACTATACACAGAGTAGAAAACAAATTTATGATGGACTTGTACCGAGCTGAGTACAAATATGCTCCCAATAAAGAAAAGCTTTGGGCATACAGGCAAGAACTCATTACCGGAATAGACAAAGAAATATGGATTGGCGCAGCCAACTTTACCCAAAGCATTTATTACGAACCGTTGTACGCGCCTTTGTTTGTGAATAATGACACTACTTTGATTTTTGATCACTACTCAGATTATTTGTTCAAGGTGGACAATAACTTTAATAAAATCGATTCAATTCCTATTTTCTATCACAAAAAGAAAGAGAAAAAGAACTGGGAACAACCCTTAATAAAAGACAAAGAGGAGCACAAACTTTATGTTTTGTTTTTAAAAAACGGATACTATTTTCTGAAACCAATAAACCTAAATAATGGGACTACAAGCGTTTCGTTTAAACTTGCCAATAAATATGTAGAAAATGTAAAGGTTGAAAATGGATTTGCTTATTATATCTATCGGCCTTTTGAATCTTCTCAAAAAAAATACTTGTACCGCGAAATAATAAGAACAGATTAAAACTTGATAGAAACCCCTACTCTTACTGTCAATTGATTAGGAAAAGTAGTAGACTGAGAATTTACTCTCTTTTTATTTTCTACCGGAATTGATGGGTTATCACTTGTGTATGAGAAGCGCGAAGTAGAGTAAATACCATAAGGGATATTTACATCTAATAAAACATTTTTACTCAACTTCACAGTCATTCTTGGAGTGAACATAAGTCTGAAGGACTGATTGCTTTCTTTCGAATTAAACGAATAACTTGAATAGGAAGGGTTTTTATGAAACCCTAATCCAAACTGACCACCCAAACCGGCATAAAACCTCAGTTTTTTATCAGGATTCAATCCTCTACCAATTCTCAGATTATAACTGTAATTAAATTTAGACTGATTCGATTTTCTGTAATCATTCAAAACAATTTGAACATCTTGAATTCCGATTTCTTGAAAATTACCATATTCTTTTCCCCAAGAAATAGAAGGAGAAAAAGTACGCAATAAACTCACAAAATTTGAGCTGTTTTTTTCGAATTGAAAATCAGAATGAGAATACATCCTCACTGATTTGAATTTAGAATTAATTGAATTTTCGTTTTGTGAAAATGAACAAGACATGGCAAATACCATTAACAAAAGAATTATATAGTGTTTCGTACTGTTCATTCGCTACGTTGCAATTTTTAATAAAAATAAATATTGAGGATTACCCTTCCAAGCTTTTTAACTTTTTTAACAACCTTAAAACCTTATAATAGCACCAAACTTTAGAGAAACAGCTCTAGGTAAAACCTCAAATTCATTGAACACAGAAGTTTGCTGATTCATTGGAATCGTAGGGTCTTGTTCATTGGTTCTGATATTTTCAAAGGTACCTAACTTGTATGGTAAGCTTAAATCCAATAAAATATTATTTCGCAATTCATAGGTTACACGAGGAATAGCAATTGCATGAAATCTCAGATATTTTCCAGATGAAGAAAAACCTTGTGCCGAATTCCTGAAAATTTCGGAATAATTGCTTTGAAAACTTCCCCCAACACCTCCACCAATAAAAAACTGAAATTTACTTGCTCCCTCATCACTCATTCTATAATTAAATGAATACTCTGCACCAGCACTGTAATTTCGCGCTTGAGCTCGGCTAAAAAAATTAATTGAAAGCAATTGAATTTCGTGAAAATTTTCGCCCTTTCCCCAAGCAATTGCGGGAGAAAACACGCCCAACTCAATGGTTCTGGTTCCAGCAGTTTGTCCTAATTGAAACTCTACATTTTTGTATAGCTTAAATTGAATAAACTTTCCATTTTGACTAAAAAATGTACTAGCAGAAGCTATGAACAAAAGAATTATAAGTGATTTTTTCATGGATTTATAAGGGATTAATCAGATAACTAAATATGCATAAAGATATTGCAGAAAATCGACAATTAGTAACGAATTCATTAGATTTTAAATTTATTTCCTTTTTCCAAACCTATTTACATTTATCCCTTTATCTTTGTTTCGTAATCTTAAAAAGCACTATTTCTGTGAAGACAACAACTGTAAAAGAAGCCTTAACAATAGCCTCCCTGATTGGAGAAAAAGTAACACTATGTGGATGGGTTAGAACTTTCCGAAGCAATAGATTCATTGCAATGAATGACGGATCTACTATTCATAACATTCAGGCGGTGGTAGAGTTTGAAGGAATGGATGAAACTGAACTTAAAAAAATAAACACAGGTGCAGCCATCCAGGTGATAGGAACCCTGATAGAATCGCAAGGAAAAGGGCAAAAGGTAGAAATACAAGTAGCTGAATTCACCATTCTGGGAGAAGCAAATCCTGAAGAATACCCATTGCAACCAAAAAAACACTCGTTAGAATTTCTAAGGGAAAAAGCTCACCTGCGAATGAGAACCAATACATTTGGAGCTGTTTTCAGATTGAGACATGCTATGTCTTTTGCTATCCACCAATATTTTCACAACAAGGGATTTTATCAAATGCACACGCCTATCATAACAGGAAGTGATGCCGAGGGAGCAGGAGAAATGTTTAGAGTGACAACTCTCGATTTGGATAATGTACCCAAAGGAGATGATAAAAAGACTGATACGTCAAAAGATTTTTTTGGAAAAGAAACCAACCTAACGGTTTCTGGACAACTGGAAGCTGAACTAGGAGCATTAGCTCTGGGAAAAGTATATACTTTTGGACCAACTTTTAGAGCTGAAAACTCAAATACAACTCGCCACTTAGCGGAGTTTTGGATGATAGAGCCCGAAGTTGCCTTTGCCGACATTATCGACAACATGAATTTGGCTGAAGATTTCCTTCAAAACCTTGCGCAATATGCGCTGGACAACTGTATGGATGATTTGGAATTCTTGAACGAAAGAGAGATTGCCGAAGATAAATTGAAACCTCAAATTGAAAGAAACGAACTGAATTTGATCGATAGATTGAAGTTTGTTACTGCCAATAGTTTTGAGCGAATTACTTACACAGAAGCAATCAAGATTCTGGAAAACTCAAAACCATATAAAAAGAAAAAATTCAATTACATGCCTGAATGGGGAAGTGATTTACAGACTGAACACGAAAGGTTTTTGGTAGAAAAACACTTCAAAAAACCAGTTGTAATTAGTGATTACCCAGCAAGCTTCAAAGCGTTTTACATGCGTCAGAATGAAGATGGAAAGACTGTAGCCGCCATGGATATTTTGTTCCCAGGAATTGGGGAAATAATAGGAGGATCTCAAAGGGAAGAGAGATTGGATGTTTTGAAAGAAAAATGCAAAGACTTCAATATTCCTGAAGAACACGTTTGGTGGTATTTAGAAACAAGAAAATTTGGTACGTGTGTACATTCTGGATTCGGCTTAGGATTTGAAAGATTAGTTATGTTTGTTACCGGAATGACCAACATCAGAGATGTAATCCCATTCCCAAGAGCACCTAAAAACGCTGATTTTTAATCAGAAATAATACATTATTCATCCTCTGTAATTATGAATTGCAGAGGATTTTTTTTGAAGTAAAACCGTCTAAAACGGGAATCCAATACCAATATTGATTTGCGGAGTGTACAATCCTGGCAAATTTGAAGAATTGTCCAATGACTGAACAAATGAGTTGTATTCATCCTTAGGCTGAAAAAACCAACGCTCCCCTTCTATCAAACTTGGGTTTTTGACTGGATAAGCAATGTCCAGTCGGATTAAGAAAAAACTTAAATCTACACGAATTCCAAAACCTGCTCCAATTGCAATTTCACCCAAAAACTTATTCGCTTTAAAGTTGGCTCCTGGCCTGAGCGAATCTTCATTCATAAGCCAAATATTTCCGGCATCCACAAACAAAGCTCCATCAATAAATCCTAACAAATCAAATCGATACTCTAAGTTTCCTTCTATCAAAATCTCGCCTATTTTATCAAAAACCACCGCAGAATCCCTAAATGAGCCTGGCCCCAAAGAACGTGCTTTCCAAGCCCTTGTTTTATCAGTTCCTCCTGCAAAAAAACTCTTTTCGAATGGCAAAGCTGCGCTTAAATTTTGCATTGGCACACCCAAACCTCCCAAAACCCTAAAAACAATACTACTTTTGTCATTTACACGATTGTACACACGCAAGTCATGCTGAGTTTTGATGTATTGAGCAAACTGAATACCCACAATTTTATAAGCATCCAAAACTGGATCTTTTTCTTTATTTGTCAAGGTATAAAAGGTATTCAGTATGTTTCCCGCACTTTCTATAGACCCATCGTAATACAAGGTTGTTTTTTTCTTTGAATTAGCAGATGGTGAATTATAAACAAAACGATACCGCGTTGATGAAATAATGTGATTTTGAAAACTCGCTGCTAGCAATTTATCATTTAATCCACTGATTCTGTCCTCAAATTCTTGAGATTTTGTTACTTCCACAGCACTAAAAGCTAGAGGTTCTAGCATATGTGAAAACTTATCCTTTACGTTCCAAGAATAACCAAACGAAACTTCCTGAATCCCTCTTTCAAAATCAAGCTGCGCCACGTTCAGTCTTCTTTGGTAATTGAGAGAGGCTTTAAATATTGTTTTTGTGTTACTTACAGTTTTATAATTGTAAGTTGAAAAAAACAACAACTTAGGTATCGTCAAAGATATTTCTGGACCAAATTCAATGGTATTAAAAGCAGATGAAAAATCAGAAAAAGATTGGAAATCAATTGGAACGTTGGTGTTTTCAGAAGTATTATCGTTTACAAACAAAGGTTGAGATTCCAGGGATCCCGACAAACCAACGTGCAGTACTTCTGCTCCTCTAAACACATTATTGTGATTAAAAATCAAAGAACCTTCTATCCCAAAATTACTTCCGGAAGTCGTTCCATTGCCCTCTATCCTCGCATCCTTTCTTTTGGCGCCTTGGAGCATTACAGTTATTATCAATTCATGTTTTCCATCATTGGTATCTGCCTCGGTTATGATATTCACAGATTGAAAAACACCCAAAGAGGTTAATTTCTTAAACGTTTGTTGTTGTCTTTGTTTGCTGTAAACATCGCCCGGTTTCAAAAACAAACAAGAATAAAAAAGATTGGCATTGATATCATTTTTTCCTTGAATAGCGTAATCTATTCCTTTGAATGAGAAATCTGTAAGCTCATTGCTGTATGGGCTTTGAACGTAATTAAATTTTATTCCTCCAACTTTATAAATGGCATGAGGTAAATTGGCAATCGAATCAGTTTTTGATACTTTCTGCTTGTACAAGTCTATTTTTAACTTTACATCAACTTTATTACCATTGCTACTGCTACTATCTGCATAAAACTTTATGTAATTCTTATTAAAAGTATAAAAGCCATTGTTTTGCAAATAAGTTGAAATCCTGTCTCTTTCATCGTCCAATTTATCAACGTCAAAAATAGTTCCGACTTTTATTTTTGAGGTAACCTCTAGTTTTTTAATATAACTCAAAACAAGAGAATCCTCTGAGGAAGTTCTTATCGAATTTATGATGTATGGCTCTGCCACATGCACAAGGTAATTTACTTCTGCCCTTTTTTTCTTCAGTCCCAAATATTTTTTATCAATGTAAATGATTGTATCCTTCACCGTGTTATTAAAAAACCCTTTTCTTATTAAATAAACATGAAGTTGGTCGGCAGTTTTATTTGCCATATTTGTGTCCAAAATTACTGGAGCTTCACCTATAGAATACAATATTTTCTCGCCAAAGGAATCAAAATTCTCACTGGTTTTCTTATTCAGTAGAGTTTTATTTTTTTTTATTCTTCTTTCGTTTTTTCTGGCAATTTTTTTGTTTTTTCTGGCAATTTTATTCTGTTCTCTTTCTGCCACCTTTAATGAATCCATTGAGTTGTGCAGAATCAAATGGAACTTTACAAAAGAAAATATCTTTCTATTTGGTCGTTGTTTAATCACAGATCTTAAATCGTCTTTGTCTATCTTATCATTGTTGGTAATCACTCTATTTTTATCCAACAAATATTGGTGCTCGCTCAGCTTTCTTGTATAGCAAGACCCGAGCAAAAACGAAAGAATAAAAACTACTATGATTGACTTATATGACAATTATCTGTTACTTTTATAAAAATTAAAATGGGAACTCTCCACATATAATGCCTGAAATTACGAAAAACCAACTGAAACACGTTCGAAACCTGAAACAAAAAAAACACCGTTTGGAATACGGGGAATTTATAGTGGAAGGAGAAAAAAATGTTGAGGAATTAATTGAATCCTCACTCGATATTGTTAACCTTTTCGCAACACAAGATTGGCATGCAAAGGAGCTTTCGATTTCGGTTACAAGAATTACAAATAAGGAGCTTTCGCAAATGAGTAGTTTTAGCTCCCCCAACAAAGTTTTGGCAGTTGCCAAAATCCCTAATTCAAATTTTTCTATACACAAAATTGAGAAAGGAATCACTCTTATTTTGAATCAAATAAATGATCCAGGAAACTTAGGAACTATCATAAGAACGGCAGATTGGTTTGGAGTAAAAAACATCATTTGTTCACCAAACTCAGTCGATTGTTACAACCCAAAAGTGGTTCAATCTACAAAAGGATCTATTGCTAATGTTGCTCTCCATTATATGGAACTTGAGGAAGTTTTGAAAGCATACAAAAACCCAGTTTTTGCCGCAGACATGGTTGGAACAAACTTATCCAAGAAATTTGATTCGCCTAAAGATTGCATCATAATGATGGGAAGCGAATCACACGGAATACCCAATGAAATGGACGCTTTTATTACAGACAAAATTACTATACCCAAAATCGGAAAAGCAGAATCCTTGAATGTTGCGATAGCGACTTCCATTATTCTTCACCAATTCAACTCATAATTATGACTCTAGAATTTGCTCAAAAAACTGTAGACGACTGGATAAAAAAACACGGAGTCCGCTACTTCAATGAACTCACAAACTTAGCCATGCTAACAGAAGAAGTTGGCGAAGTAGCTCGAATTATTTCCAGAGAGTATGGAGAACAATCGTACAAAGAAGGAGCAAAAAAATCTGAATTGGGGGACGAATTGGCCGATGTATTATTCGTAATTATTTGCTTAGCCAACCAAACGGGAATAGATTTGACCGAAGCACTTGCCAAAAATCTTGAGAAAAAAACAAAAAGAGACATTGATCGTCACCAAAACAATCCAAAATTAACTGAATGAGAATCTCGATTCTTTATCTTCTTCTCTTTTTTGGCTGCCAAAACTCTCAACCTACCGAAGTGAATCCAAGTTTAAATTCGCTTAAACCCGAGTTGTCTGGAGAATTATTGGGCGAAAAAACTCTTTATTTCTCAAAGAAAATTAAAGATGCTCACAACGATATTTCTATTTATGCTGCTCACAGCGATTCTATTCTTAATGAACTAGATATTCATTTTAAAACAAAGGCTTCCGAGAGGTTTATAGAAATTCAAAACTACTACAACGCGCTGTTCCTGAAATCAGAAAAAGACACCGCATACAGCAGTTGGCTAACAGATTCTACTGAGTTTATTTTGTATAAAAACTCGGATAGTAGTATCTTGGTCAACATTTTTAAGAGAAATTAAACCAAATTTATGGCAAATACTTCAGATATCAGAAACGGGCTTTGTATCAGATTTAAGCACGATTTATTCAAAATAGTTGAATTTCAACACGTAAAACCAGGAAAAGGTCCTGCTTTTGTAAGAACAAAACTAAAAAGTTTAACTACTGGAAGAACCCTTGACAACACATTTTCTGCTGGACATAAAATTGAAGATGTGAGAGTAGAAACTAGGAACTACCAATTCTTATACAAAGATGACCAAGGCTTTCACTTTATGAATACTTCTAGTTATGAGCAAATTATGCTGCAAGAAGCCATGATTGACAATCCTCAATTTTTGGTAGATGGAGACTCAGCAACAATAGTATTTGATGCTGAAAACGAAACTCCGTTGACTTGTGAACTTCAGCCATACATTGACACAGAAATTAGCTACACCGAGCCAGGTGTGAAAGGTGACACAGCTACAAATACACTGAAACCAGCGACAATTTTGACTGGAGCAGAAATTAGAGTTCCTTTGTTTATCAATATTGGAGACAAAGTGAGAGTAGACACTCGTACAGGAGAATACAAAGAAAGATTGAAATAGAACCTAAGACTAATAGATATAAAAATCCCTGCCCAACTACTTGAGCAGGGATTTTTTTTTATAAAATTGTCAGTGAATCTGTCAAATGATTCAAAAATTTACCTTGGCATAATTTTTAACGACAGTAAGTGTGAAAAAAAGAGAATCTATATTTACAGGTATGGGAATTCCATTTATTTTGGTGTTCTTTATTTGGTGTATTCAATTTCTGAATTTAGAGTTTCCAGAACTTCATTTCACAGAATACGGAGTATATCCACAAAAAATATCTGGTCTTCGCGGGGTATTATTCTCGCCATTTATTCACGACACTTCGGATTTCTCGCACATCATTGGTAATTCTATACCTTTATTTGTACTGAGTTGGTTTTTTATCCTTTCTTACCGAAAACTTTTTTTCCCAGTAACGGTATTTATTTGGTTGTTTTCAGGAGTCTGTGTCTGGCTGGCTGGCAGAGAATCTTATCACATTGGTGCCAGCGGTGTTATTTATGGACTTGCCTACTTCTTGTTTTTTAGTGGTGTATTTAGTAAAAACAAAAGGCAAATTGCCACATCTCTAATTATAGCTTTTTCCTACGGCAGCATGGCTTGGGGAATTTTTCCTTTAGAAGAAAAAATATCATGGGAAGGACATTTGTTTGGAGCTATTTCGGGAATAATAATGGCTATTTATCACAGACAAAAATACTTTTCTCCAGATAAATACAATTTAAAAGTAGATCCAGCTTTTGAGGAATATGTGGAGGAATACAATGCTCAATTAAAAGTAATAAAGGAAGAAGAAGAACGAACGCAAAATCACTCCACAAACACAACATTGGATGAAAAATATACGATTTTCTTTGACTATTTAAGGAAAGAGGAATGAATTTAGAAAACAGAATAAAAGTATGATTTCTATCCCAAAAACCTAATATTCCTTTTCAATCCATCAAATTTGGTCCGTTTTACGGCCGATTTTTTGAATAAATCTCTAAAAACCTCTTCGGTTAAGTCTTCCCAATCCTGTTTGTTCAATCCCAATAAATTTGGATTTGGATTTAGTAACGATTCTTGGTGTGGTTTTGAAAATCTATTCCAAGGACACACATCTTGGCAAATATCACAACCAAACATCCAGTCTTCCATTTTACCTTGAAACTCTTTGGGAATTATTTCGTCTTTCAGCTCAATGGTCAAATAAGAAATACATTTGGAGCCATCCACCACATAAGGTTCAGGAATAGCATCTGTGGGACATTCATCAATGCAGGCTGTACAAGTTCCACAATAATCTTTTACTGGACCATCAGGCTCCAGTTCCAAATCGATAATTAACTCGGCAAGGAAGAAAAAAGAACCCGATTGTTTGTTAATTAAATTGGCATTTTTGCCAATCCATCCCAAACCGCTTTTCTTTGCCCAGGCTCTATCCAGCACAGGTGCCGAATCTACAAACACCCTACCTCCCACTTCGCCAATTTCGACTTGGATGAATTTCATCAATTCTTTTAATTTCCATTTTATGATAAAATGATAATCCTCACCGTAGGCGTATTTTGAGATTTTATACGAATCCGTTAATTGAACTTTCTCTGGAAAATAATTGAGAGCCAACGACACTACTGATTTTGCACCACCTACCAACAATCTAGGATCCAATCGTTTGTCAAAATGATTCTCCATGTAACTCATGGAGCCGTGCATATTCGCATTGAGCCATTTTTCTAATCTTGGTGCTTCTTCTTCCAAAAACTCGGCTCGCGAAACCCCACAAAACATAAAACCTAGCTCGTGAGCTTTCTGTTTTATTAGGGCTGTATGTCTTTCTTTTTGATTGATAACGTAAAGTTAATCAAATGTTCAAGAAACGATTTTGAGTTGCCAAGAAAATCGAGTATATTCGCAAACTGCTAATCTTCTTAGAAATGGAACTTCGTCCATTGGAAAGATGAAGCGAAAACTAAACTTATACATGGCCAAATCACAGGAAACTTACAACAAGAAAGAAAAAGAAAAGAAACGTTTGAAAAAACGTCAGGAGAAGGAAGCTAGAAAACTAGCAAGAAAAGAAGAAGAAAAAAACTCTGGGTTAGACAGCATGATGGCTTATGTAGATGAATTTGGAAATATTACAGATACTCCACCAGACCCAACTAAAAAGAAAGTAGAAATAGATGCTGAAGATATTGTAATTGGTGTACCGACTAGAGAAGCAATGCCTGAGCCAGACCCAATCAGACAAGGAGTTGTTGAGTTTTTCAACGATGAAAAAGGATTTGGATTCATTAAAGAAAATGACACAAACGAAAAATACTTTGTTCATGTTAGTAGCACAACAGAAGAACTTTTCGAAAATGATAAAGTATCGTTTGAATTAGAAATGGGAATGAAAGGAATGAATGCTGTGAGAGTAAAAAAACAGTAACTTTTACTAAGATTATAAATTTCAAAAAGCAGTGAATTGATTCACTGCTTTTTTTTGTGAAGAACAATTTCTACTCCCCGTTTTATTACCGCATATATTTTTGCCAAGTTACTAGAACCATTTTTTTCTTTCCTTTTTCTAGTTTAGACAAAAAACCATACTCGTAACAGAACAAATATATTTCCTCATTGAAGTTTTTCCAATAATGGGTGAAATATTTTTTGTCAAAACCTCTATCAATCATATCTTGTTCGTACACATATGACTTTCCTGATTTATTAAACTCCTTTAATATTCTTCTATTTAGTTTTAATTGCTTATCAATTTTTAAATAAAGACTCGGCAATTTATCTTTATTAGTTTCATAATGAAAATTAGACTTACAGTAAGCATTACAAAATTTCTTGTCTTTTCTGCCTTCAATGTGGGCATCGCAATTTGGACATTTTTTTGTCATAACCGTATATTTAAACGTTTAAATATACGGTTATAAATACTTAAAAAGTATTTTTTCATTTGTTTTATAACCGTTCTAATAGTTGAAGCTATGATTTCAAAACACATTACACTAAAACATCTTTTGATAAATAATTCAAAGAAAATAGGATTTCAATTTAAACATGATAAAGTGATAAGTGCGTTGTTACAATCCCTTCCTGAGTTGGAATGGAGCAATGAGTTTAACTTATATTACTTGAACAACACTAAAGAGAATATTTCGCGAATTTTTGAGACCTTTAGAGGGAATGTATGGGTAAATGGCGATTATTTTTTTGACAAAAACAAACGAGGGTTCGAGCCTGAACCAATAAGCGTAAATGACTTCCGAAATAGAAAACCAAAACTAGGGGTGCACTATTGTCCAGAGGCAATGTACTCTAAGTTGGAATTGAAGCATTATTCGTTTAACACGGCTAAAACTTACATCGCATTATTCGAGAAATTCTTGAATGACCATGGAGAAACTCCATTGATAGAGATTGATGAAACTACCATCAAAAATTACTTAAACCAGCTAGTTGCCAAGGGAAAATCGGATAGTTATTTGAATCAGATGATAAATTCTATCAAGTTTTATTACGAGGTGGTTCATGGGTTTGCTTGTTAATTGCTCAAAACTGAACCCTGAGTATTTCGATTCACAATCGAAATGTAATAGAGGGCGAAACTAAATCTTGAGAAGGCTTCGACTGCACTCAGTTTTAATTTTAAAGAATTAGAACATCAAGGTAACGTCATACTAAATTTATTTCAGCAACTCTATTTATACGAAATATTGCTACAATTATTTTTCCAAAGTAAAAGAATCATTTTCAGAAGCATTTGAATTATTAAACACTTTAAGATGAACTTTTTTCAGGTCGTAAGATACACCCTCGAAACCAATTTAGATCAATTAGAGGTATTAGAACTTTTGAAAAAAAACATTGATCAAGACAACAATACTTTCCAAATTGGTTTTGGAATTTCGAGTCCCAAAAGATTCATAGGTAAAATAAAAAACAACTCTTTCAAAGCCAACAGAGTTTTGAACTACCGAAATTCCTTTTCGCCAATAGTTTTTGGGGAAATTCACCGAAAGAATAGAAATTCTACTGAAATAAAATTAAATCTTAGAATACATTTATTAGTAAAAGTATTTTCGATTATATGGTTTACAGGATTCACCCTTGGCTCCTCTCTTTTTATATTCTCTGCAATTAGTTCTGGACAATTATTTCCACCAGCCTACTTAATAGTACTTGCACCAATAGCTCTGTTTTTAGTATTTAATTATTTTTTCAAAAAGGAAGTGAAATTATCAAAAGAGATATTGATGCAAATTTTGGAAGCAGAAGAAATATAAAATTCCCAACACACCATTCTTTTTTGTTTTAATTTAGTTGTAGCCAAACTAAGTCCCTTAAAAACGGGAAGCTACATACCAATTTATGAGCAAAAACACACGAACAGGATTTTATTTCACTAAGTACGAAGCCCCAGACCTATCGCCATTCGATAGATTATTTGAGGTATTCAAAGAGCTAATTGTTCATACTTCTGGAGATTTTGACGAAGCTATTTCTTGGTTGCGAGAATTGGACAAGGAATACGAATTAACCACAGAAGATTACACCATTGAAGACTTTATTGAAGACCTAAAAAACAAAGGTTACATCCGTGAAGAATTAGATGACGATGGAAAAGGTTCTCCTGTAATTACAGCAAAAACTGAACGATTGATTCGACAGAAAGCTCTGGAACAAATCTTTGGAAACATTAAAAAAAGTGCTTCTGGAAACCACAAATCCAAACATCGTGGAACTGGAGATGAACACACCGGAGAATTGCGTGAGTTTAGATTTGGAGATGGAATTGAAAAAATATCATTGACTGAAAGTCTGAAAAATGCCCAAATCAATAATGGAATGGGAGATTTTAATTTGACAGAAAGAGACTTAGTTGTGGAAGAAACAGAATTTAAGGCTCAAATGAGTACTGTCCTTATGATAGACATTAGTCACAGCATGATATTGTATGGAGAAGATAGAATTACTCCTGCAAAAAAGGTTGCGATGGCACTTTCTGAATTGATTACAACCCGCTATCCGAAGGATACTTTGGACATACTAGTATTTGGAAATGATGCATGGGCAATTAAAATTGCAGACCTCCCCTACCTAAAAGTTGGTCCGTACCATACCAACACAGTCGCAGGATTGCAATTGGCGATGGATATTTTGCGAAGGAAACGAAATACAAACAAACAAATCTTCATGATTACTGACGGAAAACCCAGTTGCGTAATCGAACCAGACGGACAATATTACATGAATAGCAACGGATTGGACCCATATATTGTGGGAAAATGCTATACTCAAGCTCGCCAGGCCAGAAAGCTGAAAATCCCTATTACAACATTCATGATTGCCCAAGATCCATATCTGCAAAGTTTCGTTGAGAATTTTACCGAGGCAAACCAAGGAAAAGCATTTTATACTGGACTAAAAGGTTTGGGTGAGATGATATTTGAAGATTATGAAACCAATAGGAAGAAGAGGATAAGATAAAGATTGATCGGAATCACCCTTCGAGACATTTTGTTCCGAAAATGGAATAAAACCCTCAGGGTTCGAATTGAGTACAAAAATGAACCCTGAGTTCGACTGAAAGGAGAGTGATGCAGGGTGACTTAGAATAGAAAAATTGAAAACAACATTTATACAACAAATGAATAAAATAAAAACACTCGGAGAACTAAAAAAATCGGGATATAAATCGAAATCCATTAAAGATGAATTGAGGAATAATTTGATTGAAAAAATGAAGAATCATGAAACTACTTTTGAAGGAGTTCATGGTTTTGAAAAAACAGTTATTCCAGAATTACAACGAGCAATACTTTCACGTCATAACATTAATTTATTAGGATTGCGAGGTCAGGCTAAAACTAGACTTGCACGAAAAATGACTGAGTTGCTAGATGAATACATCCCAGTGGTGGCTGGCTCAGAAATTAACGATGATCCCATGAATCCTATTTCCAGGTATTCGCAAGAATTAATAGCTGAAAAAGGTGATAAAACTCCCATAACTTGGATGCATCGTGACGAACGATTTTTTGAAAAACTGGCAACTCCAGATGTAACTGTTGCCGATTTAATTGGTGACATCGATCCAATAAAAGCAGCCAACTTAAAACTCAGTTATGCCGATGATCGTGTGGTTCATTATGGAATGATTCCAAGAGCGAATCGGTGTATTTTTGTGATTAATGAAATCCCAGATTTACAAGCACGAATTCAGGTTTCATTGTTCAATATTTTGCAAGAAGGCGATATCCAAATCAGAGGATTTAAAGTAAGGCTTCCGCTTGACATGCAATTTATATTCACTGCAAACCCTGAAGACTATACCAACCGAGGAAGTATTGTGACTCCATTAAAAGATAGAATTGGTTCGCAAATATTGACACATTACCCCGAGGATATTGAAACTGCAAAAAAAATAACTCATCAAGAAGCAAAATCAGAAAAAGCACAAGAAAGTGCCATTTATGTTCCAGAGATTGCAAAAGATTTGCTAGAACAAATCAGTTTTGAGGCCAGAGAAAGTGAATACATTGACGCTAAAAGCGGAATTAGTGCGAGAATGAGCATAACTGCTTACGAAAATTTATTGAGCACTGCAGAACGAAGGTGTTTAATTATTGGAGAAAAGAAAACCACTGTTCGTCTTTCTGATTTTATGGGGGTTATTCCTTCCATCACCGGAAAAGTGGAACTTGTTTACGAAGGCGAGCAAGAAGGAGCTGGCAATGTAGCTCTTTCGTTAATTGGTGATGCCGTAAAAACTTTATTCACCGCTAATTTTCCTAAGATTCAGAAACTAGAAAAACAAGACGAAAAAACTCCTTACCACGATACCTTGGAATGGTTTTTTGCTGAATCTGGTTTTGAAATCATGGATGATGCCTCCGAAAAACTATACAAAACCACACTGGATGACGTGATACCTCTAGACATTCTTCTGGAGACTTACCTACCCGATTTGGATAAAAAAGATAAGTATTTTTGGAAAGAAATTATACTTTGGGGATTGGTAGAATTCGACAAACTTTCGAAAACGAGAGTAGATGAAGGATATCAGTTCAAAGATACTTTTGGAAATTATTTTACAAACTTATAGTCTTTCATAGCCAAATAGCACCATTGGTATAATATTCGGCTATCCGAATAAAATATATCTCTATATTTGCGTTTATATTTTTTAAACCTAAAGATCGATGAGAGACATAAGAACAACTAACATACTATTACTGGTAATAGCAGTGCCGGTAATTTTTTACTTGTTGAAGATTTTGTCTTTTATATTTATCCCTCTTTTCGGATCCATGTTTATCGCTCTTTTATTTCTTCCACTCATGCGATGGATGGAAAAAAAAGGAATGCCTAAGCTAGGAAGTTTGTTGATTTCTGTATCGCTGTTGGTGGGAGTTATATTCATTGCTTCGGTATTGATTCAGATTTCTAGTAAAGAGATTATGCAGTCGGATGAAGTGTTTATAGCCAAGGCAAACGAAAAAATAACAACTGCAATTTTGACCGTAGAAGAGTTTTTTGGTCTTACCAAAGAGCACAGTAATAATGTACTGTTAGATTATTTTCAAAATAATAAATCTTCTTTTAATGTTGGAAAAATTCTAGGATTTGCCAACAGAACTGTCACCATGATATTGATGACTCTCTTTTTTGTGGTTCTTTTACTGGCTGGTTCTGTCAACCTCCAAGTTATAATGAAGGACATCCTTTTCAAACAAGAGTTTGCCTCTGTCAAAACATTCATCAAAATAGAAAAAGACATTTATAAATTCTTAATAGTTAAGTTTTTAATGAGTCTTTTTACCGGAATTGGCTTTTCGTTGGCTTGTTACTTTTTTGATGTAAGCTTCCCTATTTTCTGGGGAGTATTTGCATTTGCCATCAATTTTGTACAGATGATTGGTTCGGTGATTGCCGTTGTTCTAATCACACTGTTTGCTTTTGTTGAGATAGATGCACCCACAACACTTTTCTTGTTCTTTGCTGTGGTTGGAGGAGTAGAAATCTTATTTGGAGCTATTTTAGAACCTATTTTTATGGGAAAAACATTCTCTATCAATGTCATTGCCATATTGGTTATGTTAATGTTCTGGGGATACCTGTGGGGAGTTCCTGGAATGATAATGAGTATTCCTATTACCGTTTTACTAAAAATAATTCTAGACCAATTCCCAAGAACACAAAAACTTGGTAAACTATTGGCCGGACCTGAACCTTCTATCAATATTAATTTGAAAAAATAGATACTTTCTATTTTTTCAAGATGTAATTCCTAAATCCACCTATCATTCGGCCGTTCAGCAAATTCTGCTCAATCCAAGTGACAATCCTATATTTCAGCTTTTCGTGCTTATGCATTGGTCTCTCAGTATTTCGTTTTCCCGAATATTGCAGTTTTTCTTCCCAGTCAAATTTAGACATCCATTTTTTCATCACTCTAGGGTGAGTTCCTTTGAAATGCACAAGATGTTGCAACGGGCCATAATCAAACTCCTTGGGTTCACGAGCTGCGATTTCGTCTGCCTTTTTCTTGCCGTGGTAACTACTGTGCATTACCTGCGACTTGTAACTCATCATATGTGGCGGACGAACATATCCGTAATGATAAATGTAAGCGTCTATTAATTTTACATTCAATTTTTCTCCTCTTTCTGAATTGTAATCGGAAGGTGAATAATCAAAAGAATCGAATTTTCTGAAAGATTGAGCATCTCGCCAAGAGTGAATTTGTGGTGAATTCTTAATGATTCTTATTTCTCTTGGATACCAATTGTGTGATTTATGAAAATGATTGTAATCCCCCCAAAAATGACGGTATTTGAACAACAAACCTTCTACATCCTCATCATTCTGATACTTCTGCATCGCTTTTTGAATTGCCAAATGGTCTTGTTCATGAATGGCTTCGTCTGCCTGAATATAAATCAACCAATCTCCTGTACAAGCTTCTTTAGCAATGTCGGTTTGCCTAGCAAATTCTGTGTTTTTGATATAAGTTTTCGTGTCCCATTTGGTATGAATTACTTTAATCTTATTCGAATCAATGCTATCTATTATCTGCTGGGTGCTATCATCTGCATCATTATCACCCACTGCAATCACAAACTCATCTACCAAGGGCAGAACCGAGAGAATACTTTCCCTAAGTGGGATATACAACTTGGTTGCATTTTTTATAAAGGTGAAGCCGCTTACTTTCATACTTATTGCAAATGTAACAACTTTAAGTCATTTCTATATTTCACCAAAACTCTCAGTCTGTTTTTTACGAAATCTAGCTCATATGATTGTACTTTTTCAATCAAATGATTTTTTCCTTTAATATTAATTACCAATTCATTTATCTCATTGATGTAACTAATCCCCTCTTCCCATACCTTTAGATTTTTATGAGCTATTGGAAGAGCAATTCTTTCCTTTATAATTAAATCCTGACCGTACACCACTACTTCATCTGCAAAGACCAAAACGAAATCTTTTTGTTGATTCTGGTCATAATCAACAAAGAAAAACTGAGTTATCCTTTTTTGAGGACTCAGTAATATAGAAACGGGTTTGTCATCAAAGAATTGGCGACAAATTGTATTCTCATTACTATCCAAAAATATAGCCCTTGTATTTCTGATAGAACTACCTTGAAACAAGAAAAATGGTTCTCCAAAACAAGCCATGACCTTATGCCGCTCCTCACCCTTTCGGTTGTAAAAATAGGATTGATGCGAATTACCTCTCACCAAGATGTAATCCAAATTATTGATTTGAAGATGTTCTATATCTTTTGAAACTTCACTTTTGGGATTAGGTTGTAACCATCCATCTACGAGTTTTCCTTGAGCATTCACACTTTTAATACCTGCTTTTGTAGGTACCAGAAATCTAAAATTCAAATCTTTGTCGTAATCCATAACAGATACATTTCCTGTAGCACTGTCTTTTATAGTTACCGGAAAATCTCCAACATTTCTTCCCAAGATATCCATCAAAAACAATTGATTGTAAGTATTAAAAATCAACTGATACTTTTGATTTCCAAATAAGTCTATGTTCTTTATTTCTCCCACAATTGGGTTTTCTAAACCTCTGCTCCATACTATTTCGCCATTGGGTGACATAAAGTAAATTACATTATTTTTGTCCTGAATAATATAATTATGGTCATTTGTACGGTGATTTTTCACCTTGTAAATCCTGTTTTTTAATTCAGTCGAAAATGATTTGATCCATTTTGGATTCACCATCCCTTTGCCAATCTCTAATTCTTGAGAGTAAATAAAACTTACGTAATCCAATTCTTTGGTCTGTTTTTTTTCTTGATACAAAGAGAGGCCTTTCTTACTTTTTATCAATCCCAAGTCCAAACCTTGATGAATTGAAATAGAGTAAGCTCCTTTGCTAATATTGTTCTTTATAAACGTGTACACTTGCTCAGAGGAACTCATCGTCAATCCCGAAAAAATTCTGAAATTCAATTTTTCCAATTGAGACTTATCACGTCCAAAATAAATAAAATCATCTATCCTCAAAACAAATTTGAAAGGCAATTTAGAATCTCCTAAAGCCAATCCTTCTGATAAAAAATTGATTACTCCATTCTCTTCAGAAAAAAGAACACTGTCTGTTTTCAGGTCTTTCATTCCCTCCAAAAACCCTGCAAGACTTCTCGCTTTTACCATTACTATTTCATTCGAATCTTCCATAGGAACAAAATTCACTACGGGACTTTTCATCCATCCAAACAATGAGAACTGAGCATCGCAACCACATTCTTCAGATAATCTTGAAACAGTTTCTTCATCAACATTAGAAATCATTAAACTATCCGATTGAATGATTTTAATAGAATGAAATCTGGCGGGTAAAAAATCGAAAACAGAAAAATCCAACTGACCAGAAAAACGATTTTCTTTTGAAGTTATGTTTACATTGGAACTACTGAATATTTGTTCTGGCAAAAAAGTTATTTCATGTATATTCCAATTGTCATACTTCTTTTTATAAAGATTTACTCCGTCCTTACTATTGTTTTTTCGTTCCTTAATACTTGCGAAAGAGTTGTGCTTTCCTATGGGAGTTTCTTCTTCAAACTTCTTCTTAAAATCTCTTAAATCTGCTTTAGAATAAAGGACAAAATTATTGAGGACAAATGACGTATACCCTTTCTTTTTGGAAACAGAATCTATTCCTTTTTCCAATTCCAACAAAAAGTAATTTTCCTTATTATAATTGAAATAGAGTAATGACTTAGCTTCGATTTTTAATTCATTAAACTGACTGTCTGTTGAATTCCAAAAATCTTCTAAGTCAATTTTATTTTCATCCAATTCTTTCCAAATCAAATTGGAATTAAGAAGATCTTCCACCAACCTATTGGGTTGTTTCATTTCTATGATTTCCTCAGTAAAATTGCTGGGTATCATTTCATAAAAACCAAGTAAATTTTGATTCGTTTTACTCTTCGAATTGATTACAAAAAAGGCAGCAAGAACAGCTACTAATCCTAAGACAACAATTCCAATTAACCCTCTATTCATGTAAACAAGACTATTTTTAGGTTTCGCATTCAGATTTACCGAGTAAATATTGAAGCCAAATTATGAGCTTAAAGTTACGCTTTTATTTTAAAATTGAGGAACCATTTTTTTCGTTCAAAAAATTCAGATTGAAGCATAAAAACAAATCAAAAAAAAAGCGACAATAATAATTATTGTCGCTTTCAGTTGGCTTAGTCTATATTACAATTTCTCAATCAATAGAGAAGAACCATCAGGGGCGGTTCTATATGAAGCTCCAGCAGTTGGTGAACTTACTCTCAGTTTGATCTCATCATTTGCATATAAATCTACAATTTTAACAGCATTAAGGGTTCCCCACTTATTAACGTTGTTTTGAATAAATACATGTGTTGTAGTTCCAGGTATATCGACTGAATTATTCATTAAGTTAGCATCAACTATTGCCGCATTATTTGAAGTCAATACAATACCAACTCTGTATGTAATTTTATATTTTCCATCAGTAGCTACAGTAATGGTAGAATCAGTAATTGTAAATAAGCTTGATGTCACATCACCTTCGGTCAAAATCACCTCACCATTAGATCCTAAACTTGATTCCGTTCCATCAGCATATATTTCTGCGTACTTCACTTTCAAATCATTAATATTCATGTGTCTTAACACCCCTGTTGCAGGATCAACAACTACTATTGACGTGTCGTTCACACCTCCTTGTCTTAAACTATCCAATTTAATTGGCTCGATTCCTGCACTTGGTACAACTTCAATTTGTGTAGAAGGTGTAGTTGTATTCATCCCCATTCTTCCCTCGTCTGTAATCACAACTTTGTTTCCTCTTTCATCAGCTCTTCTTGCCAAAATATAATCTCCTTTGTCAAGCCATTCAGCAGAATCAACATAATTCATTCTAACAAAGGTAGTGTCATCACCTTCAACAACGAACAAGGTGTCGTTGCTATTATAGATGGTATCTATTGATCCTCCAGTACCATTTGACAAAGAAATAGTCACAGAGTCTCCATCTTCATTTACGTATGTATAACTTCCATCATTGTTATCAACCAGGGTTGTAACCGTTTCTATTGAATCTGCTAGCGATGGCTATGGAATCAAAATTTACAGCAACACTACCTTTTAATTGTGAAAGAGTAAAATACTTTACAACTCCCTGGTTGTCAATAACTAAGAAAGAGGTATCGTTTGTTGAATTTCTTACACCCTCGACTCTTAGAGGATCTAATGCAGGGTTACTAATTGAACGAACAATATGAAAAGCATTCGTAGGATTAGTGGTTCCTACACCAACATTTTGGGAGAAACTGATGTCACTTTTAAATAAAATCACACATAAAACAATGAGTTTTAAAAAAAGTCCGGTTCTTTTTAGGTTTGTATTCATAATTAGTGAGCCATAGGGTAAGACCCTAGTTTAAAGTTAGATAATTAATGGCGCAAATGTACAACATAATTTTCTACTAACAAACATTTGTTTATATTTTCAAAACACTTTTAGTATTTTTGACAAATTATTAACAAATCTATGATTACAAAAAAGCTGACACTCTTAATCCTCGGAGTACTAACTATATGCTCCTGTTCTGAGCAAAACAAACCTATTCAGGAAAAAGTCGAAACTGAGATCACCGAAAAACACCAAGAATTTCATCCGAATGGAAAAATTAAAATAAAAGGTGATATCGTAAAAAACTTAAAACAAGGAAAATGGGAGTCATTTTATGAAAATGGTGCCAAATGGAGTGAGTCAAATTATTTGTTCGGCAGGAGAAATGGGCTTTATAAGACTTTTTATCCCAACGGAAAATTAAAAATACATGGATCTTATGAAAACGACCAAAAATCTGGCATTTGGTTTTTCTATACGGAAGAAGGTAAATTCGAAAAAGAAATAGATTTTAATACAAATAATTCTGATGCGAACAATTCAATCTAAACTTCCGAAGGTTGGAACGACCATATTCTCCGAAATGTCGGCTTTAGCGAACAAATATGGCGCAATCAATTTATCACAAGGTTTTCCTGGCTTTGAGGTTGACAAAGTACTGACCTCATTGGTGACGAAATACCTTAATGAAGGCAAAAATCAATATGCTCCGATGCCCGGAATATTGGAATTAAGAATGACCTTGTGCAACCATTACAACAAAATTCATTCTTGTGATATCAATCCAGAATCGGAAATCACGATAACAGCGGGAGCCACTCAAGCAATTTACAACACTATTTCTGCTGTGATTAATGAAGGAGATGAAGTCATTTTGTTTTCTCCAGCCTACGATTGTTATGCGCCAGCCATAGAAGTTCATGGAGGAATTCCTGTTTTTATTCCTCTTCAACACCCTGATTATTCTATTGATTGGAACATGGTAAAAGAAAAAATAAATTCTCGAACCAAATTGATAATGATAAATTCTCCGCACAATCCTACTGGTAGTTTGCTGACTAAAAAAGATTTAGAGCAATTGCAAGAAATTGTAGCCGACACAGATGTTTTGATTTTGAGTGACGAAGTGTATGAGCATATAACTTTTGACGGAGCAAAACACGAAAGCGTGTTGGCTTATCCCGAATTGAAAAAACGCGCTATGGTCGTTTATTCTTTTGGAAAAAGTTTACACGTAACTGGATGGAAATTAGGTTTTTGTATTGGACCAGATTGGCTAATGAAGGAGTTTAGAAAAATTCATCAATTCACAGTTTTTTCTTGTAACTCGCCCATGCAATATGCAATAAACGAATATATTTTAAAACATAATCCATTTGCACAAACCTCGGAGTTTTATGAGAGAAAAAGAGACTTATTTTTGGCTTCAATCAAGAACTCGAGATTCAAAACAATTCCTTGCAAAGGAACTTATTTTCAGCTACTTGACTATTCTGAAATTACAGATATGAATGATGTAGAATTCGCAAAGAAACTAACTGTTGAACACGGAATTGCATCCATTCCAATCTCGGTTTTTTATCCTGATTTGGCAGACAATAAAGTTCTTAGATTTTGTTTTGCCAAAGAAGATGAATTATTAATCAAAGCCGGAAAATTATTATGTACGATTTAACTATTGCAGCCATTCAGTCCGAAATTATTTGGGAAGATATCGAAGCAAATTTGAGGCTATTTGAAGATAAAATTGATTCAATTGTAACGGAAGTTGACTTAATCGTTTTACCAGAAATGTTTACGACTGGATTTTCTATGAATACGTGTTTGGCCGAGGAGATGGAAGGCAAAACTGTGAAATGGATTATCGAAAAAGCAAAAGAGAAAAGCTGTTGCATTTTGGGCTCGGTCATGATGAAAGAAAACGGAAAGTTTTACAACCGAATGCTCATTGCCAAACCGGATGGTGAAATGGTGACCTACGATAAGCGACATCTATTCACTTTTGCAGGCGAGCAAAATTATTATTCGAAAGGAGAAAAGCAAGTAACTTTTGAGTTGAAAAATTGGAAAATTTGCCCACTTATTTGTTATGATTTACGCTTTCCTGTTTGGAGTAGAAATATAAGCGAAATCGACCTCTATATTTATGTTGCCAACTGGCCCGAAATAAGAAAGAAACCCTGGAACAATTTACTAATTGCTAGAGCAATAGAAAATGTAAGTTATGTTATTGGAGTAAACCGAGTTGGACTAGATGGAACTAACAAAAACTACTCGGGAAATTCTGCAGTTATAGATTACAAAGGAGACGAAATTTCTCAAATTCCTGAGAGTAAAAATCACATTGAAATTTTGACTTTGAGTAAAGAAAAATTATTGGGTTTTAGAACTAAATTTCCTGCTTTGGAGGATGGGGATGGGTTTGAGATTATCAAAGAATAAATCCACTTTTATACTTGTATGACGATCTTAATTTTGTTATTCCAAACTTAATATGGAATCTAGTGCTTTACACAGTTAAATCAGCCAAGAATTTAAAGAATGTCAAACTTTAGATTCCAGCTCCGAGGCCAGAATGACAAAAGAAGAGAAGAAACTTCTAAAAATTCATAGTCAAACCAATCCTCTTCCTCACAACATCAACCTCAAGTACTTTCACTTTAACATGTTGATGCAATTTCACTTTATCCGCAGGATTAGAAATATACTCGTCACAGATATTAGAAATGTGAACCAAGCCATTTTCCTTGATTCCGATATCCACAAAACAACCAAAATTGGTCACGTTAGTCACAATTCCATTCAATTCCATGCCCGGTTTCACATCTTCAATGGTTCTCAAACTAGCCTCAAATTCTAGCATTTTGGCTTTTTCTCTTGGGTCATTACTTGGTTTTTTGAGCTCGGCAATAATATCTTGCAAGGTTGCCATTCCTGTGATGGAGTTTTGATAAGCTGATAATTGAATTGAATTTATTAATTCCTCATTACCAATTAATTCCTGAATAGAAACTTTCAAATCCTTTGCCATTTTCTCCACTACCTTATAACTTTCTGGGTGAACTGCCGAATTATCCAAAGGGTTTTTTGCTCCTCTGATTCTCAAAAAAGCAGCCGATTGTTCGTAGGCCTTTTCGCCCATTCGCTTCACTTTTTTTAGTTGAGCACGAGAAGTAAAATCACCGTTTACTTTTCTATATTCTAAGATGTTTTGAGCTGTAGTTTCTCCCAATCCCGATACATATTGTAGCAAATATTTACTAGCCGTATTCACGTTCACTCCTACTCTATTCACACAACTTATCACCACATCATCAAGGGAGTTTTTTAGTAAAGTTTGATTTACATCGTGCTGATACTGACCAACTCCTACCGATTTTGGGTCAATTTTTACCAACTCAGCCAAAGGATCCATCAATCTTCGTCCGATAGAAACTGCCCCACGAACGGTAACATCATATTGCGGAAATTCCTCACGAGCTACTTTACTCGCACTATAAATACTTGCACCATCCTCACTCACCATAAATACTTGGAGCTTTCGGTCAAATTTCAATCGTTTGATGAAATATTCCGTTTCTCTACTTGCCGTTCCATTTCCAATGGCAATCACTTCTATTTTGTAGCGTTCCACCATCGAAACCACTTTTTTACTCGCCATTGCTGCGTCTTTTTGTGGCGGATGAGGATATATGTTTTCGTTGTGAATCAACTCTCCATTTTCGTCCAAACACACCAATTTACAACCCGATTTAAACCCAGGATCAAGAGCCAAAATACGCTTTTGACCAACTGGAGCTGTCAACAATAATTGCTTCAAGTTTTCAGAAAACACAGCAATCGCCTGTTCGTCTGCTTTTTCTTTGAGCGAATTTCTATGTTCAGTTTCCAATGATGGTTTCAATAAACGTTTGTACGAATCTTTGATGGCCAGCTCCACTTGCTCCGAAGATTCATTGTAGCCGTATTTCAATTTTTCGTTCAATTGCTCCAACACATACTCTTCTTCTGGTTGAATTTTCAATCGGATAATCCCTTCATTTTCTGCTCTCAACAAAGCTAGTGTTCGGTGAGATTTTAGCTTGGAAGTGGGCTCGGAGTAATCAAAATAATCTTTGAATTTCTCACCCGCAACTTCTTTTCCTTTAATTACTTTGGCTTTGGCAACTGCTTGTTTCTCAAATGCTTTTCTCACGATATTTCGAACCGAAACTCTTTCAGAAATCCATTCAGCAATGATAAATCTAGCACCTTCAAGCGCTTCTTTTGTATTATTCACTTTTCCTTTCACAAATCGAGAAGCGGCTCTTTCCACATCTTCTTCTTTTTGAACCATTATTATTTTGGCTAATGGTTCTAACCCATTTTCTCGGGCTACACTCGCCTTGGTTTTTCGTTTCTTTTTAAAAGGCAAATAAATATCTTCTACTTCGGTTAACGAAGTTGCTTTTTGAATCAATGATTCAATTTCGGGAGTCAACAAACCTTGTTCATCAATGGCTTTGATTACAGTTAGTTTTCGCTTTTCTAATTCTTGTAATTTCTCTAATTCGTTTTTTATTGCCAATATCTGAACCTCATCCAATCCGCCAGTTTGTTCTTTTCGATACCTCGAAATAAAAGGAACAGTTCCTCCTTCTTTTAATAATTCTACGGTTTTTGAAACTTGCTTAAACGGAATGTTAAGTATTTTAGAAAGTTGCTCGTTTTGGTTCATTTGTTTCAGTAAGATTGAATACCTTTAAGTATTGATTTTATAGAAATATAAAGTTAAAAAAGTTAACACGAATCTCATTCTAAAAATAGAAAATGAAAAAAATAATTGCACTCATTGTGTTTTGGATTATGGGTTGGAAAACCGAAATGACCGACATTGAAACAGCAAAAAAAAGCGTAATGATTGCTGCTCCTCACACTTCCAATTGGGACTTGGTGTATATGGTTGGAGTGTTTTGGAAACACAAATTAAAAGTAAAATTTTTCATCAAAGACAGCTACACAAATGGAATTCATGGAGGCTATTTCAGGTGGCTTGGCGGCATAGGAATAAACAGAAAAAAACCAGGAAACATGATTGAAACAGCTGCAAAATTATTTGAAAAAGAAAATGAAATTATCATTATCATCCCTCCCGAAGGAACAAGAAAAAGAGTAGAAAAATGGAAAACAGGATTTTACCACATTGCAAAGAAGGCAAATGTTCCTGTATCTTATGGTTTCCTTGATTACAAAGAAAAAATTGGCGGGGTTGGCGGTTATATTAATCTAACCGACTCTTTTGAAAGTGATATGAAAATAATCCAGACTTTTTATAAAACAAAGATCGGGAAGTTTCCAGAAAACTACAATTCAACGATTTATTAAGACAGAAGATTATTTACATTTTACTCTTCGCTCTCACAGCTTCGTACATCACAATACCTGCAGCCACGGCTACATTCATGGACGAAATATCTCCACTCATTGGAATTTTACCTATAAATTGAGACCTGTTGATCAAGTCATTTGAAATACCTGTTTCCTCATTCCCCATCAAAATACCCACTGGCCCTTCGTATGAGTAATCATAAATAGAATTGTCTGTTTTTTCGGTACAAGCAACGATATTTATTCCTGATTCTACCATAAAATCAACTGTTTTTTTCAGGGAATCTACTCTACACACAGGCAAAGTCATCAAAGCTCCTGCAGATGTTTTTACTGCATCAGAAGTAACAGTAGCACCTCCTTTTGCAGGAATAATCACACCGTTAAAACCAAGACACTCAGCAGTTCGGGCAATTGCTCCAAAGTTTCGGACATCAGTAACGCCATCCAAAATTATAAACTTTGGTTCTTTCCCTTCCTCGTACAACCGTGGAATCAAATCTTCAACTTGGTGGTAAGTCACCGGAGAGACAAAAGCAATTACTCCTTGATGATTTTTACGCGTTATTGTATTCAATTTTTGAACAGGAACAACCTGCAAATTTACCATCGAATGCTTTAACATTCCTCTCAATTCATGAAAAGTATTTCCTTGCAGACCTTTCTGAATCAATATCTTATTTATCTCCTGACCACTTTTTATAGCTTCCATCACAGGATGAAGGCCAAAAATCACATCTTTGCTTAGTTTCTTTTCGTACACGTTTAATTAAAATTATAGATTCTTCCTTGCCTCCAGCTTTCACAGGCTCTATACCAATAGTCGCGGTAGGTTCGGAAACGGGTTAATTGATAATCATTACTTACTCTTTCTTCGTTTTCAAGATTGAAACTAAAAGTAAGCGACATCATCATGTTATGTGGAGTCCCGTACACCCAGGTTTCTCCATTTCTTGTTTTGTAAATAGTGTTGGGCAATCCCATCACAATAGAAAGCATTCCGCGGTCCGTTTTCCAACCTTCTTTGTATGAGGTAAAAAACTTATTTGCCTGCTCTACTCTTTCGTAATATTCTTCTATCACAATTCTTGCCCTCTCTTTAGAGCCAGCCATTTTTAGCCACAAACTTTCTACAGCTTTTCTCTTTTCTTCTGCATTTTCCAGAGCCTGATATTCTTTGGAAGTACAAATGTATTTGAGCGGCTCAATCATTCCCATGTAAGACTCCAAACCTTTGAAATTCGCATCCAATTTCTGAATTATCACAGAATACTTGGACGAATCTGCGTGTCGTAAATAAAAGCTACCTATTTTGTTCATTGTTACAATCGAACGATTTTGCTCCAACTGAATTGTGTAGCCAGAATCTCTTAAAGTCGCAATTTCTATATTTTGGTTACTCGAAAATGGTGGCGCAGACGGAGGAAAATCTGTATTGAAATAATCTATCCTGAATTCTTCACCGTTGTTAAACTCTGAAAATACCTCCACCTCCGTTTCGGTAGTGAAATAAGTATCGAAATAAATTTGATGAGTCCCAGGTTTTTTAAACATAAAAAACTGACTTGATTTGGTGTCTTTTTTATTCACCTCAACTACCAATTTATCTTTCACCTTTTTGTTCACATCAATGGTTTCAACTTTCAAAAAAGCAGTTTTACCTAATGGAAGTAGAAACGGAACTCTTGCTAAAATAGATTTGGGAGAATTACTGGTTTTGTAATCGTACAGCTTTTTTGTGGCACTATCTAGTATAACCTTTCCTTTACTGTCCTCAAATAATTGATATTTTATGATGAGTTCTGCTTCAAAAGGCTTGGTACTATTTTCTCGTACATACAACAAATTAGAAGTAAGAACCGACAAATACAAATAAGAGGTGTCAGCAGTTTCGTGAAACACCAGATAGCTGGGATCAATGTCTTTTATCTTGGTGTCGTAGGAATAATTGGTATCGTCAGTTGCCAATTTACTAGAACTACATTTCACCAAAGAAAAAGAAGCAACTAGCAAAACAAGCCAATAAAATCGATATGAGGTTAGGCTTTTCACTCTTCCAAAAATTTCTGAGGAATCTGTTTACTTGTACTCACTCCAAGTTCCTTAATTTTCTCAGTTCTTCGCACAAGGTTTCCTTTCCCTGTTTGAAGCTTATTGAGCGCTCCCTGATAAGCCGATTCTGCTTGAGACAAACCTCTTTCTATTTTCTCCATGTCTTCCAAAAACCCAACAAACTTATCGTACAAAGCACCCGCCTGACTGGCAATCTCCAATGTATTTCGGTTTTGTTTTTCTTGCTTCCAAATGGATGCAATCGTCTTTACGGTTGCCAACAAAGTGGTAGGACTCACAATTACAATATTTCTTGAAATGGCATATTCATACAATTCCTTATCATTTTGAATTGCCAAACTAAACGAGGCTTCAATTGGCATAAACAACAATACAAAATCTGGTGAATCCAGTTTCGCACCCGTTTGGTAATTTTTCTCACTCAAAAACTTGATGTGATTTTTTACCGAAATCAAATGGTTCTTTAGCGCTATTGCTTTCTGCTCGTCCGATTCGGGCGAAATATACTGATTGTATGCAACCAAAGAAACTTTAGAATCCACTATAATATGCTTACTATCTGGTAGTTGAATAATGTAATCGGGCATTATTCTTTTTCCTTCTTCGTTTGTGGTACTAAATTGTTTTGTGTATTCTTCTCCCTCGGTAAGACCAGAATCCGACAAGATTTTTTCCAAAATCATCTCTCCCCAATTCCCTTGAGCTTTGTTGTCATAAGTAAGGGCTTTGGTAAGGTTTTGAGCATCTTTACTTAAGGTTTGATTCAGTTTAGAAAGCTCTATGATTTGCCCTTTCAATTCAGTTCTTTCAGCCAATCCCTTTTCGTAAGTAAGCTGAACTTTTTCCTCAAAACTCTTAAGCTTTTCATTCAAAGGATTTAAAACAATATCAATATTTTCCTTGTTTTGAGCTGTAAACTTAACCGACTTTTCTTCTAAAATTTTGTTTGCAATATTCTCAAACTCTGTGGTAAATTTCTTTTGCAGCTCCTGCATTTCTGATTTTTGGGTTGTCAATTTCTCTTCCAAATTACCCAAATTGGTATTCGAAATCGCCAAATCGTCTCTCAAGTTTTTGTTTTCTGATTTCAATACTACTATCTCTTCCTTTTGTTGGTTAAAATAACGAGCTGCATCTTCCAGTCTTACCTCAACTACACTCTTTTCTTTGTCTAGCGCAACGGACTTAGAAGTTAAAACTTGATTTTCTGACTCTAGGTCAGACAGTTTTTGTTGCACCTCAAGCGGCAAGCTGTTTTTTTTCAAAGCAACAATAAGAAACACGACAAGCGCCCCAATAACTACTCCAATAAGTATCGAAATGAAATCCATAAATTACTATGATTTAATACCAGTTTTCTGCTGTGTATTCTTGATTTTTGTCTTTGTTTTTTCCAGTCAAATCTCTCCAAAAGGGTTTCATTTTACCTCTTAAAACAATCAAAACAAAAGCTCCCAACAAAATATAAGGAACAATTAAAATATATTCAATTCCTGCGTTCAGACCTCCTCCAACATTCGGATTACTTTCGGCAGTTGCCTTGCACATAGCACACTGCGCCTCGGCAGAAACCTGAATCAAAATAAAAAATATAACAGCGGTGATTCTCAAGATGTATTTCATAGGGTTTTGATTTTTACATTTTCTTCCTCAAAGATACAAAAGACAGGATTAATACTCCTGAATTACAACCTCTACTTTTGTCAATTTACTAGGTATTTTTATAAAAACAATCTTTCGATAAAAATTTAATACCCAAACAACAATTTATTTCAGAGATTTGAAACAATAGAAATTACAAAAATGAACCCAACCAAACAACTAATTATCGAAGGTGTACAAATATCTGTTGGGATAGTTCTCGCCAGTATTGGACTCAAAGCTTTTTTATTGCCAAATGGGTTTTTGGATGGTGGAGCAACAGGAATTGCCATTTTGATAAGCGAAATTTTCAATACCAATATTTCACTTGTATTACTTGTGGTGAGTATTCCTTTTCTTGCTTTAGCCTATGTTTCTCTTACAAGAAAAATATTTTGGAAATCCTTGATTTCAATTTCTGCTTTGGCTGTTTTCATCCATTTTGAAAACTTTAGTTCAATCACAGAGGACAAATTACTAATCGCTATTTTTGGCGGATTGTTTTTAGGAGCGGGCATTGGATTAACAATAAAAAACGGAGCTGTTCTCGATGGTTCTGAAATTTTAGGAATTTACATCAACAATCGCTTTGGAATAAGTATTGGCAATGTCATTCTATTTTTCAATATTCTTCTTTTTGCGAGCACAGCACTTCTTATCTCTGTCGAAATTGCGATGTATTCCATTCTTACATTTCTAGTTACAGCCAAGGTAATAGACCTTATCATTGAAGGTTTTGAAGATTACATTGGACTGATGATTGTATCCACAGAAGCAAAAAAGATTGAAGAGGGATTGACTCAAGAAATTGGCATAGGAATTACTATTTACAAAGGTAAAAGAGGCTATGGAAATACCGGAGAAAAAGAACAAAAAGAAATCATTCACACCGTTGTGAACCGAATTGACATCCGAAGAACCTACAATTTGATCGACAAGTTAGACGAAAATGCCTTTATTATAGAATTTGACGTAAATAATGTAAAAGGTGGAATAATGAAAAAGTTGCTGAGCCAAAAAAAATAATCACTCCATACTATTTAAATACTCCCAAACCAATCCAGATTCAAAACCCTTTTGAATTAGAAAAGCAGCAATTTTTCCTTTTTTCTTGAATGCATCTTCTTCCTTTACTTCTACCTTTTTTCTTTCAATCCAGTAAGATAAAGTTTCCTGATAAGCCTCTTCATCAATTTCCAGAAGTCCTTTTTTTATGCAATAATCAGAAATTCGTTTTTGTTTCAAATTGGAGATTATTTTCACTTTTCCCCATTTTTTTATTTTAAATTTCCCCGAAACATATGCCTCTGCAAATCGCTGTTCATTTAAAAAATCATCTTGAAGCAACCTTGTTATCACCTCATCCACCTCGTTCTTGTATAGACCCAACTTGTATAGTTTTTCAGTCACATCTAAATGGCTGCGCTCTTGATAAGCACAGTATCTTTTCAGTTTCTCGGTGGCTAATTCTAAATTCACTTTTGTGGTTAATGTTGTTAAAAAGAAAGAAAAACGTTGAGAAAGCTAAAAGATAATTTCTTACTTTTAGCTACTTAACATCACAATAATAAATGATTCCATTTTCACCACCAAGAATAGACCAAGAAATAATTGACGAAGTTGTTGATACTTTAAAATCAGGTTGGATTACCACCGGACCCAAAACACTGAAGTTTGAAAATGAGCTGAGTGCTTATTGCGGAAATCCAGCAACTGTCTGTGTGAGTGCTGCTACTCCTGGAATTCAACTCGTACTAAGCTGGATGGGAATTGGCGAGGGTGACGAAGTGATTATTCCTGCTTATACCTATTGCGCTACCGGAAATGTGGTGATTCATAGTGGCGCAAAATTGATAATGGTAGATGTGAATGAAGATGATTTTAACATCAATGTGGATAAAATAAAAGAAGCTATCACCGAAAGAACAAAAGTGATTATGCCAGTAGATATAGCTGGTTTGCCCTGCGATTATGATGAAATTTATAACCTTGTAAATTCGCCAGAAATCAAAAAACTTCACTCTCCAAGCAACGAAATACAAAAAAAACTAGGCAGAATTGCCGTTGTTTCTGATTCGGCTCACAGCATTGGAGCAATTTACAAAGAAAAAAAAGCAGGAAGTTTGGCCGATGTTTCTGTATTTTCTTTCCACGCTGTAAAAAACCTATCTACAGCCGAAGGTGGTGCAATAGCACTAAATATGCCTTCTCCATTTGACAATGAGGAATTGAGGAAACAACTAAAAACAATGACTCTTCATGGACAAAGCAAAGATGCTTTTAGCAAAATGCAACTTGGAGCATGGCGCTATGATGTGATTGAATCCGGGTTCAAATGCAACATGACAGACATACAAGCCTCTATGGGATTGGTGGAACTTGCTCGCTACAAAGGAAACCTAGCGAGACGAAGAGAAATAATGACTCGATACACCCAAGCTTTTTCGGCCTACGAATGGGCAAAAACTCCAGTATTTGAACAAGAAGAAAAAACTGGATCTTTCCATCTGTATTTATTCCGAGTTAATGGAATTTCTGAAACTGAAAGGGATGAAATTATCGCTGAAATATCTGAAAAACAAGTAGCTGTGAATGTTCACTACTTGCCAGTTCCAATGCTTACTGCATTTAAATCTAATTATGACATAAAGGATTATCCGCAAACATATAAAAACTATGCTTGTGAAATAAGTTTACCCGTTTATTTCACTCTTACAAACGAACAAATCGACACTGTAACCGAAACAGTAATAGAATCGGTAGAAAAAATATTAGCTCAACAATCTTAAAAAAAACTTCATTATGAAAATAATTCAACTTCTTATTCCTTCACTTTTTCTTCTTTCCCTGACAGGATTTTCTCAATCGAAAGATGTTTCTTCTTTTGATGAAAAAGCACTGAATTGGCAATCAAAAAACGTTTCGCGCAAAATGATGGGAACGGACACTTACAGAGCTTACGAAGAATTACTGAAAGGAAAAACAGCTAAACAAACCATCATTGTAGCTGTAATTGACGCAGGAATAGATGTGAATCATGAAGACTTGAAAAGCAACATCTGGGTAAACAAAAATGAAATCCCAGGAAACGGAATTGATGACGATAACAACGGCTACATTGACGATATCAATGGATGGAATTTTCTTGGAAACAGCAAAGGAGAAAACATAGACAGAGCTCCGCTTGAAATCACAAGAATGTACCGAGAATTGAATGCACGATTTGAGAACAAAAATGCAACAGAAGTAAATGACAATGAATCTTCAGATTTTGATGAATACCAGAAAATGAAATCCGAAATCACTAAAAAACAGACTGAAGCGGACCAGCAATACCTTCAAATGTCTCAAATTTACACCATGATTTCAGGAATGTACGATACGTTAGGAAAAATGGAAAATGCACCATGCGGAACATTCGAGGAGATAAAAAACATTTCTACTACAAGCAAACCTGCAAAAAAATTAAAAAGAAAACTACTTCTTTACGGAAAATTTGGGTTGACCAAACAAGGAATGAAAGAGGCAACAGAACATTTTGAAGCTGAAAAAATGGCTTACTACAACCTTGAATTCACTCCCAGAAATGATATAATTGGAGATAACTTAAACGACATTACAGATTACAAATACGGAAACAATGATGTGACAGGTCCAGATGCATTTCACGGTACATTTTGTGGAGGAATAATAGGTGCAGTACAAAATAATGGATTGGGAATTGATGGAATCGCAAACAGTGTTTCATTAATGTCATTAAGAGCAGTTCCCAATGGCGATGAGTACGACAAAGACATTGCATTGGCAATAAGATATGCCGTAGACAATGGAGCAAAAGTAATTAATATGAGTTTTGGAAAATCTTATACTGCCAACAAAAACATGGTGGACGATGCTTTTAAATATGCCGAAGAAAACGGAGTTTTGCTAGTTCATGCTGCAGGAAATGACAACAAAAACATTGACTCTACCAATAATTTCCCTACCGATAAACTTGCTAACGGAACCAAAATAAACAACTTGGTTTGTGTGGGTGCATCTACAATGAGTCCAAAGAAAAAATTACCTGCTGGATTTTCAAATTTTGGCGATCAGAATGTAGATATTTTTGCTCCGGGACAAGATGTAGTTTCTACTGACGTAGATAGCAAGTATCAAGTATCGCAAGGGACTAGTTTTGCCGCTCCTGTTGTTACTGGAGTTGCCGCTTTGGTTTGGAGCTATTACCCAGATCTTACTGCAGTTCAGATGAAAGAAATTTTAATAAAATCAGCTACGAACAAAGGAAAGAAAAAAGTAAAAATCCCTGGTTCAAAAAAGAAAGTACGCTTCATGGAATTATCTGTAAGTGATGGTGTTGTAAACACATACAACGCTCTAAAACTTGCTGAAGAAATGAGTAAATAAAAGCAATTGACTGCAATTCAGTGAATAAAAAAAGTGCCTTGAGATATCTCAAGGCACTTTTTTGTTATCTACTATTTCAACTAATAAAGTTCTTTTATTCAATTGTATACCTCAATCCAACATAAATATTTCGACCAAAAATTGGAGCCCAAACCAGTGAACTATCAAAATTATTTCCGAATGGATTATCACTGTCCAAAATAGGATTGCCTTGTCTATAATCAAATAGGTTTTCGCCACCGATGTAAGTAGAAAACTTTTCACTCCACACTTTGGTTATTTGCGCGTTGGACAAAAAATACGAAGGTGAATTATCTCTGTATCTAAATTCTTCAGGATTGTTTTGAGTAGAAGCTATCCTCTGTTCCCCAATCCAATTCAATGTAAAATCAAATTTCCATTCGCTCTCGGTTTCATATCCCAAATTGACAAAAGCTCGGTTTTTCGCTACCAATTGTTTTTGCAAAACAACATCATTGTAGGTTGTTTTGATATCGTAATACCTGTAAGCCATTCTAATATCCAAGTTAGGAATTAACTCATAATCCAGCTGTACTTGAAGACTATTTGAATAAGAAACTCCCTGTAGATTATAAAACGAAATTTCATCAGGATTTTCCCAATCTACCACGATTTGATTTTGGAATTCCGTTCTGTACAAATCAACAGAAATTACTCCTTCCCTATTCGCAATTTTAAAATCTCGCACAAGGTTAACTCCTACATTCCATGCTATTTCAGCCTTTAGCCCGTAAGGTTTATTTGAATTCGCATCTCCATTTACCTTTATGGTTCTAGATGTTGCAAATAGACCTTGATTTTCAGCAAAAATATTGGCTGTTCTCTGCCCTCTTCCTCCTGCAAAACGTAGAATAGTTTTTTCGTTCAAATCATATTTTAGATGCACTCTGGGAGTAAAGAAAAAACCAAATACATTGCTGTAATCTGCTCTAGCTCCTAGCACTGCTTTGAACTTTTTTCCTCCCGAATACGAATACTCTCCATAAACTCCAGGAGTCACTTCAACTCTGTCGTAAGAATTTGTATCCACAGATTCGCGATAATCATCCATCAGAACTGAAGCTCCAACAAAATAGGAATGATCGGTTGTACCCAAAATATTTTGAAATATAAAATTAGCATACCCAGAAGTTTGTCGAGCTTTGTATCTCGTGGTTCCAAACAACGAATTCTGGTTGTAATCTGAGGCCGTCAACTGAAACCCAAAACTTTTGCCCGGATCTTCTTTGAATACTTTTCCCGTCTTAAACCAACCTCTTAACCTGGTAATATCAGTTATAGCTCCCCAAGGATTCAGTGTGTCTATGGTTTGATCTACATCAAAATCCTTTTGCCCAGCTGTATTGCTCAAACTTACAACTTCAATTCCTATCTGCCCCATCCAACCTGTCGAATCATCTCTGTATTGCCATCGATTGATTCCAATAAAATTCTGCATCATCGGCATGTCCAAAAATCCGTCTTTATTCACGTCATTTTCTGATGTTCTAACACTCGAATGAAGCAAAAACCCAGTAGACCATTTGTCGTTCAACTTGAATTTAAAATTGGTATTAAATTCTTGTCTTCCTCCTTGATTTGCATACAAATTCACATTGAATTTTTCGGATTCCTCAGGCTTTTTCAATTCTACATTTATCTGACCCGAAATACTCTCATAGCCATTCATTACTGAGCCTACTCCTTTTGCCAATTGTATACTTTGTATCCAATCACCAGGGACAAAATTCATTCCGTAAACAGAGGAAAAACCTCGAATATCAGGCATTAATTCTTTTGTTATTTGAATATTGGCACCCGATAAACCTAACATCTGAATTTGTTTAGTTCCCGTTACAGCATCTGTATATGAAACATCTACCGATGGATTGGTTTCAAAACTTTCTGAAAGATTACAGCAAGCCGCTTTTGCCAATTCTTTTCGGTTTATTCCCTCCATTTTAATCACATCAAGTTTAGAAATCTCAATTCCTTTTCTTCTTTCAATTACCGTAAATCCTCTTAATTTAATACTATTACTCAGTACTATTTCTATGTTCAATTCATCAGTAATTTCAAGACTATCGGTGTTTGCACCCACATAACTCACTATCAATTTCGATTCATTGCCATGTTTCTCAATCTCAAATTTTCCATTCTCGTCCGTAGTGATTCCTTTCATCGTTTCCAACCAAAATACATTAGCGCTAAATACTGGAATCCGCGTTCCTCCATCTTTTATTTCCCATACAGTTCCTTTGAGAATTACGTGATGAGCTGTAGCTTGATTTGATTCATTTAGTTCAGGTTCTTCAGTTTGATGGGCAGCTTGAACTTCTTCTTCACGGTATTTGCAGCAACCATGAATATTGTCATAATCTTCTTGGGTAGCTTTTATAAGTTCTGTGTCATGCCCTACTTTGGCAATCGCTTGATGAATTGCTCTCACTTTCACTTTTGAACTATCGTAAACCAAAGTCAAAATATGGGAATCCACATCCCATTCAGCCGAAGACACTCCTTTGAGCTTTGCTGCTTTTTCTATTCTTTCTTCGCACATTCCGCATACTCCGTCCACGTCAATAGTAGTGGTAATAGTTTGTGCCATTGATTGATTCGCCAAGAATAAAAGCGCCATCAATCCTAAAATTTTTATTGATTTCATTTGTTTTAATATTAAAGTTTGTAATTCTTCGAATTATCTAAAACCCTTGTAAAAAAGAGCTTAAACCTTAATTATCATATAACAAATGTTTGAATACTGGCCAGTTTCTTTAAAACGGAAACAGACGGAAACTCCTTTTGCTGTTCGCAAATCTCCTTGACATTCTCGGACTGAATTACAGGCAAATGAAAAGAGTAACTAAATAGAATTGGAATGGCTATATCGAGTTCTGTTTGGTTTAAGTCAAAATCCTGACTAAT
>Ga0209555_10000374_pt1 | contig 38393 bp, 35 predicted proteins | sample SaaInl85LU_5_DNA_FD_184643 | JGI IMG/M metagenome (GOLD analysis project Ga0209555, IMG submission 184643) | Marine microbial communities from expanding oxygen minimum zones in the Saanich Inlet - ESP_85LU_5_DNA (SPAdes) (version 2) | ecosystem: Environmental > Aquatic > Marine > Intertidal... | reverse complement strand
AAATATATATATAGATTTTATTCAGCTTTATTGATTTTAATGAGTTTTTATTTATTATATTATTATTGTGAACTTTTTTAAAGTTTATTAGTTTACAAAAATAGTACATAATTTTATTTTTTTGAATTTTTAAGAATGTTTAATATATTTTGCAAATTATTTAAATTATGTACTATTTTATATCCATTATTAAAATTTTATAAAAACGGGTAAATTTTTTATTATATTGGAGAATATTCTTAATAAAATATAAAAAATGATTATATTGTATACTTTACATACACTATATTAATTAAATGTCATCAAATAACACTACTATTAATCTAGAGTCTCTAACAAATAATAACGATAATAAATCAGAACAGCCTTTTCAAACATATGATATAAAAAAAGAAGAAAATTCTAAAATTAGATATATAATGTCTTATTATGGTTATTAAATTAAAACATATAACAAAAATTCTTATATAAAATAAAAAATGATAATATAAGATTTATATATTATTATAATATAAAGAACATGGAATTTTGTGAACTTTGTGATAATATGCTTTATATTAAAAGCAACGAAGAAAAAAAACTTGTTAAATATTGTAAACACTGTGAATTTGAAAAAATAGATAATAGTAATACAGCTGTTAAAATTTCAGAGACTATGTATTCTGAAGATGATTTACTATTTAATCAACATATTAATAAATACCTGCGTTTTGATCCTACATTAAGACGTATTAAAGACCCTTTAATTACATGTCCTAATAAAGAATGTAAATCAGATACAGATAATCAACAAATTATTTATATTAAATATCATAGCAAAGATATGAAATATCTATATGTATGTTCAGAATGTGGAGAAACATGGAAGCAAAAATAATTTATAAAAATCTTTCTTTTTTATCTAATATTACATAAAAAATGATAATATATGATATAAATAGATATATCATTAGATACATATAAAGATGTCATTAACATATAAAGCTAATATTATTGAAGATTCGGGTAAAGTTCTTGAAAGTCTAAATGATAAAAAGGTTTCAAAACTTATTATGAGTAAATATGAATTTGATAATATTATTGGTCTTAGAACTATGCAACTATCTCATGGTGCTCAACCATTTGTTAAAATTGAAAATTTAAAGATTAAATCTAATATGGAACTTCGTAATATAGCATTAGAAGAACTTAAAGAAGGGAAACTACCATTTATTATTGAAAGACCATTACCTAATAATAAAAAAGAGTATGTTAGAGTACGCGATTTAGACCTAATTGCTATCAGAGACCGTATGAGATAATTATAATTTATTATAAAATTTAATTAGCTCTTGTTTGCTAATAGATAATGGTCCTACAGTATTATTAAAAATATTATATTTATTGTTAAGAATTATGCTTTTATTTTTTATAATTTTAATAAAATAATGACTATTAGGATTTCTTTCTTGTATTTTATCTATATATACATTACCAGCATTAACACCTATTCTTCTAATAGCAGCATCAGGTTTATCAGTTTTTTTACAAAATTTAAAATATTTAGATTTTTCTTTTAATATTATTGGTCTATTTGAATCTTTTTTAATCCATATTTGAAAGACACATGGAACATCATATGGATTTGAATCAATTATAAATGAATTATATGGTAAATCTTTTTCAAATTTTAAATGAAAATTAAAAGGAATTGAATTATGTAAGCTTTCTTTCTTAAAACTTTTAGGCAATATAAACGATATCGTATCGCAAAATTCACATGATTTTTTAATAAATTTAATAGCTAATGAGGATTGATGACCAAATGGCGGATTTCCTATTACATGTATTTTAGAAGATGATTTAGGATTCTTTAACTTTAAAAAATCTTTTTTTATAACTTCCTTATTTTCCGGTTTTATATCATAAAATTTATAATTATTAGATAATAATTTTATTATATGTATAAATGCGCCACTTCCTGCACTTGGTTCAATTATTAAATCTGTATTTTTAATATCTAAATTTTTTTTTATATATTTATAACATAAACTTACTGTATTTTTTGATGTATAAAACTTATCGGATAAATCTCTATTTAATCCAGTAAAATCTTTTTTTTTTACTACCATAATATGTTATATTTATCTTTAATTGATATAGATATTTTAATATTTTTGGTTATATAAAGAACTGAAATTATCCATCATTATTCTTTTATCTGATATTATAATCTTTTTACAAGTATTTGGCAAGACGCTTATAATAATATTTATTTTTTGCTTATCATCTTCTGTAGTTATATAATATAAATACTTATTATATCCAGTATCTACAATTACTCTATCAAAATCTCCTGATATATATACATACTTAATAATAGCAAGATTTATTAATATTTTTTCATAATCTACGTGTTTTATTGGATTATTGTAAATTGATTCCTTAATACTATTCTTATTTTCTTTAACATATTTATTTTTTTCAATATAATTTTGTATATTGTTTTTTATTAGTGTTAATTTATTTATATTAGAAGACATATTCATATTTATTGAATATCCACTTCCTGATGTAATATATAGTATAAATATATATAACAACTTTGAAAATACCATCCTTTACTTTACTCATACTAAATAAATTTTATATAATATATTTTTCTTTATATACTATAAAAACATATAAGGATTAATTGATTTATATAGATAATACAAGGGTGACTTTGTATAATCAAAAATATACTAAGGTATGTTTAAAAAACTATATAAACATTAAGTGATTTATATAGATAATAAAGTGTTATTAACTGACATTTTCTTATTTTTTCATTAAATACTGCCCTATTTTGGGTATAAATTGCCACTATGACCGAGCGGTTAAGGTGGAAGTCTTAAGCACTTCTGGGTACGTCCCGCGCAGGTTCGAACCCTGCTGGTGGCAATTATATTTTTAAAAGCAGTATTTTAATTTTATTATTTTTTCTATAAAAAACTACTCTATTTTGAGTAAGCTGTTGTGCCCGAGAGGTCAAAGGGATTTCCGTCAAGTGGAAACATGCTAAGCATTCGTAGGTTCGAATCCTACCGACAGTACTTTACATTTAATAAGTATTTTTTATAATAAAAAAGAAAAATTAATATATAATTATTAAGATATTTATAATATAATGTCAAAAAATCTACAAAATATTAGAGATGAAGAATTTGAAGAAATTATTAAAAAATCTGTAAATTGGAACGATGCTTTATTTAATTGTGGATTAAAAACTAAAATAAGAACATTTGAAAGAAGGGTTCAGAAAATAAAGGAAGAAAATAAATCTCATTTACCTACATTTTATGGAGGACTATATTCAAAAATTACTAAATATACAAATGAATATTATAAAGAATTAATTGAAAAAAATAATAGTTGGGATGATGTATTAGAAACATTAAAATATACTCATATTCAAATATTAGGTAATGTTAAAAAACATTTAGATAGTATTGGTATTGATTATAAACATTTAACATATCCAACAAGATTAAAAGTATCAAATTAATATGAATTAAATGATCTTCTTATTGAAGATAGTCCTCATGGTGGTTGTATGTCTCGTATTAAAATGCGTTTAATAAATGAATTAGGTTGGAAACACGAATGTTATGGTTGTCATAAATCTACATATACTAATGATTGGGTTACAGATGTACCTATAAATCTTGAAGTAGACCATATAAATGGTATTCATTCAGATAATAGACTTGAAAATTTGCGTTTCTTATGTCCTAATTGTCATTCTTATACTGATACATACAAAGGTAAAAATATGCGTACAACAGTTGAGAATAATAAAAATAAACCTATTGTACCAATTATATTAACTCCAAAAGAACCTAAACCAAAAAAAGAAGAGCCTAAATGTATTGATTGTAATGTAAAAGTTTCTAGAAAAGGAAATAGATGTCTTGCTTGTGATAATATAAATAGATTTATTATTGCTTCAAAAGACAGACCGTCACTTGAACAACTTAAAACAGATTTACAAGAGAATGGTAATAATTATTGTGCAGTTGCAAGAATATATAAAGTATCTGACAACTGTATTCGCAAATGGATTAAAAAATATGAATTAAGAAATACATAATAAAAAGTACATAATTAAAATAATTTGCAAAATATATTAACATTCTCTAAAAATCTAAAAAAATAAAATTATGTACTCTTCACAATACCTTTATAATTTTTTAAACGATTTAGCTTTTCTATAATCAAAATTTATATAATCCATAAAATTAATTTTATTAGTATAATACGCTGATATATCATTCTTTTTAAGAGATGTTTGTATTATCTTTTTTACAGGAATATCAAGTGTTACTTGTTTTTTATTTATTATTGATACATCTCTACCTCCTTTTAAAGATGATTTTGATGATGAAGAAAATGTAAAAGAAGATAAGGACGATGATGATAAAGATTCTGTAATATTTTCTTTCATTTCTGTTTCAATTAATTTTTTTAAATCTATTAAATTTATTCTATTATAAGATGAATAAGGAGGTCAATCTACCAGACCTGAGATCTATATCCTTATTTTATAATAGTGTGTTTGGATTTTTAAGTTTTTCTTATTAGTTCTATTATAAAATTACTGGTTTTATTACATTAGTCTTGATATAACTATTGATTAAGATGAAAAGCGTTTGTTAGTAGGATCTAAAATCTAAGAATCTAACAAAAGCGTAATAAAACTAACAAATACTACCAACCGCTGTAAAAAGCCGTCAAATGGTAGTTAGTCTCTTAAATGAGATCATTTACAGGTTGAAAGCCAAACCGACTTAAAGGAAAAATGTTTTTGTCTCATTTTTCTTTTCGGTTGGTGTAATACATAATATATTATAAATTATGCATTTATCTTCAATATCTTTTAGAATTTTTATTTTGCTTTCAATAGTCATTTAATATATTTTCATTATCATTTGCTTATATGAAATAAAAAAAATATTTTTTGCTTTTTTTCTATTATTAGTATAATGTTTTTATAAGCTTTGAAGTTTTTTGTCAAAGAAGTGTTTTACCTAGTGAGGTAATAATACTTTATATGTTACACATATCATTTTTTATATTTTTTATTAGGACATTTTTATATTTGTTAAACAATCTTATCAATAAGACCATACTTCTTAGATTTTTTAGAATCAATATAAATATCCTTTTTAAGTAAAGTCTGAAGAACTTTTTCAGGGATTTTAGAATTTTTCTTATAATATTTAATCATCTTTTTCATAAGAAGTTTTGAATTTTCATAGTCATCTTCGAGATTACTATAAGTTCCTGAAACATATGTTCTAAGTTCGTGAATAAGAATAAAGCTATTTTCAGTCATAAATCTTTTATTACCCGCAAGAAGCATAATAGAGGCTGCAGAAGCAATTTGACCTTCTCCGATTGTATATACTGGAACTTTACAATTTTTTATTGTGTCAATAATAGACATACATGAAAATAAACAACCTCCTCCTGAATTAATGTGAAGATAAATAGGGTTATATGTAACCTTATCATCGTCATCGTCATTATCTTCATATAGATTATCTTTACCATTATGAATCTCAATTGTCCTAATATTATCAGCAAGTTCTTTAATATTTTTTATTAATTCTAGAGCTGTTTTTTTTGTAACTTCTGTATAAAAGTAGATATGATTCCCCAATACACTCACTTTTTCAGACATACTACTAACACCTCCTTCTTCAGAATCATCATCCATATGTTTAAACATTTTCTTCATAATAATATTATATTATGATGTTTATTCTTTAAATATTTGTCAATTTTTTTAAATTTTCTTTGTAAATATCTTTGATAGATTTTATTGAACTATCCATATTATTATTTTGTTCCATAAGCCATTTGCGAGGTAATAAATTGTATTTATGATTTTCATTTAAAATTATATTTAATAATAAAAAAACGCATAAAACAATTATAATACTTGTAGCAAGATTTTTAGTTGTAAAAAAAATCATAGCTAGTAATATTGTTGCTTGGATAAGAGGATGATTTATTAATTTTTTTTGCATTTCCGTTAAATCGAATTTTAAAAATCTACCTCCAATTTGTACTAATATTAGAGTTATTATAGATATGGGTTCATAATAAATATCCATATTTATTCTATTTTTAGTATATATATTATGTAGTACATTTTTCACATTTTGAAAACACGGGTTTTTTAATATTAGAATAATCTATTTTATTTAAAGCATAATCATATAATTTTTTTACTTTAGTATCTTTATCAAATATTGTTTCTAAAAATCCACCTTCTGTAAATATTATAATATCAACCATTAGCGAAATGATTGATATTAATAATAAAAGACCAATTGTTACATCCCATAAAAAGACATAATAGTTTATTAGTAATAATATTAATATTACCCATAAATTATCTATAATCTCTAGAATTTCATCAGGATATTTTATAGATGGGCGTAGACCTAATATTACTAAATAACTAGATAGAATTCCTGTTATAATACCTTTTAATATTAAATTAAGCATTTTAATATACTACTTTATCTTAATAATATATATATATTTATTATAGAAGATGGCTGGATATGCAACATTACAAGAAGCATATAATATAGAAAGCTTTAATCCAAAAAAAAGAAAAGAGGGATTTAAAAACAGAGAATTAAATAAACCTTCGCCTCCTCAAATATCTCAAAATAATGATAATAATGAAAATTTTATGAATGATTATTCATTAAATGATGCATGTTATTTTAGTAAAGAATATCAGATTAATAAAGATGTTTGTGATTCTGAAAAAAATGAAGGAAATTCAATATCTAAATTTGGAAATTATGTTCCTAATGAAAAATTTACAGGAAATAATGCAGATGTTAAAGGCTATAAAAGTAATACTATGAATAAACAAGGTGAATCTTGTAGTCCATTACAAGCTCCTAATTATAATTATCCTATTTCAGAAAAAAACAAAGCTCAATTTAAAAAAGTTGTTGATACATATACTAATATAGACAATACTCACATATCATATAATGATTTTAATAAAAATAAAGAAAATATGGATATAATGCCATATTATGATGAAGATATGGATCAATATTTAGATATTAATACTCTTAAATCATCTAGTATTTTTACAGGCACATATGGAACAGAAGATAAGAAAAATAATTCATTAAAATACATGCCTAATTATAATGAAAAAAGTTATACAGATGATAATACTGATAAATATTTGAATATAAATACAAAATCAGAAGATATATTAGTAGCACCTGAATATAATTTATCAGAAGAAGATAGAAAAAATTCTTTAAGAGCTTTAAATATATTAAAAAAATTCGATACTTCTAATAAAATAAATGGAAATGATAATAGTAATAATATATTTACAAGTAATAAACCATTAGAAAATACTGATAAAAAAGTAGATAATTATAGTAATTTTTTAAATATTGCTCTATTTATATTTATAGGAATAGTAATAATTCTTTTATGTGATCAAATTACTGAACTAGCTATAAATATAGGGATGAAAAGAGCTACTGAAATTTTAGAACCTTATTTAAATAAACAAGGTATTATAGCAGCTTCTTCATGTCAATCTACATCATTATTACCAATTTCAGAAATAAAACCTGTTCAAATGTATCCAAATTGTTTAATTTAGAATAAATATATAAGATTAAAACCAATAATATTATTATAAAATGAATAATAATCCATTATTAATTAATAGCATCATAGTAGGAGATGATTCTATAAAAGAATATAATGAAAATAAATTAAAAGAAGTTAATTGGTGGAAACCTTCTGTAAATGGAAAAAAAAGAGTAATGTTATGCGGAACATATCCAATTGGTACAAGTAATGGATACTCAAAAGTAGTATATTATATATCTAAATTTTTAGCAAATTACGAAGATATTGAATTAACTGTTTATGGATTTCAAAATTTTGCAAATACTAATGGTGCAAATATTCGTAATAATATACCAAGTAATGTTAAAATTCATGATGCTATGGCAACAGAAAATCCTAGAAGAAATGGTTTTGGAGAAAAAGAGATTGGTGATTTTATCAAAAGAAATCCACAAGATACTATTATAATTTTTAATGATAATATTATTACATCAGCATTAACTGCTAATATAATTAATGAATGTGGAACACAAAAACATAATTTTAAATTAGTTTCTTATATGGATCAGGTATATCAGTATCAAAAGAAGGATTATATAAATTTACTTAACACTTATTTTGATGCTATTGTTGTTTTTACTCCATATTGGGAAACAGTAGCAAGAAAACTAGGTATTAAAAAAGAATTACCAATTTATTGTTTTCCACACGGTTTTGACGAAAAATTATATTATCAAGTTCCTATGAAAATAGCAAGAACATATTATAATTATGATGAAAATACTTTTATGGTTCTTAATTTAAATAGAAATCAGCCTCGTAAAAGATTAGATATAGCAATTATAGCTTGGGCAGAATTTGTTGAAAAACAATATCAACAAAATGTTAAGAATAATAATAAAAATAAACATACATCAAGACCTATTAAGTTTATTATAGGGGCTTCTATGGATGGATATTGGGATTTAATGGATATTTTTGAAAATGAAATAAAATTTAGAGATGTACCTTGGGAATATGCAAAAGAAACAATTGAAGGGGTTAAAAATCCTCAGCAATTATCAGATAGAGATATCAATATTTTATATAATTCTTGTGATATCGGATTAAACTGTGCTGATGGAGAAGGATATGGATTATGTGGTTTTGAAGGAGCAGCATTAGGTAAAGCACAAGTTTCTGCTAATGTTGGTGGTATGCGTGAATTTTTAAATAATCAAATAGCTATTCTAGTAGAACCAACAACATCTATTTATTTAGATACAAAGAGTGGTGGTATTTCAGGTAAAGCCGAATTAGGAAATCCTAGTGATTATGCAGAAGCATTTTGGAAATATTATAGCAATCCTGATCTAGTAATTAAACATGGTATTAAAGGAAGAAAACATATTCTAACTCATTATAGATGGGAAACATTAGTAGAGTATTTTTATAAAACTGTTATTCCTAAAATATAAAGAGTACATAATTTAAATATTTTGTAAAATATATAAACCTTTCTTAAAAATTTAAAAAAATAAAATTATGTACTATTTTGAAGAATCTAATATAATACAAATTGTTCTATCTTTCATATCATTAAAAATCTTTGCATCATCTTTATCAGTATCATTTAATTCTTCCAACTCTATATTATAATCTACAAGTATCCCTAAAAATTCTGTTAATTCAGGTATAATATTTTTAAGTTTTTTATTTATATTAAATAATTCAGTTTCATTATCATCAATAACAATTCTAAAATTATAAGCAATATCTTTAGTAGCTTTGGGAATAATATCCTTGTCTAATTTATTAACCCGTTTACCATCTTCTTTTTTTACTAAACAATACTTTGTTTTATTACTGTTTTTTATAATATTTTTATTATGTTCATCATTATAAATAAGTCTACCAAAGTCTTCTACCATTAAAGGGAAGTTGTTTTTATTAGGAATAATTACATCATTTGATAATAGTCTCATATTATAATTATTGTAAGCTAATGGATGAACATTAGGATCACTTTGAAATATGTAAGTATTATTATTAGTATTATTGATATTGTTAGTATTATTTGTTATACTATTATCGTTATTAGTAATGTTATTAATAATTGATTGATTGTTATCTTGTTCTTTTTTTATTTTACATATTTTAAGATGTCTTAATCTATTTGAAGAACATGAAAATATTTTATTACATTTTTTACATTCTAATTTATTTATAATACCTTTACATAAATGAGAATGTTTAATCAAATTAGTAATTACAGTAATTACATTTATATATTGTTTTATACATTATTATAATTATTATTTTTTATATATTAAAGACTCATAATGGAATATATAAAGACTCATTATGGAATATAAAGACTCATAATGGAATATAAATAATTAGTAAAATATATAATATAATAAAATAATATATAATATATTATCATAATGATAATATAATAAAAGCAATAACATTTTACTAAATATACTGCTCGTGTACTAATTAGTAACATATATTTATTACTAAATTTATATATAGATAGGTGCACTTATCTTACAATATATTACTAATTATTGTTACGACAATCCATATTATTTTAATTTGTGGGGGCGGGAATTATTTGTCCAAATAATTCTATAAAATTTTTTTGAAATTATAAAAAAGTTTGAAATAAAACCAGAGTTTCAAAATACTAAGAAGAGAACAAAAATTACAAATTAATATAAAAACTAATATAGTATAAGTATTTAATAATGAAAAATATTGAAAAATATAATATTAAAATTGATAAAAATAATATATATATATTTAACGAACTATATAATAATGATAATATTCGTAAAAAAATATTTGATATAAATGAATTCTATAAAGGAGAATGGTTTGAAGATAAAGATGGATTATTTAAAAAAAAGGAATATATAAATATAAAATTACATGATATACCTGATATATTATATAAACTTACCGATGATGGAAATGTTAATATTAAAATAAAAAATACTATAGTGAACAATAGTGATTTTTGTTTTAAAATAAAAACGAAATACAGTATTAAAATTAAAAATAAAAATAAATTTATTAATAGTATTATTAACAAGATTGTAAAAATAAAAAATAACTTATATATTACTAAAATAACTAATAATAAATCATCAATTGATATTAAATTAAGTATTAAATCATTTTTACCATTAGGAACTATAATAGAAAGTTATGTTGAAAACCTTTGTAATAAATATATTGATGAATTAATATCATATTTTAATGTCATATAAAAATATTTTAATATAATATAATAAATGTCTTGTCATGTATGTAATAAACATATTACAATTTTACAAGTAATGACATCTAAATGTAAATGTAAAAAATCTTTTTGTAATAAACATAAATTTTATTTAGATCATGAGTGTTCATATGATTATAAATCAGATATTATTAGTATGCCAAAAATAGAAAGTATTAAAATAGAAAAAATATAAAAAATGATAAAATATTTTTGTATTTAAAAATATTATAATATTAAGAGATAATAATATGTCGTCAATATATCCCGAACTCTCATACACAGAACAAAAGGTTGATATCCAAGAAGTAAAAGGTATTCAATTCTCTGTATTAGGTCCTGAAGAAATTATTAAAAGGTCTGTTGTTGAAATTACAAAAACAGATACATATGCTGGTAGTGAACCAATTATCGGAGGTCTTTTTGATTCACGAATGGGTGTATTAGAACATAATAGAATTTGTAGTACTTGTGAGCAAAAAAATATATTTTGTACTGGACATTTTGGACATATCAAACTAGCAAAACCTGTATTTCATGCTATGTTCTTTGATATTATTAAGAAAATTTTAAAATGTACTTGTTTCAGATGTTCTAAAATTCTTATTTCACCGGATACAACTCATAAAGATTTTAAGAATGATATCATTAAAATTATGTCTATTAAAAATAATCAAAAGAGATGGGAAGCATATTTTAGATTATGTAATACTACAACTAAAATTAAAGCATGTGGAGATGATGGAACAACAGGATGTGGTGCTGTTCAGCCAACTAAATATAATAAAGAAAATGCTATGAAAATTATGGCTGAATGGAAAAGCAAAAAAGTTGCATCTTCATTAGATGCACCTACAAAAGTAGTTCAAGAATTTACAGCAGAAGACATTTATAATATTTTTAAGAAAATTACAGAAAAAGAAATGGACATTATGGGATTTAATCCTAAATGGAATCGTCCCGAATGGATGATATGTACTGTTCTTCCAGTCCCTCCTCCAGCTGTTCGACCTAGTATTATTGAAGAAAATGGTCAACGTCGTGAAGATGATCTTACACATAAATTAAGCGATATCATTAAAACTAACAATAGTATTAATGATAAAATTAATAAAGGTGTTTCAGAAGAAACTATTAAATATATCACAACACTTCTTCAATATCACGTCTTCACATTTATTGACAATCAAATACCCGGTCTTGCTCCTTCACAACAAAGAAATGGTAGAAAACTAAAATCTGTTTCAGACCGTATGAAGAAGAAAGAAGGGCGTATTCGTGGCAATTTAAATGGAAAACGTGTTGATCAATCTGCACGTTCAGTAATTACACCTGACCCATATATTAGTATTGACGAACTTGGAGTTCCTATCAAAATTGCTTTAAATATTACTTTTCCCGAAACAGTTAATAAATATAATATTGATGAGATGAAAACTCTTATTAAGAATGGTTCTGAAACATGGCCTGGTGCTAAATATGTTAAAAAAGAAAAGGAAGGTGTTACTATCAATCTCAAATATGCTGATTTAGATAAAATTATTAAAGAACTAAAAACGGGTGATATTGTCCATCGTCATCTTACAAATGGTGACTATATTCTATTCAATCGTCAACCATCTCTACATAAGATGTCTATGATGTGTCACAAAGTTGTAATTATGCCTTATCAAACATTCCGACTTAATGTATTAGATACACCCCCTTATAATGCTGATTTTGATGGAGACGAAATGAATTTACATTGTCCTCAAAATATTCAGACTATGAGCGAGCTTATGGATATTGCTGCAATTCCTTATATGGTTCTTGCACCAAGAGACGGAAAGCCTATTATTGAAGTTGTTCAAGATACTCTTTTAGGTTCATTCCGTCTTACAAATGACAGTATTAAAATTCAAGATAAAACCATGGCTAATCTTCAAATGGTTAATAGTTGTTTTACAGGAAGTCTTCCTGAACCTAATAAGCATTTTAATTATACTGGCAAAGAAGCTTATTCGCAGATTTTACCACCTGGACTCTTTATTAATAGAAAGAACAAAGCTGAGGAAAAATTTGTTATTGAAAATAGTTCTCTTATTTCGGGAACATTAGATAAGACAGTATTCCATGGTATTACAAGTGGTCTTATTCCTGTTATTTATCATGATTATGGACCTTTTGAAATCTGTAAGTTTCTTGATAATACTCAGCGTCTTATCTGCAGATGGCTTCTTACATCAGGCTTTAGTGTTGGTATTAGTGATTTAGTTACTGATACTGCTACTGACGATAAACTTAAAGAAACTATTAAAGTTATGAAAACAAAGGCTTATAACAAATTAGACGATATTCGTCGTGGTAATGTTGACAATAATAGTATATTTAGTAATGAAGAATATATTGAACGTGAGCTTATCGCTATTCTTAACGAAACTACAAGCCAAGTAGGTAAAATCGGTCTTTCACAGATTGATGAGAATACTAATCGTATGATTAATATGGTTAAATGTGGTTCAAAAGGCAAGGAAACAAATGTTGCGCAAATGATCGCATGCGTTGGGCAACAGAACGTCGATGGTAAAAGAATCAGTTATGGATTTACAGATAGAACACTTCCGCACTTTACCAAATACGATGATGGTCCTGATGCTCGTGGTTTTGTAGAGAACAGCTTTATTACTGGTCTCACACCTCAAGAAGTATTCTTCCATGCTATGGGAGGTCGCGAAGGTCTTATTGATACTGCTGTAAAATCTGTAACAGGTGATACTCCTATTATAGTAATTGAAGATGGAGAAGCTAAGACAGTTAATATCGGAGACTGGATTGATGAAAAAATGGATAAAAAAGAGAATAAAGAATTTATTGAACAATTTGGACCGGAAGATGCTAATATGGAAATGTTAGGAGTATTTAATAATATCTATATGCCTGCGTGTGATTATGAGGGTAATATTGTATGGGGTAAAGTAACTAATGTATCTCGTCATGATCCAGGAAATATTCTATATAAAATTACAACAAAAGGAGGTAGATATATTAAAGTTACTAAATCAAAATCTATCATAGTATGGAAAAATGATAAGTTTGAAGCAATTGAAACACCTGATCTAAAAATTGGAGATTGTATTCCAGTTACTATGAACTTACCTGAACCTCCAGTAATTAATGAATATATTGATATGGTTAAGTATTTTCCTAAAACCGAATATATTTATGGAACAGATTTACATATTGCTAGAGATATGATTAAAGATATTAAAATATTAAAAGCAAGTTGGTGGGATGAGAATAATGGTAATACATTTACTCTACCATATCCTAATCTAAGAAGTTTTAGAAGAACAATTAATGAGAGAGGAGATAGATTTGATTTAATGAAGAAAGGTCATATTTATAATTATGGGACAAGTATTATCAAGTATCATATTCCAGATAAATTTGAATTAAATAAGGAAAACGGAATATTTATTGGATTATTTCTTGCCGATGGTAATACAAGAGAAAAACAAGGAGATATTACTATTACAAAAAATAATGAAAGTGTTATTACTTTTGTAAAAAATTGGTTTGATACTTATTCCATTAATTGTAGAGTAGATGATAGAAGAGAAAATAGAAAATATAAAACAGTATCTGTAATTGGACAATGTACAATTATGGCTAAATTATTAACAAATATTTTAGGTCACGGAGCACTTAATAAATATGTTCCAAATTGTGCTTTTACAGCTCCAAAAGAATTTGCAGAAGGTATTATTAATGGATACTTTTCAGGAGATGGTAATATTGATACAACTACAAAAACTATAAATGCTAATTCTATTTCTAAAGAATTAATTAATGGTATTTCTATGTTATGTTCACGATTTGGAATATTTGGAAAAGTATCTGTAATTGAACACGAGAAAAAAGAAGATAAAGAAATTCAAAGTATTAAAACATCTTATAAAATTTCTATTAGAGCTCAATGGGCTAAAAAATTTCAAAATATTCATCTTATTAATGAAGATAAAAATACTAAATTAAAAGGATTAGAAATTGCGGAATATGATCATAAGAATTTTAAATACAATAATGATAGTATTTTAGATGAAGTTATTAGAATTGAAGAAATTAACAAAGACGTAATTGATGCCAAATATTTTAAAGCTTATGATGTTTCTATTCCTGAATGTGGTAACTTCTCAACAAGATACGGGATACACAGCGCTAATACAAGTGAAACCGGTTATATCCAAAGGAGACTGGTAAAGGCTATGGAGGATGCGAAAGTATATTATGATAATACAGTCAGAACTGCGACAGGTACTATTATCCAATATATTTACGGCGAGGATGGTATGGACGGATGTAAGATTGAAACTCAATATATTCCTACAATTGATATGGATATGATTAAAATTGATTCTGAATATAATCTAAAACCATCTGACAATATCCAACTTCATATTACAGAAGAAGCATTTAAAGAGATTAATAATAACACTTATAAAAAATGCGAAGAACATTTCAAAGAAATTCTAGATGATAAATATTTCCTTATTAAAAAAGTATTTAATGGTGATAAAAAGAAAGCTATTAGTTATCCTATTCCATTTGATAGATTAATTAAGACTGCTTCTAAAAGAATTGAATCAGTTGGTATTAAAGCAATTAAAACAGATTTAACACCAGAATACATATTTGATAAGATTGATAAGATTAAAGAAGAACTTTTTATCAAAGACCATGAACAAGGTATGCGTTTCTTCCATATTCTTCTAAAACTTACATTATCTCCTAAAAAACTTATTATCGAACATCATTTTACAAAAGAAATCTTTGATTGGATTGTTGTTCAAATTAAGGACTATTTCAATCAAGCTATCGCCCAGCCTGGTGAAATGGTAGGTATTGTTGCAGCACAAACAATTGGAGAAATGGGTACTCAAATGACACTAGATTCCTTCCACGTTTCAGGAACAGCAGCAGCTGTTAAGGCTACATCAGGTGTTCCTAGATTAAAAGAAATTCTAAGTGCTACTAAAAAAACTAAAACACCTACGCTCATTATTTATATGAAATCTGATATTGCTAGAATTGTTAATCCTATTATGGATGAAGAAGGAATTGAAGCAAATGATGAACGTGTTGAAGTAAGTAAAAGCCATGCTATGAATGTTAAAAATTCTATTGAAATTACTAAATTAGCTGATATTCTCGAATATAGTGAGATTTACTGGGATAACGGAGAGAATGATACATCTATTGAAGGTGATAAAGGAATTATGGATGTTTATAAACAATTTGCTAATATTGATGCCATTAATTGTAAAATTAGCAATAGCTCTCCATGGGTATTAAGAATGAAATTTAATAAGGAAAAAATGAATCAATATGGTCTTCGTATGATTGATGTTTATACAAAAATAAATGCAGCTTATGATAAGTATATTGATTGTGTTTATAGCGATGATAATGCTGAAGAATGCGTATTCCGTATTAAATTAACTGATTTAGCACTAAAAGATATTGATAGTACTGATGAAATAGCTACTATTAAAGCTATGGAACATAATATAGTATATCAAGTATTACTAAAAGGATACAAAGGTATTAAGAAAGTATCATTAAATAAAAAGAAATATAATAAGTTCAATTATGAAACTGATAAGTTTGACAAAATTATTGAATGGGTTCTTGATACTGATGGAACTAATTTAGTAGATATATTAGCTAATCCAAATATTGATAATACTCGAACTATGTCAAATGACATTCGTGAAATTTATGAAGTCCTTGGTATTGAAGCTGCACGCAATTCGCTTTATAAAGAACTTGTTAATGTTACTAGTGAAGGTTCTATGAATTTCCGTCATATGTCTCTTCTTATTGATACTATGACATTCAAAGGACAGCTAATGTCTATCGACAGACACGGAATTAATCGCGGAGATATTGGTCCTCTTGCTAAATCATCTTTTGAAGAAACCACAGATATGTTAATTAATGCTAGTATCTTTGCAGAATATGATAATGTTAATGGTGTATCTGCTAATGTTATGTTAGGTCAACAAGCACCTTGTGGAACAGGTGACAGTCATATTATGATTGACGAAGAACATATGATGGAACTTCTTAAAGATATTGAACAAGTTGACGAAGAACTTGAAAATATTCTTGAAGGTGATGAGGAAGAATATGACGATAACGATAATTGTCTTGAAGACAATATTACTATGAACTTTAAACTAAATGAACCTCATAAATGCTTTAAATTACCAGAGCAAACTATTACATTAACTGAATAAAAAAATAAAATTATATTACATACTAATAGCTAATAGCTTCTTTTACAGGACTTAATTTAGTAGCACCAAAATTTGATGATAAACTATTAAGTTCTTTATTAAATGTATAAACATCTAAAACACCTATTTTTTGCATTATTTTTAATTCATTTTTATTAATAGAAACCTTTAAACCACTTATTAATTCTAATTTTATATCTATTTCTTCTTGTAATTTTTTTTTTGAAGAATAAAATTTGCCTTCATACATAAAACCACTAGGTTTGGTAGGACTTAAAGCATTTAATTTATTATACATTTTATTTAATTTACTAATATTATTTTTTAAATTTTTTTTATGTTTTTCAACCTTAGAACTTAATTCGTTAATTTCAGTTTGTAACTTATTTGTTAGTGATGGTTTTTCAGATGGTTTTTCTTTATTTACATCTAAGCCAATAGCATTAAAAGCATAAAGGAGTTTTTGCTCTTGAACTCTTACTGATGAACGTTTCTTTATACCACTATCTGTTTTAATTCCTAAACATCTATTACTTCTTGAAACTGCTTTAGGAAGAGGTGCTGAATGTGGTCTTATACTATGTCCTACTCCTTTAGTAAGCGAAGCATTATTACGAGACATATTACTCTATTATATTTGCAATATTATAATTTCATATGCGCTTCTATTAACATTTTAACATCTATTGGAGCATCTTTTAATTGAAGATATATATTTTTACCTGATTCAGTAATAGCATGATAGCTTATAAATTCTTTATCATATTCTTTTCCTAAAATTATTAAAGGTCTATCAAACATGTTATTCTTAGATGGCATAAATGTTGATGATATAATTAAATCCTGTATTTCTCCTCTTTTATTACCTACTTCTGTTACACCATATTTAGCTCTATGAATTAATAAAATCGATACATTTAATAACTCGGTAATAGATAGTAAATTAATATCATTTGGATATAATTTATTATCATCTAATATAGATTTAATAATAGATGACTTTTCATCTTCGCTAGTTTTATTAAAATATGTATCAAAAAATATTTGCAACGTTTTAAATTTCTTCTTTTTATTAATCTTATCAACATATTCATTAAAGAATGAAGGGTCGCTTAATATATTCTCCATAGCCTGAGTATTATTAAGTATTTCAAAATATTTATTATAGCTAATATCTATCACATCTTGGTATTTTAGATTATATTTTAATAACTTAACAAGCCAATTAAATAATTCAGGTATTACATTAGAATCATAATTAGTATTTCTTAATAATGACATCGTAATCCATATATTCTTTTTATGTTTTATCCATTTGGATTTTAATTTTTCACCGGGATAACTAAACATAATTGGTAATTTATCATCTGATTTTTTATCATCTTTTTCTATTTTAATATTAGTAATTTTGAAATTTTTACCATTATTATTACTTATTCTATTAGGATTATCATTATGGTACATTAATAATATATTAGGTATTTTATCAAATACCATATTTCCAGAAAATATAAATTCATCTTTCTTCTCCTTTACCTCACCATTTAAATCATATTTATTAAACATCATAACTTTTTTAAGCCATTCTTTAATATGTTCCACGCTATATAATGGTATTTCTTCAAGAATAATTTGAACTTTTTTAATATCACGTTTTGGTATATTACTGAAAAATTTTAACAATTCTTTAATAGCTTCTAATCTTGTTTTTTTACGAAGGATATCTATTTTAGAATTATTTAATTTTTGTATTAGGACTTTTCCAGTCATTAATTGTAATTGATACCATTTTTTAGATTGTATTTCCTCGTCTTTAATATATTCGTTTAATTTATTAGTAGTTGCAGTATGTATTATATTTGTAGATGTAATATCTCTCTTTGGAATTGTCAAAGTAGAAAATAATAATACATCTGTTTTATTCGTATTTTCTTTTAATATACCAAGATTAAATTTTATTCCATATGTTTTAATCTTTTCTACAAAAATTCGTAAATCATTTGATAATACTTCAACTTTATATTTATTATCTACAATATCATCATAAAATACAATATTCTTAATGTCCATATTTTTAATTATAGTATTTAATAATGATATTGTAATAGGCTCTGTTGTTAATAATATATTGCCTTTTGTTAAAAATCTGTCAATAGTCAAATCACTATTAATGATAACAGTATTTATCTTAAATTTATTACCATTACTAAATATTTCAGTATTTGTTAGTTGATTATATACATATAAATTATTGAATACTTCTCTTTCATATTTTTTATTAAGTTTATTACATTCTTCAATTACTTTTTTCATATTAGGATAATTATTTATTTTAATTAGTTTTTCTCCATCAGTACTTCTTAATTTTAATTCAAGAGGCTCATAATAATCACCGTCTTTAAGAAGCATAATAGCATTTGGATTTAATTCTAAACCAGATATTATATCTTGAAATGAATTATAATAAGGGCACATTAAATTTAAATCTGTATCATTCTTTTCCCATAAAACAAGCATCACATTATATAAAATACTTAATAAGGAATATAAATAATTAGAATTTTTATCAGAAGGGTAGTTATCAGATTTTAAATAATCTATAAATTTATTATAAGCTTTGTAAATATTTAATATTCTTGATAATTCATAATCGTTCTTTTTATTAATATTTAAAAGTTTGTAAATTTTCTCATTTTTTTCAACATATTTTTTAAAAGATGCAACCAGTTTGGTTTCATTCGCTGGTATAATTGGTTTTATATCTATAAAAGATTTACATAATTCGCCATTTTCTAATGTCATAAACGTGATAATATCTAAACGTTTTGATATATCATTAATAAAATTATTTTTATTTTTAAAATTTAATAAATATGCTAAAGCATGAAGAATACTATCATTTTTACTGTTTTTATTTTTACTTTTATGACTAATACCGTGTTTAACAAGGCATTTATCATTTTTATTTAATGTTTTAGAACATAATACAAAATTAACATTAGGATATAATAATTTATATAAACTTTCAGGAACAACACCATAACGCCCTAAAGGTATAGGAGTTGTTTTATTCATTAAATAGTTTTCGTCCTTATCATTTTTTTCGTCAATTACAGGTATTGATATCTTTACTTCATCTATTTCTTTGACGCCTTTAGCAGTTTTTGGAACAGCTATTTTCTGTTGTTTTTTATCTATTTTTTCAGTAATACCTCTTTTAAAACAACACGGAACCATCAATTCATTTTTACCATTTTTTTTAAGTTTAACATATCTTGGTTTGGTTTTATCATTATCCCAGAACATTTGTAATGGTTCTTCATTCTCTATTGGGCATTTAAAATCTGTCGAATTAGTATCAAGAGGTACTTTGCTTTCAGGACACCAGAGACGAGGGCAAGTATAAAAATTTTTATTTGATGGGCTACTTCCATATTCAATAATATTATCAAAATATTTTAATAGGTCTTTCTTTTCAAAATCATCTTTTTCTTTTTTTGTCATTACTAACGGTTGAAATGATGCTTGACATATTCTTGAATATTCGTCAGTAAATAATTCTTTGTCAGCATTTCTTAAAAGAGTAACGAAATACCCATATTTATCTTTAGTAAGAGCACCACCTTTGAAAAAATCGTCATCAGAACCCAGGTCTAATTCTTCTGCGCCTATATTTTCATCTTCAATAAATTCTTCGTCAATAGGTTCTTCTTCTATTTTTTCTTTTTGAACAGGTATTACTTTTTCTTGTTTTTTAACTATTTTTCGTGTACTTTCTATTATTCTTGTAAGCCAAAATAGTAAATAGTTTAATTCTTTTTTAGAAGGACAATTTATTATTTCAACATTATATCCCTGTTTAAATTGTTCAATATTTACTATAGTTCCTGTATTTTTAATATTAATATTTTTATTTTCAGATGGTAAATTTTTATTATTCATAATGTTTTGTTCTTCTATAATTAAATTTTCAGCATCGCTATTAGAAATACCATAGTTTATTAATTCTGATACTAAATCTTTTTCATTTATACCAAGATTTAATCTAGATTTTATATATTCACTTATATTTATAGGATCTTTATTATAATTTGATGACCTTTTGTATGTGCAATTTATAATATTTTTATTTTTTTCAATATTTAATTTATTAACATGAAAAACATCAATATATTCACCTATTTTTTTTGATAAATCATTAAAAGAGCTATTATCAATATTATAATAAATATTTAATTTAAGGTATATTTCTCCTAGTTTTATTTTTTGTTTTAGAACATTTGATAAATATTTAACTATTAATAATTTATTATTAGATAAATCGTTCCAATTAACATATCTTCTTAATGGTAATATATATGATACTAATATATTACCATTATTATCTATTGTAATTTTACATATACCATTTGATGATAATGAAAAAATATTAATACAATTTATATTAGTATTTTTTTCTAGGTCAAAAATATTTTTTAATGTTTTTTCTTTTATGGTATGTTTTTTATATAATTTATATAAAACATTATTATTATCATTAATCCATTGTATTATTTGTATATTATGATTTGTTTTTAAGATATCAAATAAATTTGCTAAATCTACTGAATTCTTCAATTTATCATATAAATCTATACGATGATATACTTCTGATTGTATTTTTGTATATTCTATTTTTTTATTAATTAATTCATATAATAAAGACTCTCTTTTTTTTATACTTACAACAGATGGTAATATATTATTATCATTATAATAATATTTATTTGCTTCAAAATCATTTGAAAAAACAATATTTATTTTTGAATATTCAAATAATCCTGTATTAAATTTATATTCTATCGGTTCATTTAATTCGCTAGAATTACGATTAATAGATTTAAATGGATTTACATTATATCCGCTCCATTTAATATTTTTAATATCAAATAATATTGATTTATTTGAATACCAAGTATAAGCTTTATTACTAATATTTTTATCAGTTATTTTTATGTATTGTATAATTTTATTAATTGCATATTCTAAATTATCATCTTGATATATATTTTCTTTTATTTGAATAATATCTTTATCTGTATTATTGCCATTCTTATCAAATAAATATGATAATTTTTTAGTATCTGATATCCACCTAATAACTATTAAAGGTTTATATGGATGCATCTATAATATAAATTGAATTTATTTCTTTTCTTTTATTATTATAAATGTCAATACATAATATTGATGTTCTTAACATCCTTAAAAGTGTTGTAAATAAGCATAGTAATTATATAGAAAAATTCGATACCGAATCAGATGCTGCTGACAAAGCTGTTGAAGAAAAAACTGCTGAAGAAAAAGCTGCTGCTGACAAAGCTGCTGAAGAAAAAGCTGCTGCTGACAAAGCTGCTGAAGAAAAAGCTGCTGCTGACAAAGCAGCTGAAGAAAAAGCTGCTAAGGAAAAAGCTGCTGAAGAAAAAGCTGCTGAAGAAAAAGCTGCTGAAGAAAAAGCTGATAAAAGTTCATTCAATATTTTTGGACCATCAGAATATAGTACTCAAACATATATTAAATGGATGTTTATTGGATTTGCTATTTTTGTAGCTATATTAATAATATTTAGTATAATATATTATTTTGTATATGGTTCTGAATCAGAAATTCAGGAAAATAAAAATATAGTTTCTACACAATATAATAGTCCTCAACAAGCTTCACAAGCATCATATAGTCCTCAACAAGCTTCACAAGCATCATATAGTCCTCGACAAGCTTCTCAAGTATCATATAGTCCTCAACAAGCTTCACAAGTATCGTATAGTCCTCAACAAGCTTCACAAGTATCGTATAGTCCTCAACAAGCTTCACAAGTATCGTATAGTCCTCAACAAGCTTCACAAGTATCGTATAGTCCTCAACAAGCTTCACAAGTATCGTATTTTAGTAATGAAGTAAATAAAGATTTAACACCATCTGAATCTTCGCTAAAATCTTTTTATACACCGGGTGAAGCAACAAATAATTCATCAAATGACGAATCGTCACTATATAATAGTGTATCTAGTTATATACCAGATATGATGTCTTCAAAAAAAACACAACAAGTAATTAAAACTGTTGGTGGTAAGAAAAAAAAATAATTTATTAGTTTATATTTGACATTATAGGTATATATTTAGATAGATATATACCTCCTATAAAACCTATTATTATAAAAAATACATATGAAAATGATATAGAAAAAATATAATATAATATATAAATTATTATTATGTAAAATAGTATATATAAATAATCGCGTGTATTGCGAGGTGTCATATTGAAATAATCCATTTTATTATATTACAAGAGATTTATTATGACCAACACGAATATCCGTATTAATCATAATTTCATATCCTGCTGAACGGATATTTTTAGAAAAAGCTACATCCTCTGAGCAAATATCACGAATAATAGTTCCATCTTCTTTTACAAATTCTTCAAGAGGAGAATAGAAATATGGATATTGCATCTTGTCAATAACCTCTTTTTTAACAGCCATAAATCCCATTCCTGAATATGCTACAGGCATATATTTTAGATCAGTTTCTTTTTTCCATTCTTCAATTTCAGTAGGTGATGAGAATTTAAATGTTCCTTCTTTAAGATAATGTGAAGAATCCCATTCTTTAACAAAAGCATAATTTGTAAGGTCAGACATTCTATACATTCCTGCTACTACTGGATGAATATCGGTTGATTCAATAAGATCAATAATTTGTTCAGGTGTAAAGATAATATCACTATCAATTGTTACCCAAACATCAAAATGCTGATTATTAAAAGGTTTTTGGTCTACTCCTCTTAATACATCTAAACCTAGCGTATGCATTCTAACAAATGGAACATAAGAACCAGTTGCAGGTGAAATCATAATATCATATTTTTGAAGATCCCATAGTTTACTAATAGTACTTGTCCAAGAAATAAGGAATTTAGATGAGAAATTATCACCAGGAAGAGCAAATACGACCTTCTTTCTTGTGATTAGAGGCTGTGCACCATCATGTGTGTTATGAGGAATAACATTTGATGTATCTGGTGTTACTTCAGGTGCTGGTTCAACAGGAGCTGGTTCAATAGGAGTAGGTTCAACAGGAGCTGGTTCAACAGGAGCTGGTTCAACAGGAGTAGGTGTTACTTCAGGAGTAGGTTCAACAGGAGCTGGTTCAACAGGAGCTGGTTCAACAGGAGCTGGTTCAACAGGAGTAGGTATTACTTCAGGAGTAGGTTCAACAGGAGTAGGTTCAACAGGTGTAGGTTCAACAGGAGTAGGTTCAACAGGAGCTGGTTCAACAGGTGTAGGTTCAACAGGTGTAGGTTCAACAGGAGTAGGTTCAACAGGAGTAGGTTCAACAGGAGTAGGTTCAACAGGAGTAGGTGTTACTTCTGTAGGAATTGGCCCAGGAATATTTATTACATTAGCAGTATTATCCATTATATTTTATCTTAAAATTATATGTTAATATACTCTTATATATTTTTTGTTCCATTTTGTATATAAAATATAAACAATATATAATATTATATTAAATTAAAAATTATATTATGGAAGAATTATATGATTTTGAATTAGATGATAATTCTATAAGAGCACAACAACCTCGGCAAATTACTACAATATTAAAACCTCATCAACTAGCCTGTGTAAATAAAGCTATTAAAATGGAAGTAAATGGTACAATTAAATATAAAATAAGTCAAAATAATCCATTAAATATAAATTATAGAAATGTTGAAATATTATCAACAGATAATATTATTGAAATATCTACTAATGTAGGTATTATAGGAGATATAGTAGGTTATGGAAAAACACTAACTGCATTATCAATTGTAGCACAGAATAAAGTAAGTGATATTCATATTAATAATATTAAAACGACTAGTATTTATAATTCACGAGTATATACATATTTTACATCAAAAACTATTAATAATAATGTTATAAATGAATCAGATTTTATTCAATCTACATTAATTATTGTCCCAAGAGGTCCAGTATATATACAGTGGATTAAAACTCTAGAAAATAATACTACGCTTAAATTTATTGCTTTAGATAATATTATACAAATAAGAAAACATCTCCCACCTTATACCACTAAAAAAGAAGATGTTATAAACTTCTTTAATAGCTATGATATAGTTCTTATTAAAAATACAACATTAGAATTATTAAAAAATTATTATGATACATCAGAATGTAATGAAAAATTTATATTAAATAAATGGAAACGTGTAATGATAGATGAAGCACATGATATTATTAATAAAATTCAATCTATACATTATAGTTATTTATGGTTAATTAGTGCTACATATACTTCTTTAATGCACAAATCTAGTGGATATTCAAATATGCTTTTATATCCTATTAAAGATTTTTTAAGAGAAGAAAATATTAATTTGATGCTATTAAAATGTAAGAAAGATTTTGTTCGCAAGAGCTTTTCAATCCCACCACTAGTTGAAAAATATTATCTATGTAAATTATCTAGAAAACTTAATATTATTAAAAATTATATTAATTTATCTATATTAGAAAAAATAAATGCGAACGATATTTCTGGTGCTGTTAAAGAATTAGGTGGAAAAAATGACAGCGAACAAGGATTAGTAGATTCTGTCTGTGCTGATATTAGAAGAGATCTAAATAATAAGATTAAAGAGCGCGAATATATTATGGATTTAGATATTCCTGTAGATAATAAAGCTGCTAGGATTAAGAATATTACAAATGAAATTGATAATATTACAAATAAATTAGCAGATTTAACAGAAAGAATAACAGAATTATCTACAAAATCATGTTCTATATGTTTAGATAATATTTCAGACCCTATTGTTTTAGAATGTACTCATGTTTATTGTGGTAAATGTTTAATGAGTTTATTAAATGCTAATTTTAGAAACGAAGACAAATGTCCTGAATGTAGAGCACATATAAATGCTGATAAATTAATAGCAATTGTTTCAGAAGATAAGGTAAATAAAAATGAAAATACTATTATCAAAGAATTTTATAATAAGCAAGAAATGCTAATTAACATTATTAAAAGTAAACCTGATGGAAAATTTCTAGTTTTTAGCAGAGTTGATAATGGTTTTAGTAGTATAATTGATAATCTTAATAAAAATAATATTAGTTATGCAGAATTAAAAGGACATACTGGTCATATGATGAATGTTTTAGAATCATTTAAATCCGGAAAGTTAAAAGTAATTCTTTTAAATACATATTATGCTGGAAGTGGTATTGATATTAATTATGCAACAGATGTTGTTATCTTTCATTCTATGGGAATAGATAAACAACAAGCTGTCGGTAGAGCACAAAGAGTTGGTAGAAATGAAACATTAATTGTTCATAATTTATGTTATGATCATGAAATACCATCAGGTGTTAATGTAGAAAGTTAATAAGAGAATTATAAGAGAGTTATAAATAGTACATAATTTTATTTTTTTAAATTATTTAGAGAACTTGATATTTTTTATAAATTATGTAAATTATGTACTCAAAATTAATTATAAATACATTAAAAAATGATAGTATATAAGTATAAAAATTACTATTCTTGTAAGAAAATGGATATTGATATTCAAAAAACATATTTTTGCTAAATTAGAAGAAATAACAAATAAAGATAATAAAGATTATAGTGAAAGTATATACAAATATTTTAGAAAAACAACAAAATCAATTATAATATATGATATCATAATATACAAGTTTAAAATATTAAAACATGGTAACGACAATCATAACATATTAAATAATATAATAGATGAAGAAAATATAATTTCATCTAAAAAAATAATTACGAATAGCTCTATAAAGTTGTTCAATACTATCTGAACATTTTGATAATATTGTAAAACAAAATTTATTTTTATTTTCATATGATTCTTGATATTTTCTAATATATAATTTAATATTATTTATTGAACTTATCGTATTATTGTTATTATCACAGATATCAATAGTAATTTTTGCTATATGCATTTCATTCATATTTATTCATATATACTATAATATAATAAAATATATAAAAAATGTCTATTTAATATCTTATAATATAAAAAAAATGATATAACAATAATTTTTAACAAACATTATATTAAACAAGAATATTTCCTAATAAAAGCATCTATGGTAGATTCCTTATGTGCGACGAAAGGCTTATATATATCAAATCATGAATATAGAAAATTAAAACACGAACTTAAAAAAAAATTTGATAATGGAAATATGACTTCTACATATTTTGAATGTTTTGACGAAGAAGATGTAAAACCAACTACTAGAAAACAAAAAAAATTTATTGAAATAGCTGCTAAAATAGCTATGAAATCTGTTATGACACAAAAACACGGTGCTATAATTGTATATAAAAAAGAAATAATTGCGTCAGGGTTTAATTATAATATTAATAATTTGTATAGTATTCATGCTGAAATGGATGCATTAGCATCTATGAAAAAAAATCATAAACATCTTTTACCAGAATGCGAGTTGTATGTCGTAAGGATAGGTCCTGATAGATTTGATAATCCTCTAAAATATTCAAAGCCGTGTTTTAATTGTCAAAATGCGATTACAAAGCATAGCATTAAAAAAACATTTTATTCAACTAATTATGAATATGATAATATTACATTAAATACTTGTCAAGTATGCTGACATAATATGTATAATATGTATAATATGTATAATATGTATAATATGTATAATAATTATATTTTGTATATATTGTATATTTTGTATTTTTTATTTCATAAATAATTCATTTATTTACACACTTGAATCAAAAGGTTTAAAGATAAAATATATAAAACATGTAAATGCATATAGCACCTTATTTACCAGGTCTTAAAAGACATTTATTTATGGGATTTATTTATGGTATGACATCTTCATATTTATTATCATTTGCTCCTATATTTTATTCAAAAATAATGGAATGTTTAATAAAAAACAATAAAGAAGAAATATATAATTATCTTATTATATATTATTTATATAACATATTTGGTAATATTTTTGCAGGTCTTAGAGGATATATATTTACAATATATATTCAAATATTATCAGAAAGATTTAAAAAAGGTATATTACACGAATTCTTTAAAAAAGATGTTCTTTATTTTAATAATTTAAAACCTAATGAAGTATCAAATATTTTAATTAATGATAGTAATAGTATTTCTGATTTATATTGTTTAAATGCAAATATTATTATGAGAAATATATCATTATTTTTAACACTAACATATATATTATTTAGAAAATCAAAAGAACTATATTTTTTAAATTTAGGTTTAGCATTTATAGAATTAATAATTGAGCATTATTATCATATATTTATTTATGAAAAATCAGTTGGTGAGTGTAATGCAATATTACTATTACAAAATGGTATAATAAATGACTATATTAATAAAATTGATACATATAAATCACTTGGTTTAGAAAAAATGGTTCATGATAATTGGAATAATAATAAAAAGAATTATCTTAAAATAAAAAAAAGAGAGGCATTTGTATATGGAATAAAAGTTTTTATAAATCAATCTATAAATAAATTAATGATTTTAATTCTTATAAGTTATGGTATGTGGAGAAAATATAATTTTGAAGATATTATTTTATTTCTGGTTTACAACCCCACATTTTGTTCTATGCTTATAGATTTGATGGTTGTAAGAACAAGTATGACAAATAATAAAATACCATTAAAAAATATTAATGGTTTATTTAAAAAAGATACTGCAATTTTATGGAACGGAACTTTTATTCCTCCTGAAAATTTTACACCCGATATTATAATAAATAATGTAACATTTCACTATGATGAAAGCAAAGTAATATTAAAAGACCTGGATTTAAAATTTGAATTTGGTAAAATAATTGGTATTAGTGGGCAATCTGGTAAAGGTAAAAGTACATTATTAAAATTATTATTAGGATTATATAAACCAGTAAAGGGTAATATATTATATGATTATATTAATATATATGATATTGATAAAGAATATTTTTATAAAAATTTAATTTCATTTGTAGGACAAGAACCAGTTTTATTTTCTGGAACAACACATGAAAATATTGTAAGTAATATTACCGATTATGATAATAATTTATTTGAAATGTTAAAAAAACTTATAGACGATGTTCCTATGGATACTAAAATGTCTGGTGGACAAAGACAGAGAGTAGCTATATGCAGAGCATTTTTAAGAAAACCTAAAATATTACTATTAGATGAGCCAACATCTGCACTTGATGAAGAAAATGAAAACATGGTTTTGGATATGATACAAAAATTACATAAAATATATAATATTACAATAATAATTGTAACTCATAAAAAAACAACTTTAAATATATGTGATAAAATTATACATATGTAATAATATCTATAATGTAAGACTTACTTTTGGAATAATTCTTCTAATATTTTTTTTTGTAACAACTTGTCTATCTTCTTCGAAAATTTGTTTAAGTAAATCTTCACCAGAAAGGTCTTTATATTTTATTATACGTTCTTTAATATCTGTTAATTTAATAGGAACTTTAACCTCTTTTGTATTTGTTTTAATACGTCCGAATTGTGTATTTAAATCATTATAATTGAATTTTGTCATAAAATCCTGTATTTTAGTATTAAGCGCCCTTTGATAATTTTTACGTTCTTTAATAGCAATTACAAGTTTTCTAATCTGATCATCGTATTTGAACCAATCATTAACGAAATTTTTAAAATCATCTAATTCTTCACCAGTTGGTTCTAATTTCTCTGTTGAAATAATATTTTCAATCATTTCATTATGTAAAATATCCATTTAATTATATATAATTTATTATAGTTTAATCCTTAAATTATTTTTTTGGTTTCTTAACAACAGCTTTTTTAATAGGTTTTTTAATAGGTTTTTTTTTAATAATAATTGGTTTCTTAGGTACTGCTTTTTTAGGTGCTGCTTTTTTAGATTTTAATAAGAATTTTTCTAAAGAATCAGAATCTCTTTGACCATTAAATTCTTCTTTTTTAATACCTTTTTCATATCTTAATATTGAAGGAAACCCCATAATATTTCTTGATTCAGAATTTAAGTATTGCATTTCGGATAATTCAATATTTATAATATTAACATCTTTATTGTGTTTTTTACATAATTTAATCCAAGTTGGCATTATTTGATGACAATGACCACAATTATTCCAATAATAAAAACATACAGCAGATTCTTTTTCTATAATACTATTGACGGATTCTGAATTATCTTTTTTTAATATTAAAAACATTACTATTCCTTTTATATTATAAATATAATATTTTTTAATTATAGATATGGATACGTATAATGCAAAACAATTATCCTCAGATATTTCTTGTAAAAATATGAGTCATTTATCATATGATGAAGCTAAAAAAAACAGTCAAATAATAGATAAGGTTTTAAGAACAAATATGTATGATTCTTATGTTGACGGTTTTAGAGACAAAGAATCTGATTTAATTAAAGGTTCTTTTATTGATAAAAAAAATTGTATTTACAAACGTCCAGAATATAATATGGGTGATTGGGGAGACCAATTTATGTCATTTGATTATGATAGAAACATTTTTAATAATAATACAAAAGCTAAAACAATCTCAAAACAAACATCTCAATTTTGTAAAGATAAGATATTACAAAATGATAATTATATTCTTACAAGTACAAATATGTTCACAAATGAATACTCTAAATTCTAAATTATTTATTACTACATCCACAATCTCCTCCTTTTTTAGCAGGTTTCTTAGCAGCAGGTTTCTTAGCAGCAGGTTTCTTAACAGCAGGTTTTTTAGCGGCATGTTTCTTAACAGCAGGTTTCTTAACAGCAGGTTTCTTAACAGCAGGTTTCTTTTTTGGTGGCATTCCACCAGCCATTAACTCTCCGCCCATAACACTATCATTATAACTATTAGTGTTTCCTGACATTTATTTTTCCTATTATTATAAGATATTTTTAACAAATTCTATGTCTTTATTTAAATTATCTGAGGCTTTTTCTAAAATAATTAAAGGGATATGTTTATTTGTTTTAACTATTTTTAAGAAATTATCAATATCTTTTACAGGTATTTTGCCTTCTAAGATAGGAGCGTGTTTATCAACCCTAGAATTAAGACCTTTCATACTACTATTTAAATGAATTACTGCTACATCTTTTGCATTTTTAGAATATATAATATTATAAGCATCTATTAGTTCATAACCAGCAGAATATACATGACACGTATCTAGACAAATACCCATGTGTTTTTTTTCATCTGCAGAGAAAGAATTATAGAATTTAATAAATTCATTTAAATCTGTTAATAATTCTGTTCCTTGTCCTGCAGGAGTTTCTAGAATAAATTTAGATTTTATATTATTTTTCTTAAGATGAGATACGATATATTTAATTCCTTCTTTCATATTTTTCAAACCATCTTCATACGTTTGTGTTGTATATTTACCAACATGAACTACGACACCGACAGAATTAATTAAATCAGATATTTTAAGTTCTTCAATTAAAAGATTAATCCAGTAACAGTCTTTAATATCCAAAGTTCTTTCACCATTCTTCATATCTTTGGCAAGATTTATAGTATATGGTGAATGAATTATTAATTTCATAGCATTTTCTTCACAATATTTTATAATTGACGGAGCTTCTTTTTTATATTTATCAATATTAGGTAACGCTACGCTACGAGGATTAGATGCAAATAGTTGTAAAGCATTTCCTCCATTCTCTTTAATTTTTTTAATAGTATCTAATAATGTTTTTTCTTTTGCGATATGAGCTCCTATAAATGAATTTGTCATTTTATATAATGATATAATTTATTTTATATTATCATTTTTTTATGTTAGTATATTATAAAATGATTCCCGCTGATATAGAAACTAATTTTGCTACAACTCCATTAAATCTAAAATATATGAGACCATTAGAAAAAGGTTATACAGTATATTCTAAAAGTAAGTGTTTATATTGCGATAAGGCTAAAAAACTATTAGAAAATGTTGTTGAAAAGAAAATAATAAATTGTGATGATATTATAAGAGAAGATTTAGAAGGTTATTTTGAATATATTAAGTATATTGCAAATACAGAATATAGATTTGTACCTGCAGTTTTTAAAAATGGCAAATTTATTGGTGGTTATGATAAACTTGTTGAAGAATTTAATAATACTGTTTAATTTGAGTACATAATTTTATTTTTTTAGATTTTTTAGAAAGTTTAATATATTTTATAAATTATTTAAATTATGTACTATTTTTATTAAATACCAAAAATGTTTATATAGTTCCTATTTAATATGAAAAATTGACATTATATTATTATCATAATAATATCGTATTTGATAGTTAAGTTAATATAAGGGAATAAAGTAACTATTAAATCATAAAATGATTCAATTTACTAATAAACAAAAAATTATAATTGAAAATACTGAATTGTATGTTGCTGATTATATGTCAAAATATGATATATCACATGACTTTAATCATGTCATACGAGTTAAGAATATGGCTACGACTATTGCTATTAGTGAAGATATGTTTTCTAATGATATATATATCATTCAATTAGGAGCTCTTATGCATGATATAGCAGATCACAAATATTGTTCTGAAATTTTTACTCAAGAAAACATAATCAGAAGCTTTTATGAAAATGTACTAGAAAAAAATGAAGTTGATGAAGTTGTAAAAATAGCTTGTAATACAAGTTTATCAAAAGAATATAATAATAATACTTCTATTGAATGTAAAAAACTTTATTGTGTTCAAGACGCTGACAGAATTGATTCATTAGGTTCAATTGGTATTTCAAGATATTTTGCATATGGACTTGTTAAAAATACTAGTAGTATTGATAGTATTGTTAATAATCTTGAGTTTAGAACAGATGTATTAATGAAATATATTAAAACAGCTTATGGAAAAGCTCAGGCTGAAAAAAAATACGCAATAATACAATCATTTATAGAAGATTATAAAAACTCCATTTAACGCACAAAAATATCAATATATATAATCCTTTATAAATATAATATATACAATAATAATAGATGTCATAAAATATATGGTATCTATAAATGAATGGAAATTAAGGCAAAAAATAACAATATTACAAAAAAAATATATAATTTGAAAGACGAGCTTCATGAAGAAAAAAAGAAAAAATCTTGTTTTTTATGGTTTAAAAATCTTATTTTTTAATTATAATTATTATATTCACTAAATAATTATAATAATATAATAATATATTAGTATAATTATAATATATGAGTAATATTGTTGATAAAAATTTATTATTAAATAAATTAAAAGAAATATCTATACAAAAAAAAACAATAAATAATTTTGAATCTATTATTAAAAAACAAAATTTAAAATTAGAAACAAATAATAATTTTCCATCTCTTTCTATTACTATACCTCCTTATGTAAATAAAGATATAGAACAACCAGCACCTGTTATAATAGAAACAGCACCTGTTATAGAACAACCAGCACCTGTTATAGAACAACCTGTTATAATAGAAACAGCACCTGTTATAATAGAAACAGCACCTGTTATAGAACAACCAGCACCTGTTCAGCAACCTGTTATAGAACAACCAGCTATAGAACAACCTGTTATAGAACAACCAGCACCTGTTATAGAACAACCAGCACCTGTTATAGAACAACCAGCTATAGAACAACCAGCACCTGTTATAGAACAACCTGTTCAGCAACCTGTTATAATAGAAAATATTTTACCTACTATAAATGAAATTAATATATCAGATATATCTTCAATTGAAATATTAAATGAAGATATTGAAAATATAGATATTAAAAAAATATTGGATATTATTCAATCAATAAAAGAACCTATATCAATTTTAGAAAAATATTTAAAAACAAATAATATACCAGTTGATATTAATATTGAAGAAATAAATAATTATATAAATATATATAACAATATCTCTAAAATATCAAATATGGAAGATATAACAAACATTACTACACAAATACAAAAAACAGGCTGCTTTCAAAGATTAAAAAATAGATTTTTTAAAAATATAGATGAAAAAACTCATCAAAATATTAAAGAAAAAAGAGCTTGTTTTACATTCTTGTTTAGTAATAAATAAGTATATAAAGAAACAAAATTTTTTTTATCATTAAATATAAAAAATGATTATTTAAGATTTATATAATATTATTACATAATGTTTAAGAACGAATGTTGCTGGGATATTTTGGATACTTATTATCACAAAGGAGGTTCTCAAGATTCTGTTAATCCTCTTATAAAACACCAAATTGATAGCTATAATAAATTTATAGATAACACATTAGGACAAATTATTTCAGGATTTAATCCAATTAAGATTACAAATAATTTAAAAGCAGAGAATTTAGAACAAACGTATAAAATTAATATTAACATCGTCCAACCGTCTTTAACAAAAGCATCTTATCAACTTCCAGATGGAACACATACTATTATGACACCATATATTGCCAGAATGAATAATCTCACATATTCTAGTAATCTTTATGTTAATGTTAATATTAGTATTGAAGTTACAAATTCTGATGGAATGATTGAAAAATTCGATAAAACAGTTAATGGAGTTTATATTGGAAAAATACCTATTATGGTAAGATCTAAATCATGTATTCTTTGCCAAGTAAATGGTATTGGCGAAGAGAATAATAATGAATGCAGATATGATTTTGGTGGATATTTCATCGTAAATGGTAATGAAAAAGTCCTTATCTCGCAAGATCGTATTAACGAAAACAAAACACTTGTATTTCAACCTAATAATAACAGCGAAGGTTTATATGCAGAAATCCGTTCTATGAATGATAATGCCTATTTACCTCCTAAAACTACAAGTCTTAATATGTCAGGTAAATTAAATCATATGGGTCGTATTATTCGTCTTAACACCTCTTTCCTACGTAGCGAAGTCCCTGTATTTGTAATGTTTAGGGCACTTGGTATTATTAGTGATAAAGATATTATTAAGCACATCGTTTATGATTTAGATAACAAAGATAATAAACGTATTATTACAGAATTAATGGCCTGTTGTGAAGATGCTTGTGATGTTAAAACACAGGAACAGGCAGAGAATGTTCTTATCAAAATTCTATCATGTTCTAATAAAAATTCTGATAATAAAGATCTTCTAAGAAATAATCTTACAAATGATTTTCTACCTCATACAGGAAAAAATTATAATAGAAAAGCTCTTTATTTAGGTTTTATGATTCGTAAAATGCTTCGTATTTACATGGGTTATGATTCATATGATAATCGCGATTCATATATGAACAAACGCGTAGATACACCAGGTATTCTAATGAGTAATCTATTTCGTCAGTGTTATAGCAAAATGACTAAAGAACTTAAAGTAGTAATTGAAAAAGAACTCAATCTATGGAGAGCTAATAGTAATATCACAAATGCTGATATCATTACAGATGTAAATATTCGCAGATATTTCAAACAATCTCTTATGGAATCATGGATTAAATATTCTCTTTCAACTGGAAACTGGGGTATTAAAAGTATTGGAAGTTATCAAAATATTAAACAAGGTGTCTCACAGGTTCTAAATCGCATGTCTTATTCAAGTACTCTATCTCATCTTCGTCGTATTAATACTTCTATGGAAAAGAATGGTAAATTAGTTCAACCTCGTAAGTTAGATCATTCGCAGATGGGAATGATATGTCCTGCAGAGACTCCAGAAGGGTCATCAGTTGGTCTTGTTAAAAATATGGCTCTTAGCACAAGTATTTCAGTATCTATGAATTCAACACATGTTCGTAATATTCTTAAAGAAGAAGGTGTTATTATTTACGATGATAGCAATATTGATGATAATTTCTTAAATAAACTAGGTGATTATAATAATGTTTATGTTATTATTAATGGCGACATTATTGGATATCATGAATCACCTAACATTCTTTATAATAAATTAAAGCATTTTAAAAGAAGTGGTTATATCCATCCTATGACAGCTGTAATATGGGATATTCAACATCGCTTTATTTCAATTAGCACCGAAGCAGGAAGAATGTATCGCCCTCTTTATATAGTTGATGTTGACCCTATTACACAAAAGAGAGAACTTCGTATTAATAGAATCCTAAAAAGAAAAGGTATTACATGGAAAGAATATAGTAAAGATAAGAACTTTGATTACTTTATTGCTCCTTGTGAAGCTTCTAATAATAATGACTCAGAAGCATATTTAGAAGAAGAAGGATTTATTGAATATATGGATTGTGAAGAAATTAATCATGCTATGATTGCTACATTTCCTAGTGATTTAGATAAAGGTATGAAAGGAACTGCTTATCCTCCTTGTTATACACACTGTGAAATCCATCCAAGTCTTATAAATGGTATTCTTGGTGTTAATATTCCATTTAGTGATCATAATCAGTCTCCTAGAAATTGTTATCAATGTATTAATCAAAATGAAACAGTCTATATGTCAGATGGAACATATAAAAAAATTAAAGATGTTGTTGTCGGTGATAAGGTGATATGTTTTAATCCTATTACGATGAATAATGATTATACTACTGTTGTTGCGCAATATAATCGTTCTACATCTAAAATGGTTTATACACTATCAACTATTAGCGGTCGTAATATTATTGCTACTTATGACCATAAATTTATGACTAATGAAGGTTGGATGACAGTTCAAAATATTAATGAATTAATTAAAATCGGTATTTATACGAATAATTATATTTATAGAACTCCCTTCATTCCGCCTACTTTAAATATTGATAATATGATTAGTTTTAATAATACTGAAGAATATTCAAATATATACAAAGATATGGGATTATATCCACTAAGCAATACTAATAATAAAATTAATATTATTGCTCGTATCGCAGGTTATTATTATGCAAACAAAAATATATTTACTAATAAAAAAGATGCCGATGATTTTAACAAAGATGTAGAATATATTGGATTTAAATATGGTGTATTTGATACAAATTATGTATTATATTTCAATAGATTAACAGAAAATATTGAATGGATTAAATCGTGTTCTAACATTACTAAGATTGAATTTGTAGGAGCATATTTAGGATATATTTACAAATCATTAGATTATATTAATGAAATTACTAATAATACTGATAATACTGATAATTTATCTGATATTCCTGATATTCCAATCTCATATGTATTTGATAATATTGACAAAACAGTTTCAAATATTATGGAAGAATTAGGTGTTAATAAAGATTGGTACGAGTCTAATCAAGGAATTTCAGATTATTATAATAAAATTGGTTCAAGATATAATAATCAATTCTTAAAAGAAATTGCTTTAATTAACGAATATTTAAATTATAACAAATATAAATATAGGGTTGGTTGGGATAGTAATTATTCTATGGAAGAATGGAAAAAACAAATTGAATTTAAAGGAGATTTAATGTTTGTTCCATATTATTCTAAAATTAAAAATAATAATAATAAAATATCTGATATCACAGTTGAAAGTGATAATCATAGCTTTATTGCAGGTAATGGTTTTGCTGTTAGTAATTGTGCGATGGGTAAACAAGCACTTGGTGTCTATATGAGTAATTTTAATAGACGAATTGATACTATGGGAAATATTCTTAATTATCCTCAGCGTTCTATTGTTCGTACACGTCTATCTAAATATACATATAGTAGTGAGCTTCCATCTGGAACAAATGCTATTGTTGCTATTATGACCCACACGGGTTTTAATCAGGAAGATAGTATTATGGTTAATCAATCAGCTCTCGATAGAGGACTATTTACAAGCACATATTATAAAGCTATGCGTGATGTATGCACCAAAAATCACAGCACCGGCGAAGAAGAAGTATTTACTAATCCTACAAATATGACTAACGGGAAGCCATTTTCTTATAGAAAACTAGGTGATGATGGTTTTGTAGAGAAAAATACCTATGTTGATGCGAATGATATTATTGCAGGGAAAGTTATGCCTAAAAAGACAAATGGTGTCATTAATTATCAGGACAACAGTCTTTGTATGAAAGCTAATGACGAAGGCTAT
>Ga0209555_10000369_pt1 | contig 38632 bp, 34 predicted proteins | sample SaaInl85LU_5_DNA_FD_184643 | JGI IMG/M metagenome (GOLD analysis project Ga0209555, IMG submission 184643) | Marine microbial communities from expanding oxygen minimum zones in the Saanich Inlet - ESP_85LU_5_DNA (SPAdes) (version 2) | ecosystem: Environmental > Aquatic > Marine > Intertidal... | reverse complement strand
AAGATCAGAAAATAATTTCAATTGGGAGTTTTCAGATCAACAAGGCAATATTTTAAATCAATTAAATATAGTGGATGATGCATTTGCAAATTTTGACATAGATTGGTCAATTACTGACACAATAAATGTTAAAGTGCATTTAGTAAATGATTCTGCTAATTTAGATAACTGGTATATTAGTCAAGGTTTGCCTATTACTGGAGCGTCAATTAATTGTCTTTTTGAAGATCAACTATATTGGAAGATAGATACATATCCCTCAGGTACACCTTACGGAAGGTGGACATTTATTCATAATAATACTGGGGTTAATCAAACCAACACAGCTAGTATTGAAGAATTAAAGAGGACCATTATCATGGATAATAAAATATATGATATTTTAGGCAGGGAGTTAAAAGAAGTACCTATTGGACAAATCTATATTCGGAATAGAAAAAAATTCGTCAAGCTCAATTGATGTTGCAAAATATTTCTAATTAGAACTTTGAAACGATGAAAATAGGTATAAATGATTAGCTGTAAATTTCACTAGGCTTTAGGGAAAGAATAGGACGAGCTCGTTCTGAAGATTCGATAATATTCTTAAAGAGTATACTAAATGTGATTTATCGAACCAACTTATTTGATTTGACTAAATCTTCAAAGTGGAATATATTTTGCAAAAATCATGACACCAGAATTCAGTAAAGAAATCCGCGTTATTAAACAATAAGATTCAAAGTCTTAAAGCCTCATCATGAATAACCAAATATGCTACTAGCATATTGAATCCCTACAACCAAATAATGTTTTCGTAAGTACATAAAAATCAATATATTTGGGGGAACACATAAACAACATCAAATTAAACTTTAACTAATCATGCCTACATTAGAAGAATTAATATCGAAACTTAAAAATAATTGGAAAGGATACACTCTATTAGCATTAGCAACATTTATCTTTGTTTTGTACTTATCAACGATTCCAATAGTATCATTCGCTTACGACTCTTTGTCTGTTGTTTTTTCAGTATTAATATCTTTAATAAGCCCGTTACTAATTCTCTCTGTTATATCGCTAATAATAGCTTCAATTAATAGGTTTTTAATATCAGACTTAACCGTAAAAAAACTTGTATGGGTCATTGCTCTATTCGTTACACTAGCCTTAGATTATTTTAGTGTCTTTGGAACATTTGATATTTTTGAACCAACTGACAGTATGGAATATTTTATTATTTTCTCTAAACTTTTGGTGTTTTTTTATATTCTGTTATTAATGATTATTCCCAAATCACTTTGGCTAATACCAAGAATTCTAATCTTATCGGTAATTACTTTGATATCCATTGCTACAGGTGAAATTCCTTTGTTAGGCTTAATTGTTAGCACTCTATATGTAACAGCAATTTTTTGTTTTTCAATTGTTGAAATTTGGTGCAGCTTATTAATTTATTATCAATTTCCAACATCAGATAAGATTGCTCAAATCGATACTGAAGAATAATTCAACAGTCCGAAACCAAACTATCAATGTACAATAAACACATGATAATTTGTTTCATATCCATTTATAGTGAATGAAATTGGCAACTCATTGACTAAAGGCGGGCTAATGGAGGCAGGGGGTGTCAATCTAGGAATTGTGAATGATGGCTGTTTATGTACTCGAAGATAGGGAAGACCAAAAGGTTCTAGCTTTAGAAAAGATATGTGAAGAAGAGAATCTAGATAAAGCTCAGTTTAAATCACTCATAAATGCGTATATATATAGTGGCCAAGAACCTATAAGAGACGATGTATTCAAATGCTTAGACAATCGACCGAGTATATTGCAAGCAAGACACATAGGGGAGAGAATCATTGAAAAGATGAAAGAGTTTGTAGAAGTATTTGTAATTGGAATGACCGGATAAAGAATTAATATGTACAGGATAAATAAATCGACTATCCTACAACTAAAGTGTCAGTATTGGGCGTATTTTGGAACATGATCAGAGCTACAACCACATTTTCCACAACTATCATCATCGCATTCTAACCAGTTGCATTTATCACAAGTTTGACATTCACGTGAATCAAGAATTTTTTTACATCCTCGGCAATGGGTGAATCTGATTTTCTTTTCATATTCAATACATTTATCATTTACACATTGGAATAAAGGCACCGCGTAAAAACCCAGTTGTTTTGGTACAAATGCCATCGGTCTTAAAATACTTTCACATTCATAACAGTGTAGACGGTTAAATATTGAATTCATTCTATTTAACCACCCAGCAAGGTTTGTGAAAAATAAACGATCTATTTGTATAGATTTTATTTCTGAAATTTCTGATAGCGTCCATTTAGATGCTGGAAGTTTTAGATCAGATATGGTATTTACGCCTGCACAGCTACTTCTTTTACACCAATATAAAGTCTGTGACATTCCGGTTGGCTTATTTGATTCAGACGACCAAATATCTATCGTCTTCCAGTGGCGACCTTCGCAATAAATGCCTTCATCATTATTCTCTTTTTTTATTCCATGATTACCTTTGGTATAATATCTTTCGATGTTTCCTCTTTTCCAGAGATCTAAACCATATATGGTTTTTCTACCATCACATCCTTTTACCAAATGATTGATTGAAAAAAGATTTTGAAACTCGTTCTTTTTGAAATCCAAATTATCCAAAACCTTGAAATGCTCTTTCAACACAACATTAAGTTCTTTCATCAGTGTTTCCCTCGGTATTCCTGAAGATTTGATAAACTGACTAATTAGTTTTGAACCTAATTGTTTGATCACACTTTTCTCAAATATTATTGTCTCATGCCATTGAGGAATAACGTTCTTATGCACAAGTTTATGAATCAATAAAATCAATATTGTTTGATAGGCAAATCCACTTGCTGTATTAAAATTTTTATAGTAGTTTAAGCTTTTGTTTTTATCCTCTGATTTCAAGGCTGATAGTAATAGGTTAACTTCACCTTTGATACTTCCACTAGCTTTTATTTCTGAGAAATTTGAATCAATAAAATCAAATACTATTTTATAATTTCTTTCATTTAGATTTAATTCTTCAATGGTACCAGAAAAGTGCTCTGGTGCATCAGATAATAGATAATTGAGCCCGTCTGATACATTTACCTTCAAGGCATGTTTTAAGACATACTTGAAAGCTTTTTCATTTAGTAATTGTTCATGCTTTTTTTCACGAAAAAACTGAAATACATATCCAATTAATTTTTCAGAATCAGTACTCAAGATTAATCTTTCCACCATTTCACTTGTGAAACAGCTTCGTAGAAATTTTAAGAAATCACTTTCTACGTTAAATTTACTGAATTCAATATTGTTTTTAAAATAATCACTTAGCTTATTACATTCCTCTTCTGAATAAAGATTACATAGCTCAGCAGCAATGATGACACGCTCATTCTTAGACTCTTTATTTAAGAGTGTAGAATATTTAATTGGAAAATAATCGACTTCAAACTTTTGAAACAGTGCTACAATTTCATTATAAGTCTCTAGCCTTAATTCACTATCGTTTATATCTTCTTTAATTTTTACCAATTCTTCAACATTGCAAAACGGTAATAGTCTCTCCAGTATAAGTTTGTTTGTTAGGCTTTCGGAGTATAACAGGTGATCTTTTAAATATTTTAATGGCCATGTTTCAAATAACTCGCTGAGACCTTCATTACTTAATTTTAGAATTTGATTATGATTTTTTTCTAGGAAATCACTTATTCCAGCCATATTATTTTTTTTCAGAACTATCAAAGCCTTTATGCTTGATGATTCCTCTGAAAAATCAATTTTATTCAACAATCTAAGAGACTGGTTGCTAGTCAATTTCTGACTTTGGATAACTCTAATTATCTCATTGTTATCTATTTTTTCAACAATAGAATTAAAAATGTTCTCATACTCCTCTGGAGCAATATAAGAGATGATATTAGCTATTAATCTGCTTTTATGTGTAATTTTTTGTTCAGCATTGTAATGATACATTAGAGCTTGAGTCAAATCCGAATTTTGAGTCTCTGTCAACTTAACAGGGCAGTCTATAACAGTTAAATTTTCATTTTTCCATCTAATCCACGATTCCTGTATAAGCTCTTTCCAGCCATCAACATTTAATTTTGAAGTGAGATGCTTCATGACTTTTTCTTGATTCAGTTCAGGTAGTGTCTTAACTGATTCAAAAATATCTTTAACCTTGTTTTTATGTTTTAAGTCATCATTCGAAATTTGTAACAAGGCTTCGGATAATAATGAGTGTCCATCTTGAACAGAACATATCTTAGTAGCTGACTTCTTGTTAATTGAATGAATTGCCTTAAATAGAATGGCTTTATCAGGAAGAAAGTCATTTTTATTCCATCCGCGCATAGCCCTACCACGATTAAATATTATGTCTTTTTCAAAGTCAATAAGACCTACAATTTCCTTCTGACGGTCTATCTCATAAATACCAGGTTCACTCCAAACCTTCAGATAAAGTTCAGGTTGTATTCTTTTAGTTAATTGAATTCGAAAATTTTCCTTCTCATCCTCAGATAATAAATCAGCAAAGGCTATACCTTTTTCAAGTTCATCCTCAGAATTAATGGAGCTGTTTTGAAACTTATCTTTAAGGTTGGTAATCGTTTCGAAGCTAATTTCATACCTATTCAAACGTTTTATAAGATGGGGGGGGGAATTGGAGAAATTATCTTCAATCACTTTTGAATCAAATGGCAATACTAATCTTTTATCATTTTCGTCGTCTACCGATCCGTTATTACTACTATCGTCACGAAATCCTGAAAATTTATTCAGTTTCCATAATTCAAATTTTTGTTCTTCTAACAACTCTGATTTTAGGCATTCTGCGATCTTATCTTTTGGTATAGTTATATTATCCATATAGCGATTAAGTCTGGCAATTAGGTTTAAGAGAGAAGCCAATTGATCAATAGACCATTTTTTTATTTGATCTTTCCATGCCTTTTGTAATTCTGAGAGAATATCTGGTGAATCTACCTCTCGAAATACTGATTCAAAAAACAAGTCTAAAATATCAAAAGTCCTGTTTTGTTTTCGTTTATAAGGATTACCCCATCTACTTATACCTCTGCTTATTAATTCTATAACTATTTCCCTATTGGTTTTCAATAATTTTAATGCGGAAGGTAAATCACTTAATTTAGCTTTACGGCAATTATTTGCCGGTGTAGATTTTTTCCCTTTTTTCTTTCCAGGTTTAAAACAAACAACAACTCCTGTTTTAAGTCCGGTCCATTTACCTTCAAAACTGTTTAAATGAAGAAAGTAATCTTCATTGTTACTTCCACCAACAATTCCGAATCCTTTTGTATCGTCAAACCATTTTACTATTCCTATTTGGGTTAAATCAGGCACTATTGTATTCTCTTAAATTTTATTTGATTTACTTGTAAATACTCACTTGTCCATAATATTTTAATGTAAGTTCCTTTTTACTAATAGTATAGGGTATGTTGTATATATTTCCTACTTTAAGTCCTGATGCTGAAAACTTAATTTTTATTTTTAAAGTATCTGGAGTGATTATATAATCAAATGAAGAAGGAAACTGTTTAGCACCTTTATGAATACTATTATACATTACTCCTTCTTTGTTCCAATCTTCATCATAATCTTCTAGTAATAGCAATTTAAAACCCTTCATTTTTATCCCATCTATTACAAGTGGTTCTTTTGCTTTCCAATCTTTCATAAATAAATTTTCAGAAGGTGTGAATTCAAATGAACGCAAACCCATTAATACAAAAAGTAATATTTTGAACATAATCAAATATAGGCAAAATCAACCTCTATTAATTACTTGTATATATAATGTAATTTGCCTTAACACTATGTATTTTATTCTATTTATGAATACTAAATTATTATCAGATCATTAAGCTCTTCTATTTTTTAGACATTATTATTATAATTTTACATAAGTTTAAATATGCAAAATAACAGTTTCTTCCTGTTGATTATCATAGTATTATTTGGATGTTCAAATAGTCACAAAGCAGAATCGTATGGATCACTGAATGAGGTGTCAGTTACAGCAGAATACAATTCTCAGGATTGTCATATGTGTCCTGGTTATATTTTGATAAGGAAAGGAAATACTACAGATACATTGAAAAGGGGTAGTTGGGGGAGACCGCCTTCTTTTCTTGAATTTAAAGCTAATGATAAGAGTTATATTACTCTTGAATCTTCCTATTTTTCAGCTGGAATTAATGAATCAAGGTTGTCAATTTTATCTCTTAATGAAGATAATTATCTAACCTCAGTATTTGATACTCTAGTTAGTGATGAACAGATTGATTATTTTAAGATCAAAAAAAGAGGCTTAGAGTTCAGAGCTCCAGATACTTTATTAGTCCATCAGTACATGGAAATTTCTAATTTAAATGATAAAAGTAGTGTAAGAATTGATTCTTTTAGTGAATTACTAATATTAGAAAATCTCTCATACTTTTCAGGGGTAAAACATATAACTGTAACCCCTATTATTGATTCATTATGGGGTGGCAGAGGTGATCAGGGAGGATTGATTGTGTCAAATGGTGAGCAGATAGATACAATTTATGATTGTACCTACGGAAGAACTCCAGATTACAAAATTCTAAATTCTGACTCTAAAAAATATTTATTTACCTCTTGCTTAATCAACGGAGGAGGGACTAATTGGCAGACATTTTACTTATGGTCATTAAGTGATTCAAGTTTCATGAAACAACTTTTTTTCAAGCAACTATACACAAGTAAAGAAGGCCCATTTAATTCTGAAACAGGGGATTTAGTATATTCAAATAATTTAAACATCCACCCATTAACAGATAATATTAAATCCTGGCTACGTGAAAATAGAGTTAAACAAATGAGAAATTCAGGATACAAGAAGGATGAGATCCGTTGGCTATTGAATAAAAAAAATAAATTTAGTCTGGAGGGAAATAAAGCTATACTTATTGTTGACTCCACTTATAATCTACTAAATATGTCATCAGATGATATACCATCATTAGAAATATTAACTGGTAAGAAAAAATATGAATTTGAGTTAGATGAAAGATAATCAAGAATACATCTTATTTAAGTCCATAGAATTAAGGCATTCACCATGGATACGTGACTTAGACAATTCTAACCAATTACAGGATGGGGACATCCACAGGAGCTTTATCATTCAATTCAATAGAAATATTGATAGAGTAGCAATGCTCATTCATTTTAATGAGCTTAACATTATTGAAATGGAATTGTGTTACAGGAAAAAAAGTGCTGAAAACAGAAAAAAGAAGAAACAATATCCTCAGCATAAAATGAGATTGACCTTTGACAACACACTTGAGTTACTCACCTACTTATCTAGTAAAAATTATAAAGCAGATTGGTTTGAGATAAGATTTAAAAATGGCTGGGTCATTCAAGATTCTTTTATCAATGGATTAGAATTCATTACAAACAACACATCAGAGAGAAATCTGCTCTTGGAGAAGTTTATATCACTAAGTGGCCAGGGTCCAATTGATATTAACAAATTGGAAATAAATCAAACCTATACACTTCATACTGATGGAAGAGTAAAATTAAAACCCTTGTTCTCTTAATTTATTTTTTCTGACATCAATAATATCTTCAATCAACTAACTAATTGAGAAATTCATTGAAAAAAATTTGCCGTTTATCATTGATACAGACAAAATAGAGCAAGAATTTGACTTTTACTGGAAAGACCAAAAGGTTTTAGCTTTAGGAAAGATATGTGAGGAAGAAAATTTGGATAAAGCTCAATTTAAGTCACTTATGGATGCTTATCTTTATAGTGGTCAGGAGCCTATAAGAGACGATGTATTCAAATGTTTAGACAATCGACCGAGTATATTGCAAGCAAGACACATAGGGGAGAGAATCATTGAAAAGATGAGAGAGTTTGTAGAAGTATTTGTAAATGGAATGACTGGATAGATAACTGAAATGTACAGGATAAATAAATCAACTAATAATATTATAAAGCTTGAAGAGCGTCAGTTCAAAGATTTAGGGTTTAAAGAGCGTGAGCATCTGCAAGAGTGGATTGCGAAAAATCCAGTTAAATAATTAGTCCTCCTTACGGAATGCTTCACCAAATGATGATGCTATTAATCCTGTTGGAACAGCGATCAAACCTAACCCAAGGAAAATAACTATAGACGTAAAAATTTTACCACCTATGGTAATAGGGTATACGTCTCCGTAACCAACAGTTGATAATGTTGCAACTGCCCACCAAATTGCGTGAAAAATTGATTTAAAGTTCTCAGGTTGTACTTCGTTTTCAAAAAAATAAACTCCTGCAGCAGAGAAATAAATAAAAAACACACATGCAACCGAAAAAATTATCAATTCATTTTTTACATTGGAAAAAGCAATTTTTAATCTATCTATTGCCTTAGAATATCTCAGTAACTTTAATAATCTAAATAATCTGAAAAGTCTAATAGCACGGATTGATCTTAAATCAATACCAAAAGATAAATAAAATGGGAGTATTGCTAAAAAATCTATAATGCCGAAAAAACTAAAAATAAATTTAAAGCTACTCTTTGAAAAAACTATTCTTAAAACATATTCTATAGAAAATACAACTACAGTTATGATTTCAATAAAGTTTAAAAAACTATTAACTCTTTCTGGAAGATCTGGAAGTGTTTGAATGGAAAAATTGACTATGGAAATTCCAATCAAGGACTGAATAAATATTTCAAAAGTTCTTCCTTTTCTTGAAGTTTGGTCGAAAAGTATTTTTTTAAAAAAATCCATTGTTTCACTTATACATATCCTTCGATTGACCAGATATTAATTTTTTCCATCTTTGAAAACTTTTCTTAGTTCTTTCTGTAGATTCTTTATTTTGTTCCAATTGTTTCTTTAGCAATCTTAGACCTGACTCTCTTGATTTTCGGGCTGTAAAAGTATCAATTTTTCGCTATTTTTTCTTCAATTTTCTTTTTTGTTGCTAATCTGTCTTTTAAGACTCTTTCAGAATTAGCTAATGCTTCTTTGTATGTTGGCATAATTAAATTTGATGATTAAGGTGCTTATATAGTAAAATATATTTTTACCAAAATGCCGCGTATGTCAATGTTACTAATTTGCATTTATTAACAAGTCTTATTTGAAACTAATTTATAAATTAGTTTCAAATAAGAGTCGGATCAATTGAATTAAATATTGTTGGAAATGGTACAAATTTTACAATGGAACCATTTAACGGTTTCCTTTATTTAGGTGGTGATCAACTTTCAGCGTTAGGTAATACTTTTGTTAAGCTTCAGCAGTAATGTGATATCTTTATCCACAGGGAATTTAAGAGTAAAGTAAAGTTGAAATGTTTCACCAGTATCGGAGATGAAATCAAACAGCACTTTAGGCTGCTTACAATATAATGCAGTCCCTTGAAAAAATATTTAGAAAGATTGAAAAAGAGGCTATAAAAATACCTATAGACTTATCTGACATCATACCGCCTGACACCCTCAATATTTTTACTCAAGATGAATCTAGCATTGAAAAGCAGCTATTTAATCACTTCATCTCAGATTCTGTTTCTATTTTCAATAAGCACAGCGTATGATGTATAAATCAGTTTCATTCTTAGGAGTACTTACTAAAATGTAACCTCCAAAACGCGTTTTTAATACCCTAAATAAACCCAGAAGTAGAGAAAGACTCAATTCGTTGCAGTGCAAAAAGTCCAGTAATATTCATAAGGACTTCCTTCCAAATAAAAAAAACCTACTCCAACTTTTTTACTGGCAGTATTGAACATGTTACGATAATGCCCAGGACTATTATACCATTGCTTGTAGGTGCCTTGAGAATTAGAGCTGCCTGCTGCGATATTTTCAGAGTTCACAAAACCTTTATTATAGAACTTTCTAATTCGATCAAATGTACCTCCTACCTCAACAAGGGTCCCATTAACTCGATCGTGAGATTGGTGAGCAACATATCTTTGACTTGCCATATCATAGGAATGGTACCTTGCTGCCTTAGCTAAATCCTCATCCCAAATAAGTTCTGGCATTCCCTTATTTTTTCTTGCTTGATTTAGAATCCTAACCAGTTCTTTCTCTTTTTGAACATCTGAACTTTGAACAATCTCAACTCCTGTTGCCAATCCAAAATACAATCTATTTTTAATCTCATTAGCTACTTTAACTACTACGATTGTAGTATCATAGCTGTCTACTTTAGACTCGCCGGGAGGAGTTATCATCTCAGTTAATAGAGATTTTGGACATACTTTAGGACTTAATATCAAGCCAGCAAACTTATAGCCTTTGGCTTCGAGTTTATCCGCTCTATAATCAAATCCATCCGCTTGCAGCTGGTCATACAAAATTGGTACTTGAGAAACTAAATTTCCTTGGAGTACTTCCCACTTGTCTTTATTTGTTAGTTGATTTATAGACTTCAACCGTTTAAGCTTCCTCCCAAAGCTCAATGCTGTGCTCAGATATTTGTACTTGCTGCGATTAGTCGAAGCATTCTGATACTTTGAGAAATTGACTAAAGAAACAAAATAATAGGGTTCAGGAAGATTCTTATCTTTTTCAATATAATTTCTTGCCAATAATTCACACCTGTCTAGATCTTTTTGATATGCTCTATCTAGTCTAGTATATACTCGTTCACCCTTTGGTTGTAATCCAAAAAATAAGAATATTGAAAATATAGTTGCGAACATTTGCATATCTAGGTAATACCAAAACGACAAAATTGGTAAACGTAGTATTGACCAATTGAATTTAAACCCTATTTAAAGCGATTGCAACTCAAAAAACGAATTGATAGAAATTGTTTCTAATAAATTAGACTTGGCGTCAGTTAGGTCGGAATGGCCCGATGGTCTAGCTGATGAGATACATCGAGTAATGCAGTTCTAAACATAGATAGAGTTAGTGTTCCAAAATTATTTGTGTGTGAAGATTTCTCAGTTTACCCGAACTCTTCTAATGGAATCTTATCTATTGAATCTAAATCGTCACTATTTGGATCAAGTTACAAAGTTTACTCTATCAAGGGTGTTGAATTACTATCAGGAAGTATCACAAGTAAAATTACAACTCTGAACATCCAAGATTGGGCGGAGGGTGCTTACCTTATCCGCGTTGGCAATGATGCGAAACAAACTTGTAAGATAATTAAACAATAGATGTTTAAACTCTGAGACCAAAACTCAATCACCCATAAAGGGTGATAGCGGGGCACAAAACATTTTTGGAACACGCTGACATACGTTTATGGCTAGAAAAGAACTTACCCACTATACTGTTAGCTTTAGACGGGTTATTTCAGCAAGGTTCTCTAGTCGTTTAGATCAAGCAAAAAAAGCCGATTCCCTCTAAGGAAATCGGCCGTTATAATTTGGTTTATCGTTAAATGTTAGTGTTGATGTCCTTCTGGACCGTGTACGTGTCCGTGGCTTATTTCTTCTTCGGTAGCGGCTCTCAGATTTGCAATACTTCCTGTGAAGTGTAGGTCTTTACCTGCTAACTGGTGGTTGAAATCCATCGTTACTTTGTCCTCAGTAATAGCCTGTACCACGCCTACCATAGGCTGGCCTTCTTGGTTGGTAAGTTGCAGTTGTGCTCCTTCAAATACCTCCGTACTCATATTACCATCTACCATAAAAATAGCCTTGTCTAGCTCAGCTATAGCATTCTCATTGAACTCGCCGTAACCTTCCTTAGCTGGTACTAGAAAGTCGTACTTGTCGCCTTCTGATAGTCCTTCTAGTCTGCTCTCAAAACCCGGTATCATCATACCGTGTCCGTGAAGATAAGTCAGTGGATTATCGCCAGATGCGTCTAGTTTTTCTCCTTCTACCTCCAATTCGTAGTGTACACCTACTACGGTGTCTTTTCCTATATTCATTGGTGCAAAGGTATTATGCTAAATCAACTATCAAACCTTGACCCTAAATTATATCTTCGCACAGATGAAATACGAGAGGCTTTCTAAAAATGAGCTAGAAGAGCTTGAAAAAGAGTTTGTTGATTTTTTGGTGGTGAATGGCATCACGGCTCAAGACTGGGTGGCTATCAAAGAGAATGAGCCACTCAATGCAGATGAGATAATCAACCAATTTAGTGATGTGGTTTGGGAGAGTATACTGCGTAGCACCAAGTATCTCAACAAGGTGGAGGCTGATAAGGCGTATTATTTTAAGTGTGATGCAGACAAGATTCACCTTAAGCGGGTGTACCAAGACCAGGATAAAGCCGTACAAGAAATCGCTACCAAAGCATATAATGGCGTGCGAGAACAAGAACTATTTCAGATGATAGTAAGTGGCTGTATGATAAGTGAAGGGGAGGAGTATGAGGCGTTGGGATAGCGGACTCAATCGGCTACTCGCGGAGCTTCTGGACTCAATTTATCCTTGCTTTTTCGAATTTGCCAGGAAGTATTTCTTTGGCTGTATACGTCACTTTGTAAGTGAAATAGTCTATTTCATATTTCAGATAAATAGCACCGTCGCTTTTACTCATAAAATAATTCCATAAGTCATCATTTACGCCAGTGTATAAGCTTTTATCGATTTTTAAGTCAGACGCATACCAATACTTTATGGTAAGATATCGTCCTGTGCTCGTGGTGGATGGAGCCTCTTGAGCTGATATACCAACTTTATCGAGTTTATAATTGAGTACCGAAATCTCCTCATCGTCCATACGTAAGTTGGCCAGCTTGCTGATATTCTGTTCGTGGAGAGAATGCGTATAGAGCGAGTCAGAGTTATTATATTTCTCGAAAACGCTATTCTTTTCTAAGTCTACGTAGCACATATCATACCCCTCGGTTGACGAACCATTGTACAGTCGCTGGATGTTTCCATTGCGAAATACGGTAAGGTGCATTTCATTGCCAAAGAGGGCCTTTTTATTCTTTTCGTATGTGGTATCTACCTTTTGCTCTACTTTCACGTCATATATAATCGTTCCGGCAAACGGTTTTACCTTTTCCCCTTCAGAAGTGGTTATTGACTTGCAGCCCAATAGGAGCAATGCTCCTGTGAGAGCTACGAATAGGGGGCTGCTTGTCTTGGTCATTATCATCATAATTATTTGAATAACATTAGGCACTTGTCATGGTGCTTTTCACTTTCTTAAATGCAGATACTAATCCAAAGACAACAAAACCAACAACTAAACCTACCACAGCATCTCTAAGGGTAGATGGCCAAGCGTGGAAAAAGTCGTGAACCTGATGAGTGTTGTGAGCAAAAATACCTCCTGCTACGAGTACCAAAGCAATCGTACCTATGATGCCTAAAGCTTTTATGACGATAGGCAATGCCTTCACTAAACCCGTACCTAAGGAACGTTTAAATCCTTTGGAGTTTTCTTTAATGAGACGATAGCCTACATCGTCCATACGTACAATGAGAGCAACGATTCCATATACGCCTATAGTGGCTATGAGTGCTATCAAACTGACTACAATAATCTGCACCTTGAGCTCACTATCCTGTACCGTACTTAGAGCTATTATTACAATCTCAATAGAAAGTATGAAGTCCACGAAGATGGCTGATTTCACACGTTCGTCTTCTTGGCTGGCAATTTCACTTGGGTTTTGCTCTACGATTTCTGCCGCTTTCTTTTTGTTTCGGTGAAAAAGGTATTCGTAAATCTTATGAGCTCCCTCATAGGCAAGGTAGAAACCACCACATATTAATATACCTGTGATAACTATGGGCACAAACGCACTTATCAAAAAGGCGATAGGCAGAATGATAATCTTGTTGAATAAGGCACCTTTGGTTATTTTCCAAAGGGCAGGAAGTTCTCTGCTGGTCAAAAAACCAGATGACTTTTCGGCATTTACAGCTAAGTCATCGCCTAGTAGTCCTGCTGTTTTTTCTGTAGCTACTTTGGTCATCGTGGCTACATCATCCATCAATATTGATATATCATCTAATAATGCGAAAAATGCTCCTGACATGTTTGTTAGTAGGTTGGTTGAATAGTTAATTGGTGAATAGTAAGTTGCAAGTTTAAGAAATAGTGCTTGACAATAGAAAACTTTTACTTATTGACTTAAAACTCTTCACTAAAACTTCGGCACATTAGCCAAAATCTCTTTCAGAAATTTCCAAAATTTAACTGTTGATTGTATTCCACAGCGTTCATCCGGACTATGAGCACCTTTTATCGTAGGGCCAAAGCTAATCATATCCAATCCCGGGTATCGCTCACCTAATAGGCCACACTCTAATCCAGCGTGTATTGCCATTACCTTTGGTTCTTCGTTGTCAAATAGCTCTTTGTATTTGGCTACGAGTACATCTAAAATAGGAGAGGTAGGATTGGGCGACCATCCTGGATAATCTCCTTGGTGTACCACCTCACAACCGATAAGATGAAATGGGGCTGCTACGGTATATGCTACATCATACTTTCCACTCTCTACGGAGCTGCGTTGTAGGCTTTGAGTGATAAACTCTCCGTCTTTTACAATTACTCGTGCTAGTGAGGATGAAGTCTCCACCAGTCCTTCTATAGCCCTGCTGTATCTAAAAACACCATTGTGGCAAGCATAAAGTGCAGTCGTTACTTTTTTGGTGTCTGTTAAGCTCATTCCTTTATCAGCCTGTGTGGTAGCTTCTATCTGTATGTTAAGGTCTGCATCGTGTATTGCGTATTCGGCCTTTAGATCTTGTGCTCTTTTTTCAAACTCTGCCAAGTATGCCGGATTTACTGCGATGGTGGCAAAGCTCTCGCGAGGTATTGCGTTACGTAAGCTTCCACCGTTTACGGATATTATTTGCAAGTTATACTTCTCGCAGCCGTACATTAGTCTATTCATGAGCTTATTGGCATTGCCCAGCTCCTCGTTTATCTGTACTCCGCTATGACCGCCATTAAGTCCGTTTACCGTGATGTTATACGTTTGTGAATCAGCAACAATAGCCACGTCTTCGTATGTGTATTTTGTATTCGTATCTGTACCACCCGCACACCCTATGCTAAACTCATCATCATCTTCGGTATCTAAGTTGAGTAAAATCGTACCTTTCAGAATGCCTTTTTCTAGTTCCATAGCTCCGGTCATACCGGTTTCTTCGTCTATGGTAAATAATGCTTCTATTGCAGGATGGGGCAAGTCGGTAGAACTAAGTACCGCCATTATAGCCGCTACACCCATTCCATTGTCGGCTCCTAGTGTAGTACCTTTGGCTCTTACCCAGTCACCATCCACATACATTTCTATACCTTGAGTGTCAAAATCAAATACGGTATCTGAATTTTTCTGATGTACCATATCTAAGTGGCTTTGTATGATTACGGTTTGTCTATCTTCCATTCCTGCCGTAGCAGGTTTCTTGATTATCACATTACCCACTGCATCGGTATGCGTTTCTAGTCCTAGTGATGCACCAAAGTCTTGCATAAACTTGATAACACGTTCTTCTTTTTTACTCGGACGAGGTACTGCATTTAAATCTGCAAAATGATTCCAAACCACTTTGGGTTCTAGGTCTCTTACATTCATAAGGACGAAGGTAACGTTTTGAGTCTTTCAATGGTAACCGTCTTATCGATTAAAATAAGCCAAGCTGCTTTACCTCAAGTTCTGCATATCGTAGCTCTAGACTTGCTTCTGGCACATTGCCACTTGCTTTACTACCTTTTATAGGTGCTACGGTATGTGCTATAAGTTCACCATCTTTAGTCGGCTGTATTAACTTTTCTATTGCATCTTGACCTAGCTCTTCGCTTAGCCATTTTTCTTCTGCTTCTTCGTGCAATATGAGTGGCATACGAGGCTCTGCAAGTTTGGGATTGTTATGTATCTCTGCCATTAGTTCATTCGCTTTGGTAGTAACTATGCTAAACGTCTTTAGCACTTCACCTAATTCACTCTGCCACTCACTCCATAGACCAGCCACTGCAAAGAGCTCTTTCTCTTTATGTTTAATAAAATACGGATACGTTTTACCGTTCTTGTGATGATGCTCATAGAAACCTTCTAAGTATATCAAGCAGCGTTTACTAGCGGCAGAGTCCTTAAAAGAAGGCTTCTCGAAGATCGTTTCTCCTCTTGCGTTGAGTGTTTTGTTCCAAATGGTTTCTTTCTGCGTACTCCATTCAGGTACTAGTCCCCAAGTGGCTATAATGGGCTTTTGAGGCTCATCTTGCGTATAGATAAACATTGTGGGGTGGTCAAAACCACTGGCATGATACAGATTGACTTCATCTTTAGAAAAAATTTTAAGTTTATCAGCTATTTCATCTGCTTCTGCTTTATTGCCTCCTAAGAGAGCCATTCTTAGTTGTTTTTCCAGGGATGTTTTTATATCGTAGCACATATGCTGCTGCAAATGAACATTCTAAGTGTCATATATCCAGCAATATTACTTTGCAGATACTATTTGCCAGTCGAAATTGAATTATATTTGTTATACAATACAATAAATCAATAAACATATGAAAAAAATTACGTTAATGTTAACCCTTTGTATCATTACGATTGCAGGGTTTTCGCAGTCTTACTACTTCTTAAGTAGTACAGGTAGTTCAGCCCCTTATTATCAATCGTTGGACGAGGCTTACGACCTTGTACTTACTACAGACAGAACAAACCCTAATGATGAGATAAATGATGTGCTGTCAGCATCTCAGATGCTTCCTTTTACTTATAACTTTTATGGTACAGATTTCACAAGTTATAAGGTAAGTGATAATGGGTACATTACTTTTAATGGAGCCGAGACTACATCAAACCCCAATAACACGCTATTGCCAGATGCAGGTGCACCAAAAAATGCAATTATGGCATTTTGGGATGATCTTGAGTTTGAGCAAAATCAAACATTCTTATTTGCGGCTGTTAAGTCTACGGTAGGTGTAGCTCCAAATAGAGCTCACATTATTAAGTGGTTTCAGGTAAATCATACAGGTCGTGCCGCTGAGATAGATGAGTTATTATACTTCGGTATAGTACTACACGAGCAAGGTGGTTTTGATATCATACACGAAGCTCAGCTAACTATATCTACCGCTTATACAGAAACAGCTACAATTGGTTGTAATAATGCTGATGGAACGTCGGGAATCACGGTAGAAGGACCTAGTGCTTCTTTCCCAGCCGTTGTAAATGGTGACGCTGGTGATGATAAAGTATATTCTTTCTTTGTTGGGCCTCAAGCAGGCAAGGATGCTGGTATACAGAGCGTTGATATGAAAAAAGATGTAATTATCGCAGATGGAGCTGTATCAACAGTTACGACCGTAAGAAACTTCGGTAGTGAAACTATTACATCACTAAACCTAAGCTATAGCGTAAATGGTGGAGCAGCGGTTACCGATAACTTTGCAACAAACATGGCTCCTGGTGACATCAGATCATTCACACATACTACTGCGTGGACACCAACATCAGTAGGGGCATTCAACTTTGTAGTTTCGTTAGGTAATATAAATGGTGGTGCAGACGAAAAAACTGCAAACGACAATGCTCAGTCATTTGTGGTAAACACTTATAGTGATGCTCCTAAAAGAACACCACTTTATGAGATATTTACATCTTCTACTTGTGGACCGTGTACTCCTGGCAACGAAAATTTTCATAACATCATAGATGGAGCTAGAGAGTCTGAATGTACGTATATCAAATACCAACAGAATTTCCCAGGTACTGGAGACCCATACGCGTCGGCACAGTCTGTAGACCGAAGAAACTTTTACGCTGTTAACTCTATTCCACGTATGGAAATAGACGGAGGTTGGGATGGCAACGCCAATGGTTTTAGTGCGGCTTTGCACAATGAAGCAGTAAGTGCCTTTAGTTTAGTAGAAGTAGATGCTACTTTTGACAAATGGGGACAAGCTGTGGTTACCACGATTAATGTAGATGCTATCAGAGATTTTCCAGAAGCAAGATTGTATGCTGCGGTATTCGAAACATACAACGACAAAAATGTGAAGAGTAACGGAGAAACTGAATTTTTACAAGTTTTTAAACGTTTCCTAACTCCAGCAAATGGTGAGCAAATAGCTATTACCAGCGGTTCACCTGTCTCTAAAACATATCAATTAGATTTTGCAGGAGAGTACAAGCTAGCTACCAATGGACAAACTGCAAACTGGGTAAATATTAATACCAATCACGATGTAGAAGATTTTGAAAATCTTAGAGTTCTAGTTTGGGTTCAGAATAATACTACTAAAGAAGTATACAACTCTGCTTACGCTACTGAGATTTTGGCAAGTGCTAACAAGCTAACTCAAGAAATAGGTGCTAAAGTATCTCCAAATCCAACTAACGGTATTACTAATATAGCCTTAGACTTAAACAGAGCATCTAACGTATCAGTAAGCCTTATTAATGCAATGGGACAGGTAGTTAATACCTTTGATTTTGGAACTGTAAACGCTGGTTCAAACAACCTTACTGTGAATCTTAATGATTATCAGAATGGAGTTTACTTTTTCAACGTTAAAACAGACGAAGGAACTACAACTAAAAGAATTTTACTTTCTAAGTAACCCAAATTCATAAAATATTACAAAAGGGGCATACATAAATGTGTCCCTTTTTTTTTGTGCCATTTTTTAGAAAATATAGTGCTCTGCTTAAAGTTTCGAGGGTAAGAAGCATAGCGAGAAATCGAAACCCTTAACTTTGACGCGATGTTTGTTTCTGGCTTCACATTTATACGCAATGCCGTAAAACTCGATTATCCGGTAAGCGAGGCAATTCGCTCTATATTGCCTGTGGTAGATGAGATGGTAGTAGCTGTAGGCAATAGTGATGACGCTACTAGAGACTTGATTCTCAGTCTAGGTGATAAAATTAGAATTATAGATACCACCTGGGACGATTCGCTAAGAGAAGGAGGGAAGGTGCTCGCAGTAGAAACCAACAAGGCCTTTGATGCCGTTGGTAAGCAAGCAGATTGGTGCGTTTATATACAAGGAGACGAGTGTATTCACGAAAAATATCATTCAGAAATTCGTGCTAAAATGGAGCAATTCAAAGATGACAACCGAGTAGAAGGCTTGTTGTTGGATTATGCCCATTTTTATGGAAGCTACGATTATCTGGGTGATAGCCGCACATGGTACCGCAAAGAAATCCGCATTATCAGAAACGATAAACATATTCGGAGTTATCGCGATGCTCAGGGATTCAGAAAAGAAGGTAAAAAACTAAAAGTAAAACACCTGAATGCTGAGGTGTATCACTATGGATGGGTACGACACCCCAAATATCAGATGGCCAAACTACGAGAAGCAAATAAGCTATGGCACGACGATTCTTACATCGACAAGAAATTTAATGCCGATCAAGATTTTGACTATTCCGAAATAGATTCCATTAAGCCTTTTGAAGGAACGCACCCCGAGGTAATGCACGAACGTATAGCAAGTATGAATTGGAAGTTTGACAGAGATCCTAGTGTAAAGTCTTTTGGATTAAAACTTAAGCTGCTTTATGGCATAGAAAAACTAACAGGATGGCGAGTGGGAGAGTATAAGAACTATACCTTAATCTGATGTAGAACGGATGTGATGGGCATAGGCAATCATTTGCTCATATACCTTTCGCCAACTTTTCCATCGACCTGATTCACTTAGACTCTCATTGTGCCATAGGCTTATGAATAGACCGTCTACAGCCTTCACTTTGTTCATGAGCTCTTTTAGCGTAGCTATCGCTTCACTTGGATTTTGACGCATATAGTGCAGCGGAGTAATATCCATCGCACAAAAAGGCATTAGTCGCATTTTTGTAACTCGATTACTTGCCAAATCATACCATAAAAATGGTGCAGCTATCCCCGCTCTAAAACCAAGATGGGTACTATAGCCCATCGTATGCTCTTCGGTAATACCTAGTTTATCGAGATTAGCATAGGTTTCGGGCATTTGGTGCATTAAGAAATGCTGTCTACTTTTAGTAATATCTGCATTGAGAATATTTTTGAGCCGATTTAGTTCTTTCTCCACACGTTTGTAATCCGTATTACTATGATACGACGGATGTATACCTACTTGGTTTTGGGGTATTTTTGATAGGTCTTGTATGAGTTTTCTAAATTCGGTATTGGTGTGGTGTATGTTTTTATCAAACCTGCCGTAATCACCCAAAAGCATAAAATAATTGACCCTAGTGTTATACTTCTGATGTACTGCAAGTTGCCAATCAAAATTAAAAAAGGAATCGTCTGTTAGACCCGAGAGTACCGACAACCTGTCTTTTAGGTCACCCCACTTCCCGTTTTTAAAATCTCTTAGAAATCCGAGTGAATTTCGCACCCATCCTTTATGACGATATTGCCAAGTTTGGTCTATGTCTATTGTACTTACGTACTCAAAGGTACGTGGCTTAAAAGATAGGCTAGGGTAGTGTGCAAGCAGAGTTTCTCGAAGTTTTATCGCCCATTGATTGACTAATGGCTCAGATATCACATCACACTTAACAAGGATACTGCTGAAGGCTGGAAAACGATTGTGGGCATCTGCCTCAAATCGGAGATACTCCTCATATCGCGTTATGAGATAGAATGCCGCAGCGAAGATGTCGTAAGGCAAATCACCACTACCTGTTTTAAAAAAACATTTTGTATCTCCCCAATCTGCCAAAGAGTCTATATCTAGTGGTCTAATGTGGTTTTCTGATAACAGCGAGTGAGGTACACACTGTAAGCCCGCAGCTTGTAGGTTAGAATAATTTAAATGGGCTTGCTCAACTCCATTGGTGTATTCATAATTAACTCCAAGCAATTCCTTAAATATAAGGTCAAAAATGTAGCTGTGTCTCGGGCCAGCTTCTGGGCAATATATGGTTATACTATCTGACAATATATCTTCTCTAACTCCTCTGCAAGTTTACGGTCTTTGTCTGTAATTTTATTACCCGCATCGTGGGTAGTGAGTTTGATACTAATTTTATTGTACACGTTGCTCCACTCAGGGTGATGATTGTGCTGAGTTATCACTCTTGCTGCTTGTTGCATAAAATCCATTGCTTTCTCAAAGCTATCGAATTCAAGTTGTGCTACTAAGGCATTGTCTTGTTCGCTCCACATCATCGTATAATCTTGGCATTGTATTGCTTACCATCTATTTCCGCTCTTATCACGTATAAACCAGGAGTGAACGTGGTCTTATCCAATGTTATAGCCCTCCCATAATGTGTAGATACTAATTGCCCCATCGCGGAGTACACACTAACTTTTGCAGATTGAGGTAGTTGAAAACGTAAGTTTCCTGTTCCTTGGGCAAATGCTAATTGATTCAAAATCTTGAGTGCCCCAAAATCCTCATTATCCTTGATAGAGGCTCCGCGTTGTACAAATCCCGCATCTACATAGCATTGCTTCAGCGATGAATAATATCGCTTGTTAAAATCTAGACTATCAATATCCAAGATGATCTGTGCCATTTGAGCCATAGTGGTATTGGCACCTTGATAGTAAAAATGTTCCAAGAGTAAACTATCCATCGCCTTTCGTCCAATGTAATCGTGAGCACACATCAGTGCACTACTCCACATATCACGGTCACCATCCTTACTGTTTTTAAGTCCACCAGGGTAGAGTCTATTGGTGTTTATTTGAAAGCCATTCCACGTTTCATTACCATCCCAAGAGAATACTTTATCAGGTGTATTATCGTTTATACTACGGCTGTATGCTTTTGCGAGATAGTCACATGCACCTTCTTCCATAGCCATTCGTTCTGTCCCAATGGTATTATTAGGTGAAGCTAGTTCACTCAGAGAATGCGTAAACTCGTGTATCACTACTTCGCCATCTTCCGCATCATCTATTCCGCCTTCACCAAATTGGAGTGTATGCTCTACAGGTGTATAGGCCGAATTATCCCAACCACCAAAAGCGTGAACATCTACACGCAATTGCTGTGTAAGTTCGGCATAACCCAGCGAATCGACATATTCTCCCATCGCATTAATATGATAATACACATTTACCAACTCAAAAGCTTGCTGATCTCTGGTATAAGATAAACTGTCGCTAAACGTATAGAAGAAAGAATCAGCCGGAGAACTAATATCTTCAAACGTCAAAAAATCAGACGCTAAAAAAAAGGTGTCATTATCAAACTGTGCTTTAACCGATTGCCACACCATTTGACTGTCTAAGGAAGAATTCGTTTGGTCGTTGGCGTCTACAAAGACTCCTCCGTAGGCTTTAGCTGCTGAATTTATAGGATTTACCATAAATACCTGGGCGAAAAGCGTCGTATCTTTCTTAGCAAATTTATGAATAGACTGCTCTTGAAGAACATATCCGTCTTCACGGACCCACTGCTTGTAAGGGTCGCGGATATCATCTACCCTTATTATGGTTACCGCTTGCAACTCGTCATTATTTACAAACCAAGATTCTCCGTTCACATAAGTAGCTGAGGCGGGCAAAAACGTCAAGTCGTTTTGTACGACGTGCTTACCATTCGCTTTCAGATGAATTTTCACCCCGTGATTCACCACTTCTTTTTTATCCGTTACCTGTGCGTAGGTGATGTGCGTTGCAAATGGACTAGAAACCGTGTAGGTCTTTTTCAATGTCGTATTTTCGGGCAATATAAGTGAATGCAGTACTTGCTCTTCTTGCGATAAATGCTTGTAACTACTATGTTGACCTTTACTAGTCATATACATAGCTGAAAAGCAAAAGCATATTAAAATGTATTTTATGAATGACATCCGAATTATATAACTTTCAAAGTAAGTATATTGTTGAGGTCCGAAAGCAATTTGCGGGTCAAACTTTTACGACAAGTGATTTCAAATGTACCATCGGGTGCAGTGATGTAGGTCACGTCTTTTTGCCGTGCTAAAAAGTTGTATAACCGGTATGCCTCTGTGTGGTGCATAGTGCAGCGAATAGTCTCTTTGACAACGAGTTCCACTATTGTTGCTTTTTCCACGCATAGTTTAGCAGCACCACCGTAAGCACCTATGAGCCCGGGAATACCTAGTTTTTTGCCTCCATAGTAACGTACCACTGCACAGCCTACATAGGTTATTTCGGCACTCAATAGGGCGTGAAGAATGGGTCTACCGCTACTAGAACTAGGTTCGCCATCGTCGCTACAACGTTGGTATGCTCTATCTACGCCTATTACACAAGCCGAGCATACGTGTGTCGCATCAGCATATTCCTCCTTGTACTGTTTTATTCGCTGCTCAAAATCTTCTGCACTATTTATAGGAAACAAATATCCATAAAACTTACTGCCACTTGATCGGTACTCACTGCTTACTTGTGCCGTTATGCCTTGGTATTTATCAACTTGCATAAGCTATAATGACGATAGACAAGAGAGCCAACACCAAGCCTACCTTGTTGCCAGTACTTAATTTCTCTTTAAAAAGTAAGACAGAAAGCACGGTGCTGAGAATTACCACACCAATATTATTCAAACCAAATACACGAGCACTATTATCGCTAAATCCTGCAATAGCATTGAGCAGAAAAACGATGGAAAAATAATTGGGTATACCCAATCCTACACCTGCGAGTAAACTCTTACGTTCAAAGGTGCTAAAAACGCCTTTATTTTTTATGGTAAATATCACAAATCCAGCTATGAAAGCACCCAAAAATATGGAGTATGAAATGGTGTCCATTGACACTTGGTCGCTATATGCTGTTTCTAAAATCTTGAGGGACGTATCTATAAATCCACCACCCAGAAAAACAATTACGGGCAAGAAGAAGTATCGCTTGTCTATGACGAGTCCTTTTTTTACGCTTATAAAATAGATACTTAATAATGAGAGGATTACACCTATTATGAATAACAGACTTAGTTGTTCGCCAGCTATTACAAATGCAAATAGAATAGGAATTACCACTGACATTTTACCACTTACAGCGGTTACACTAACGCCCATCTTCTCGGTAGTGAGGGCCATACTGAAAAATATAGCCACAAACACAATACCCAAGCCGAGACAATACAAGAACCACTCACTACTCAGGTTAGCTATTAATGCTCTATCAGATGATAACGTATAACCTATAGCAAAACACACCAAGTAGTTGACCAGTATTGCTTGAAGCTTATTTACATTAAAATCCTTAAACCATCTAAAAATCAGATTGATAGACGTGCTAAAAACAATACTTAAGAGTAAATAGGTGATGGCCATTTATTGCGGTTTGAAATATTTGATAAGGTCGTTTTTGCGTTGTTCTTCTCTATTACTTGGTATTCCTATCCAAGGAGCCTTAATACCCGATTCCCAATTATTACTCGATTTCAAAATAATTGCTTCATCCCAGCATTTAGCATCCATCAAAGCTTGCAACAGGGTAGGACCTCCTTCCACCAAAACACTATGAATATGGCGTTGGTATAAATCCTTTAAAATATGAGACATGTCAAACTTATCTAGTTGGATAAAGACAATGTGTTCGGTGTCCTCATTCTTGCGTGTGTTATAAACGATGGTTTTTCCCTTCTTAAAGAGTTTTGCATTTAAATCAACCGAAAGTTGAGGCGAAACCACCACCTTTATTGGATTACTCCCTTTGGTATACCTTACGTCTAGTAGTGGGTTGTCTATATTTACTGTACCTGCACCTACCATTATGGCTTGGTGTGTTGCTCTCAGATGATGCACAAAATCATCATTGAGGGTATCACTTATCTTAGCACTGCCGTTATCATCAGGGGTCCTTGCCATATAGCCATTTTGAGTTTCAGCCCATTTAAGCGTTATATAAGGTAGTTTTTGAGTATGAGCTTTTATAAATTTCGAGTTGATAGCAGCACATTCATCTTCTAATACACCTACAATGGTTTCAATACCGGCTTCTCGAATTCTTTTAAGGCCGTTTCCTGCTACTTTATGATTTGGATCTAGCATCCCGATTATAACACGTTTAGGTGCTTGCTCTACAATGAGATTGGCACACGGAGGAGTCTTACCATAATGCGAACAAGGCTCCAAGCTAACATACACATCACATTCTTGGACGTTTACATGTTTTGGCAAGTTATTAAATGCATTTACCTCAGCGTGAGGGCCGCCATATTGTTGGTGGTATCCTTCTGCTACTATTACGTCATTATGCACTATAACACAACCCACCATAGGATTAGGTGCCACGCCTAATTCACCGTTCAAGGCAAGCTCTAAGCATCTTTTGATATACCTCTCGTGTTGCACGGTGCGAAGCTACGGTTAAAATGATATATTCTTTAGCTGTAAGTTTGCAGTATGCAATTAGGCCTTATAAAAGCACTGTACACCGATAAACTAGCCACGCTATATTCATACTCAGAGGCCGAGAACTTATTTTATATTGCTTTACAATGGCTCGAAAAAAAATCGCGAACGGCGGTGCTACTGGGTCAGGAAACCTTATTGGTGGATACGTATCAAGTCATTTTAGAGGATTTACTACTCGGCAAGCCAATACAGTACCTTACAAAAGAAGCTCCTTTTTATGGCTTAGATTTTTACGTAGATGAGCGTGTATTAATTCCGCGGCCAGAGACTGAGCAATTGGTGCACTGGGTGATAGAAGACAATCAGAATTTTGCAGGGGCGGCGTTAGACATTGGTACCGGCAGCGGATGTATACCCATTACCTTAAGCCATCACTGGAAAGGTGCGAAGGTTAGCGGATGCGACATTAGCGAAGACGCTCTGGAAGTTGCATATCAAAATGCCGAAACCTTAGGCGTTAATGTTGAGTTATTTAGATGTGATATTTTGACCGAAGAAATAAACAAGTATGACATTATCATAAGTAATCCGCCGTACATTGCTCCATCCGAAAAAGGAGAAATGCACATCAATGTGCTGAATAACGAGCCACACTTGGCGTTATTTGTAGGCGGAGATGACCCGCTTATATTTTATAAAAAAATAATAGAGAAGGTTCGAATACACCGGTCTAAATGCTATTTTGAGACGAGTGAGTTTTACAGAAAACAGCTCGATGCTTGGTTAGAGACACAGAACCTCCGTTACCATTGGCAATGTGACTTTCAAGGAAAAAATAGGCTACTAAGAGTCACTTTCTAAACTCATATACGCCTATGCTCAATTTATCCCCAAATGTGAAGATTATTTGTGGGTATTTTACGGTTACAATAGCACGAGCATTAGGGTTTTGCTTTTAGATTGCACACTTTAAAACTAACATTGTAATAAATGAATTCGGAAAACGAGAAGATTATTCCAATTAACATTGAGGAAGAAATGAAAACGGCCTACATCGATTATTCGATGTCGGTAATTGTTTCACGTGCTCTACCCGATGTACGAGACGGTTTGAAACCCGTACACCGTCGTGTATTGTATGGTATGACTGAACTTGGCTTAGCAAGTAACAGACCGTATAAAAAATCTGCAAGAATAGTGGGAGAGGTGCTCGGTAAGTACCACCCGCACGGTGACACATCAGTATATGACACTATGGTACGTATGGCTCAGGATTGGAGCTTACGTTACCCTATGGTAGATGGCCAAGGTAACTTTGGTAGTATAGATGGCGATCCTCCAGCAGCAATGCGATACACCGAGGCAAGAATGAGAAAACTTGCGGAGGAAATGCTTTCTGATATTGATAAAGAGACGGTTGATTTCCGTCCGAACTTTGACGATAGTCTAAGCGAGCCTACCGTATTGCCTGCACGTATACCAAACCTATTGGTAAATGGTGCAGCTGGTATAGCAGTAGGTATGGCTACCAATATGGCTCCGCATAATTTGAGCGAAGTAATAGACGGTACTGTAGCCTATATCGACAACAAGGATATTGACGTGGCTGGGCTAATGGAACACATCAAGGCTCCAGATTTCCCGACGGGAGGTATTATATACGGTACAGAAGGAGTAAAATCTGCTTTTGAAACAGGTCGTGGGCGTATCGTGATGCGTGGTAAAGCTGAGTTTGATGTAAATAAATCTGGTAGAGAGCAAATAATCATCACCGAAGTTCCGTATCAAGTAAGTCCATCGCAAATTATTGTAAAAGCGGTAGACCTTGTAAATGATAAGGTAATAGAAGGTATTAGCGAGGTAAGAGATGAGAGTGGCCGTCAAGGACTACGTATCGTATTTGACCTCAAGCGAGATGCCATTCCTAATATCGTACTTAACAAATTATATAAGTACACTCCACTGCAGACGAGTTTTAGTGTAAATAATATCGCCTTGGTAAAAGGTAGACCGATGATGCTCAACCTGCGTGATATGATACACCACTATGTGGAGCATCGTCACGAAGTAGTGATTCGTCGTACGGAGTACTTGCTCAAAGAAGCTGAGAAACGTGCTCACATTTTAGAAGGACTAATTATAGCTTCTGACAATATAGATGAAGTTATAAAAATCATACGTGCGTCTAAGAATGGGGAAGAGGCGAGGGCTAATCTCATTAAACGATTTGAACTCTCTGAGATTCAAGCGAGAGCCATCGTAGAGATGCGATTGCGACAGCTTACAGGTCTGGAGCAAGACAAGTTACGTTCTGAATACGAGGATGTTATGGCTACTATAACCGACTTGCGTGAGATATTAGCAGATGAAGGCCGCAGAATGCAAATCATCAAAGATGAGCTCCTCGAAATCAAAGACAAATATGGTGACGATCGTAGAACTGCTATAGAATTTGATGCTGGCGAGATAAATATAGAAGACCTAATAGCTAATGAAGAAATGGTAGTGACTATTTCTAACATGGGCTACATAAAACGTACACCACTTACAGAGTATAAGCAGCAAAGTAGGGGTGGAGTAGGTAACAAAGGAGTGAAGCACAGAGATAAAGACTTTGTGGAGAATCTATTTGTTACGATGACGCATAATTACATTCTGCTATTTACCGACCAAGGTAGATGTTTCTGGATGAAGGTTTATGAAATTCCAGTGGGTAGCAAAGTGTCTCAAGGTAGAGCTATTCAAAACTTAATCAATATTCCTTCGGATGATACGGTAAGAGCATTTGTAGCTACCGGAAACTTGAAGGACGAAGAGTATGTGAACGGTAATTACATCGTAATGTGTACTAAAAATGGTACAATTAAGAAAACGTCTTTGGAGCAGTACTCTCGACCAAGAACTAACGGAATCAATGCTATTACCGTAAAGGAGGGAGATCAGCTACTAGAAGCAAAACTTACCGATGGAACCGCAGAAATACTGCTCGCTAAGAAGAGTGGTAAGGCCATACGCTTTAATGAAGAGAACGTTAGACCAATGGGTAGAACAGCTTCAGGTGTTAGAGGTGTGAGGTTAGAAAGCGATACGGATGAGGTGATTGGAATGGTTTGTGTAAACTCTAGTGCAGAGGATACAACCATTATGGTCGTTTCGGAAAAAGGATACGGAAAACGTACAGACATAGACGATTACAGAATCACGGGTAGGGGAGGAAAAGGAGTAAAAACCTTGAGTATCACCGAAAAAACAGGCTCGCTTATCGCAATGAAAGACGTTACCGACGAAAACGACTTGATGATTATCACCAAACTGGGTATAACCATTAGAATGAAAATGGAAGAAATGCGAGTAATGGGAAGAGCCACCCAAGGAGTTAGGCTCATAAAAGTAAGAGACAAGGACGACATCGCCTCAGTAGCCAAGGTACCTAAGGTAGACGAGGAGGATGAAGAACAATCTGAATCTGGAGAGGTAGACAATACCAATACAGATAATACAACCAATAATGAAGAGAATAATACAAACACAGGAGAGAATGAAGATTAAATTTAATTATGCATTGTTATTAATAGCCTTATTTGTAGGCTTTGGTGCTAATGCTCAAAAATTTAGCGTTGAGTCTATGAAGATGGAACTAGACCCAACAAAGCCAGACGGAGATCGTAATTATGAGGATTTGGTAAAATGGGCCGAAGAGACCAAAGAACACCCAAAAACTTCTAATGATTTTAAAATGTGGTACTACAGAGGTTTAACATTCTTAAAGGTATCTACGCTCAATACTCCAGTTACTGAGAAGTACCCAAATGCTTTAGATTTAGCATTAGAAGGTTTTCAAAACAGTATAAAAACGGACGTAAAAAAGAAGTTGACAAAACTTGCAGAAGGGAATCTACTCAATGTAGCAATCGGATATTACAACCGTGGCTATACTGCTTATCAAGCAGAAGAATACACGGATTCCTACAAGGCATTTGAAACGGCACTTCCTCTTATGGAGTACGATGTAGACGGTGTACTGAAGAGGAATAACCTTACGGCAGAAGTTTTGCAACAAATGATGGCTTATAGTGCGATGAACAATGGTGAAGATGCTAAAGCATCAACAGTATTAAAAGAGTTGATAGATAATGGTTCGTCTGATCCTGCTATCTTTTCTAGTCTTGCTAGATTACAACTCAAAGGGGGTGATACTACCGCAGCATTACAAACAATAGCAGATGGTAAAGACCTGAACGAATCAGATAAATCACTGATGAATATGGAGTTAGACATTTATCTAAAGCAAGGGAAGAGTGCCGAACTCATCGAAAAATTAGATGCTGCGATTGCTGCGGATCCAGGAAGTACAATCTACTACTTTGCTAGAGCAATAAGTTTTGAAGGATTAGGTGAAACGGATAAGGCTGCAGCAGATTATGATAAAATCATAGAAATAGATCCTGAATATTATGATGCTTATTACAACAAAGGTGTGATGTATTTAAATAAGGTTTCGGATATAGTAGCGTCATTAGATGGCGTATATAAACCAAGTATTATCCAGGCTAAAGAGCAAGAAATAGCAGGATGGTATAACAAGGCAATATCAGAGTTCGAAACAGTTTTTGATAGCAATGACGATATGCCTTTAGCAGATAAAGTAGAATTAGCTGGTACCATGAAAAAAATATATGCACGCTTGGAGAAAATGGACAAGTATGCTGAAATGAAAGCATTCATAGTAGAGAACGAATAATATTTGTTCCTGTGAAGAAGCATAAAGAGTGTTATTAACCATAACTTGGAAAAGGGAGTACTAAAAGAGCTCCCTTTTCTTTTGTTTTTTTAGTTAACATAATATATATTATAGGACGAGTAAACCTCGTAAAACGCTGTTTTCTAATAAACTACAAAAGCAAAGTATTATAAGGTTTTGCTTTTACGGTTGTTTAATTTCGCATTTGCGGTTACGGAATTACACAATGAAGGAATGAAGAAATGAAGAAAATTCAAATAGTACACTATACTACGCCCCAAAAAAAAGGCAACTTCGTGAAGTATAATAAATACCAAGTCTACCTGGGTAACGAAAGTTACGTTTGTACCGCTCAACTACTTACTAGGTAGTACGAACGCAAAAACAATAACAACGGCCGCTATGATTACGATTATAGCGGTTTTTTGTTGCTCGCTATTGTCGGCTGGTCGTTTTACGTCATCCAATTACTTTGCTCTGTCAAGTAATACAATTGCGTTACTAAGTAATACATTTGCACTATGATAAAAGTGTTCAGAATTGTAAGCTACTTAGAAGGGATTTCTTACTTGCTACTACTAGGTGTTGGCGTGCCACTAAAATATCTAGCAAAGGATGACAGTTGGGTGAAATCTCTCGGAATGCCACACGGGTTACTGTTTGTAGCTTACGTATTTCTTGCAATTGCTGTCGGCGTTCACAAACAATGGAATGCTAAGACTTACGCCATTGTTCTCATAGCATCAGTTATACCTTTTGGTACATTTTACGTAGATCGTAAATACCTATAAGATTTTCCGATTATGGCTACTCTAAAAGGACTTTTGCTGGGCTTTGGTACCGCATTTCTGCTTGGTCCTGTGTTTTTCACGCTTATTAAAAACGCGTTGCAACACGGCAAGAATGCTGGAATTTCTACTGCTCTTGGCATAATTTTAAGCGATATGGTCGTTATATCCATTTGCCTATTGGCTACTACTTCGCTTATTGAGTCTATTAAGACGGAACCAATAGTCAAGTACATTGGAGCTGCTATACTATTATTTATGGGAATTCGGTTTACTTTCTGGCCGTCTGTAGATGGTTTTGATAATTCGTCCGAGGTTAAAAAATCTAATCTTTGGGAGTATTTACTACAAGGTTTTTTGGTGAATGGCGTTAATCCATTCGTTTTTATCGTCTGGATTGGATTTATAACCGTAGGAAAAAATAGTTACACCAATGCGGAATTATACCTATTTCTAGGCTCTATCCTTGTTGGAATTTTCCTCACCGACATTGCAAAATCATTTTTAGCCCACCGAATTAAGCCCTATTTAAAGCCCTATTATCTAAAAAAAGCATACCAAATTATTGGATCCATACTTATTGGTTTTGCCGTACGCTTAATCTACTTCGCGGTATCTTAATGACCTAGGATATCACTTCTGACTAATATTTTTTCCCCATATTCGCCTCCACAAAATTGAAAGCATTTGCTCTCCGGTTTCTTCATCAATGTCTGGGCGTTGTTGAGTAACACTTAAGACATTACTATTATTCATAAACAACTGATATCCAAAACCATACATTGGCGTATCACTGGCATACATTGGGCCAAATCGTGCATCGTTGTACACCAATGTATCCGGATTTTCATCATTTACCACATACCAGCCCTTAGATAGAAAATTGAGTCTATTAATAAGGTCCTCTTCTTCCCACTCTTCTATTAAGCCGTGATTATTCTCTATCTTATGGAACTGAATTATCTCATCATCATCCAACAAGGAATATAATCCCGTATAATATGCTGAATCCGTCTCCGCAGTAGCACTCCATAAGACGGTATTGAGCGGTGTGGGTACTGTTGTAAGTCGTGTATAAGCTATATTCTGTTGCTGCAGATTATCCTGGAAAATGCTATAAGTATGGTACTTGGCACCCAATGACCATAACATATATATACTACTCAGTATAATCCCTACTCTATTGAAGTACTTCCTTTTTTTACTCTCACGATGATAACACAGTGCAATCACGACACATATTAAAAATGGCACCGTGTAAAATGGATCTACAACAAAAATGTTGTTCCAAGCTAGTTTGTATGGCAGCGGCCAGAGTAATTGTGTTCCCCAAGTGGTATGACAATCGAGCAACGGATGCGTAACCAGAGACCAAAACATCAGCTTTGTCCAATCACGTTGACTTGCCGAATGGGTGCCATAAGAATGCTTAATAGTAATCACAACTAAGATGAGCCAAATGGCAAATAATACAATCCTTACCACACTATTATCTACACTCAAAAAAGGATAGCCTAATATTAATGTAATAAATCCTACGAGTGACCATTTCTCCTTGGTACGAGCAAGCCACGCCACGATAGGTGCGAATACTATGCTAAAGAGTATGGAGTGCGAAAAGCCACGATGTAACTCATTGGCCGTCAGTGCATCAAAAAAAAGCGACTGATAAACGTCTAAGTCGGGAATAGTGCCAGCTATTGCTCCCCATAGCATAGCTTTGTTACCTATTTTTTTGCCAAGGGCAACCTCACCTACTGCGGCTCCTAATACAATTTGAGTTAAAGAATCCATTGTGTACTAAATGTAATGCTCTGCTTTAAAAGGTTTACGAAGCTCGAATTCACTAGGTTGTAATTTTTGTACAAAAGGCTTTAAAATAGCATTGGTTACCTTATTGCGGTGCTTGGCATAAAACTTCATTTCTACAGGTTCAGCCCCTACTCCACTTTTTATTTCCTCTGCCGTACGGCCTATTTTTACGTACTTAACTCCCCGTTCTATTCCGTGCTTTATAAAGTCGTATAACATACGCTGATATACCGCATATTCATAGTTGTAATCATAATCTAAACCTATAAAATTCCCATCCAATACATCATCAAATAATGTTGCAGTACTAAATCCAATTAGCTTATTATCAATGTAATACCCTTTAAAATAGAAGTTTTCTTGGAGTGTTTCCTTCAAACCAAATAATGTTTTAGCATTGAGTCGTCCGAAACTAAAATTAGCCCTATCTAAAAGCGTATTATACAAATGGTCAACATCCGAAAGGCTTCTTTCCTTATCTTCTGTCGTATTTAAATCTAAGACTTGAATTGGGCTTGATTTCTTCAAAACTTGCTTAGCTTTGGTTCTAAACTTAGAATTCATTGCCCCAAGGTAATCATCAAAAGTAGCCCATGAGGAGTCTAGGGTAAGAATCATATTTACATCAATATTTACTTCACTACAACCGTTTTGTTTGAAATATTCAGCATTAGCAAATGATGAGGGCCAAAATTCCTTCATCATTGTAATTGCAATTTTGTGATCGGCTTTCTTCTCACGGAGATGTAATTCATCCAATGCCGTATACACGGATTGATAAGCGTTGGTGTCATCTACCTTGTCCGAAAAAATAAATCCATTTTCTCCTGTCGCGAAAGCATTGCCGCATATCATTACATTAAGGTCTATAGAACCCAATAAACTTTTGGGCAACACCCCTCCTATTTTTTCAGAAAGAGCATCGATATTAATCTCTTTGGAAGTAATAGGGACAATTTGGCAATAGGCTATACCTACAGGTTTTTTTGCCGCACTATAAAACTGAATGTACCTAAACTGCATGTGGCCAAGCCCTTGCTCTAAAGCCAACAAATAAGCCTTTGTCAAATAAGGGTTTTGATCTCCTACGATCGTATCCCAATCGGCTTGGGTTACGTGTGTGATACTGCTATAAAATACCGTGTGTTGAGCACAAACATTGTACTCCTCTTTCACTATAGTTGTGCTCAATGTATACTATTTAAGGATCTCTTGTATATGACCGTCTAGTACAGAATATATTTTTTCTTTATTCTCCGTAACGTCAAAAACGATATTTAAATCCTCATCTATAACCAGTACCTGCGGAAAGTGTTTGGTTAAGCCAGATTTCAGTTTATCGCTGTATTCTTTCGAGTCTACTATGTGCTCAAAATTGAATGGAAATCTATTGAGAGATTTTTTCACTGTTGACTCATCTTCATCGCTGAAGGCTAAGAAATGAACCTTATCATTATCGGCATATTTGTCTACCAAATCGTTGAGCTCAGGTATCTCCCGTATGCAGTCTCCACACCATGTTGCCCATACGCATATAACAGTAGCTCCACCTTTTAAGTCGTCGCTGGAGATAGCTTTGCCCTCTAAGGTAGTGTAACTAAATTTTGGTAATAATTTACCGTTTTTGTTAGATGTACAAGCCATAAGTGCCGTGATAAGTAATGCTAAACCTAGTGTGCGTTTCATTATAAAAAATTCAATGGTATAACACATTGAACGAACAGCAAAGCAAAATTTGACAATTATTAATGAATCATCTACGAATACTAGTGGTCTACTTTCTCAGTAAATGAATCTCTCCGTTTAGATAATACCATTTAGTCTGTTTAGGATTGGTAAACTTAACCATGTATACATACACACCTTGTTGCACAGGTTCTCCTTTGAATGTACCATCCCATCGGTTATTTACATCTTGAGAACTAAATATTTTTTCTCCCCATCTGTTGTATACATCCATAACCATTTGACTCACACCAGCCGTAAGGCCTCCAAGTCCGAATTCATCATTTAGTCCATCTCCATTGGGTGTAAATGAGTTAGGGATATAGACCAATAGGTCTGCATTTACATACACCAGCTTTGTGGTATCGTGTGTGCAACCAAATTCGTCTTCTACAAAGAGCGTTATTGCGTATGTTCCCGAGTCAGCAAAGGGGTGATATACTTTGGAACCATTATAGCTCGCTCCATCACTTACCTCCCAATTCCAATCGGATATGTTTCCCTTTGAGCTATCCTTGAAAGTAACGAACTCTGTAAGCGTACTAGGGTCTGTTGGGTTAAAGTTGAAATCGGCCGTAGGGTTATTAAGAACAGTAATTTGCTGCATAACATCTATGCTATCTTTACAACCAAAATCACTTTCACCCACTACTTGGATTGTGTACGAACCAACACGTGTATAGATATGATTGGAATCTAAACTTGGATCAGAACCATCTCCCCATTTAAAACTAAATGAAGTTATACTTCCAGAATTGATAGAAGAATTATTCTGCAATTGTACTTCAAATGGAACACATCCGGAATCGGCGGGTATCACAAATGAGAGTTCAGGTAAAGGATGAACATCAACTTGATTAGTCAATGTATCACTGCAATTATTATCACTTTCTGCTATGAGTCTCACTTCATAAGATCCATCTGTGGTAAATGGTGGATTTACAATTGCGGAGGTGTAATCTATGCCATCTATGGTCCAATATAAAGAAGGAATGCTACCTGTTGCGATGGAAGACGTACTCGTAAGTGTATTCACATCACCCAAACACATGTTGGCTGAAGTATATGAGGCCACTGGTAGTGGGTGTATTACGGCCAACTTTTGAATGCTATCTAGGCATCCATTATCTGCAGTTGCTATTAGTTTTATATTACCGCTACCTGCTGTTGTTGTATTGATTTCGGGGTTACGGTCGTTAGAGACCCATAAGTCATTTAAATACCATGCGTAGTTCGTAATTACAGCAGGAGCGGAAATTGAACTGTTTTCTACTGGCGATATTTCAAGCCCCTCACATACTGATGTGACCAAAAAGTTTGGTTTGGGTTTCGCTTCAGTAATAAAGCTATCCTGTGCAGTTATTTGGCAACCATTTTTAGTCCGTACTTGTAAGTTAACTATCGATTTACCCAATTCGTTGTACGTAGTTCTTATCGTAGGTGAATTGGAAATAGTAGTGCCGTAAGTCCATCTATACGTGCTAAAACTATCTAATCCTCTCACCGTATCTGCTGTGAGAATAAGGCTATCTCCTTCACAAATATCCAGTACATTGATGGCGGTAATAGATGGATACGTAATCAAGATTGTACGTGTACTGTCTGTTTGACAACCTTGGTCTGTAGTAATAGTAAGTGTAACAGTTTGTTCTCCGCCTGCGGCAAACTCCTGCTTTGGATTATCGGATGTAGCGGTATTCCCATTACCAAAATTCCAGGATTTAGTATAACTACCAGTGGCCACGGATGACATATCAATAAATTCTGTACTATCCCCGAGACACGTATTAGTAAAATCAAAAGCCGCTAAAGCGAGAGGGTGAACATTTACAAGACGCGAAAATGTATCTCTACAAAAACTATCTTGCTCCATTACGAGCGTAACTAAGTAGCTTCCTGGATTAGCAAATGTGTCGGTATAGTTGAATGTATTAGCCGTTTCTCCTATGCTAGTGTACCACAATGTATCTGTAAATGTTCCTCCGTCTAACAGAGTAGTATTTGTAAAGGGTTGCCCAAAACCAAGGCACGTATCGTTGTATGAAAACGAACTTTCTATGCGTGGATACTTATAGAAGGAAGCAACATAGGTATCAAAACAACCACTGTCAGAATGCACAGTTAGGGCCGCACTATGAAACCCAGAATCAGCAAACCAAACAGTTGGATTTTCTACACTATCACTAGTGTTATTGCTAAACTCCCACTCCCACTTTACTAAATTTCCTACGGAAGTACTCGAATTACTAACGAGGCTAATACTGTCGTTAAAACATACATTTTCAACACTAAAACTTGGTTCTGGAAGTGGATTTACAAAGAGTGAATCTAAAAAAGTATCTGTACAATAATTCTCAGTATAGACTTCCATCATTACTTCAAATTTGCCAGTCGTGTCAAAACGATGAGCTGCCGAATTACCATATTTTATAGCAGCTCCTGGAAAATACCAAAGTGTTGAAAGTTTTTGTTCTCCCTGCGGCATTATGCTACTATCGGCAAAAAATGCCACGACACTGTCGCATAGGCTCGATCTAGATAGACGAGCTTCTGGTTTTGCAAATATCCTAACCTCCACAAATGCAGAGTCGTAATTGGAACAACCGTCGAAGGTGGGCTTATACGTGTACAACTTAGCTTGGAAGGTGCCCGTATCACTGTATATATGCGAAGGATTTTGTACAGAGTCGATACTACCATCACCAAAATCCCATTCCCATCTTACCACCGAGTACTCTGCAGACCCTATAAATTGGGTAGGTCGGCCAATGCACCCAGATGTTACATTAAGCTGCGTACTGTTACTTACCGAAGCCACCGCAGTCAGATCTTTAACATTGGCTCCCGCGGCATAGCCATAGCTTTCGTATTGTCCTTCCCCGTAAGCAGTGGCAATAAAACCTACGTCGGCAGTAAGTCTATGATTTCCTTTTGAGACCGATAAACGTGTATAGCTGTAATATGAGTTTGTAGGGACGCTTGTGAAACTAGCCGTATTGCCATCTATTCTGAAAGTAGATGTGGCGTATGTTGGCATAGTTACGTTTATATAGTGGTTGTCTATATCGTAATATTCACTACTATAAACTGTTATATTAGTAAGCGTCTGTTCTAATGGATTTAGAATGGTCATAGAGGGGTCACCTACATTATTATTTCCATCGCATTTAGAGGTTCGTTGAAACTGTGCAGCCAAGACAGGTTTGTCGGTAAGTACACTCCGTACATTATTTTCTGCGGTCACCTCATAGTAGTCACCCTCATTTATATAAGCTATATCGGGTGCTGCACCCGATTTGAAAACCACAATACGCGTATTGTTCTGAGAAGCAACAAAGCGATAACTGTCTCCTGTTCTGCCAAGTGCCGGCACGAGTACAAACTGTTCGCCCCAAGAGTTAGTTGGGAACATCTGCTCCAATAAATTATCTCCAGAATTGATTCCAAATCCCGAATTACACCCACCCACACGAGTGTAGGTACTTCCTGAGAAGACTGCTACAGTTCTACAATTTGCTAAAGCTCCAGTGTCTATGACTTCTACTCGAGTACCCGTAAGGTCTCCCGTATTGCTATTGGCTATCGCGTGATATACTTGTCCTTCATTCAAGGTTATTTGATAGGTTGCATTCGCGGCTCTAGTCCCTCCTCCTGATTTTATCAAGGCACTGCTAGGAGTAATATTTACCTTGGTTCCATCTTTTACAGCTACAACGGAAAATACATTTTTACCATAGGAACCTCCAAAACCAGCATTTTGTGAACTTTCTTGCCAGCTCATCAAAAAATAATCTTTACCTAATGTACGCGTCGGTAATACCAATGTAGCATCACTCTTATTTCCCTCATAATGATGAGCGTAAACAACTACATCATCATCTGATACCACCTTAACTCCTTTAGACTGAATACAATCTGAGCAATTAATATATGCGTCGGATACTGGTACATTTACTACAGTAAGACTATTAGCACTCACCGTGTAACTAGTAGACCAATTTTGGCCGGGTATAGATACAGTACCAGTCGTATTGGAATCACTGGTAATGTACAATGACATACCAGCATCTGTACCTTCTATATGACTCATGAATCCTATCCAAAACTCCTTACCTTTATTTGATTTGGATTGTGCTAATGATGTGAGATTACTCAATATTATTACCGAGATGATAAGGAACTTAGTCTTACTTAATGGCATATTATATAAGGTAGGTTTGGGTTTAAAAAAACTATTAAATAACAAATAAACGCTAAAGCGACGTTCAATCATTGTCATATTTTAAACCTTACTCCAAAAAGAAGGCGTAAAAATAATAAGCACCGTAAAAAGTTCTAATCTACCAAGTAA
>Ga0209555_10000368_pt1 | contig 38638 bp, 30 predicted proteins | sample SaaInl85LU_5_DNA_FD_184643 | JGI IMG/M metagenome (GOLD analysis project Ga0209555, IMG submission 184643) | Marine microbial communities from expanding oxygen minimum zones in the Saanich Inlet - ESP_85LU_5_DNA (SPAdes) (version 2) | ecosystem: Environmental > Aquatic > Marine > Intertidal... | reverse complement strand
TGCACGGTAAAATAGTTCGCACCTTCATCCGCTCCACCGACATCGGGAGTGCCACTCAAGGCGCCATCGCTTGCAACACTCAACCAGCTAGGTCCATCAAGTTTAGTAAAGGTGAGCGTGCCACCTGTATCTGGATCGGAGGCCTCCGTGGCAACCGTCTGCCCTGTATAGAGAACACCGTTTTCGGCAGCGCGCATTGACGGATGGATCGAACAGTATCAACCTGATCGCGCCGACGAGATTGAAATCGGCATAACCGAGTGGAACATCAAGGTCAATGAAGACCGCGATACGGCCGACCTAATTAGCGCACTGTGGTCCGCACTTTGGATTGGCACAATATTTGAAGAAGGCGTCGATTTCGCCAACCAATGGGATCTCACCACATACACTAGCGAAGGAGGTCACAGTGCTTTTAATATCGATGAAGAGACGATGACCGTGAAGCCCAAAAGCCAATACTGGGCACTCTGGATGTGGAGCAATCTCATGGGCGATCAACTCATCAAAAGTTCATTGAAAGGCGACGATGAAGTGAAAACCTTTGTCACCCAAAGCGAAGACAGTGTGCAAATCATGTTGGTGAACACATCGGAAACGAAGCACGCTTTCGTCGAAATCGACACGAAATCAATCGCTGGGAAAGTCGGCCAACTACACAGCTACTCTAGTGCACAGTATTTCTGGGATCCGTATGCGCAGCGTCCGCTCTGGAGTCGCGTGCCTTCGACTCAACCGATTCAACTCGAGAAGAAGACAGTCGTCGATCTACCAAAGTTCAGCATCAACGTGCTCGAACTTCCCCGAGTAAACACCGAAATCGAAACGACGCTATCCATCGAAAGTGCTGAGAAGCCCACTCTCGATCTACGCTTGCCGTCACGTGTGCCAGCAGATCGGCCAATTGAAGGCTTAATCGTTGTGCACGATCCGAAGCAAAAACTACCTTACCTTCAGCCAATCAAACCCGTGATGCTCAGCGTTCAAGGTCCTGCGACATTGAGCCACCAAATGGTGAAAATCGATAATGCCGCCGCCACGTTCACCATCACACCGACCGGCGCAGGAAAAATTACAATTTTAGCCACATCTGGAAGCATCAGCGACAGTCATGAAATCGAACTCGTCGCACTCAAAGAGCGTGCGCATGTGCACTGGACTTTCGATAACTCAATCCCTGAATGGAACGTCAAGAGCACTTTCGAGATCGGCTCCGAGTCTTCCATTAAACCAAATGAATATGTAGCAGCGTCTCGCCTACATGGGGAAACACCCGGACGTGATGCCGATCTGCTCTTTCACTTCGAGCCGATGCCGAAAGATGAGCTGCCGCTCAAAAACGCCAGCGGTATCATCGGTCAACTCCGTGCCGCGCATAATCTAAAGTGCGACGATCCTAAAGCGCGTGTAAACATCATTCTACAAAGTGATGCCAATCACTGGATGCCGATCGGCTCGATTCGACTCTCCGACATGATTGGCGAATGGAAATCGTTTGCCGCAAAAGTGAGTTCGCCCGAGCAACTCGACGCAATGGCGAAGCTCTACGCCATCCGTTTCCAAATCCAATCTGAAGCACCCGTCACTGGCGACCTCTACCTTGACGACCTCGGCTTCATCTTCCGCACAGGACTTTAAAAACTTTACCCACCTATGAAATACATACCCCTACTTCTTGGCCTTGTAGCCGGAACACTCCAAGCGGCTAAAAAGCCCAACGTGCTCTTTATTGCGATCGATGACATGAAGCCGTTGATCAGCGCCTATGGTGAATCGATCCCAACGCCTGCCATTGATCGTATCGCCGCACAAGGCACCACCTTTCTGAACGCCCACTGCCAGCAAGCAGTCTGCGGCCCCTCACGAGCGAGCTTGATGACAGGTAAGCGCCCCGACTTCACACAGGTCTGGGACCTCAAAACTCAGATACGCGACATCAATCCAGACATCGTGACGATGCCACAATTCTTCAAAGATAATGGCTACCACTCAGTGGGTGTCGGCAAAATCTACGACCCACGAAGTGTCGACAAAGGTTCCGACACCAAATCATGGAGCCAGCCCTACCGCCAAACCTGGCACCTCAATTACGACGCCACCCTGGGCAAGGCCGCAGGTCATTATCAGAACTCCAAAAGTAAAGCACTCGCAGCAGAGCTAGGCGAAAAGGCTAGCTGGAACAAAGTCAACAAACACCTCTTCAAAAACGATGCCTGGCCCGTGGTTGAAGCGATCGATGTCCCAGACAATGCCTATGACGATGGTGCGATTGGTGATTACGCGGTCAACGAACTCGCCAAACTCAAGCGTCTGAACAAACCCTTCTTCTTTGCAATCGGCTTTAAGAAACCGCACCTCCCTTTTGTCGCACCTAAGCAATACTGGGACCTCTTCGATCGTAATACCATCAATCTCGCACCCTACCAAAAGCAATCCGTCAATGGGCCTGACATCGCCTATCATAATTCACCCGAGCTTCGTTCCTACAACGGTATTCCAAAAAACGGCGCACTCGACGAGGCCACTCAACGTAAACTCATCCACGGCTACTATGCATGCATCGGCTACATTGATGCGCAGATCGGTAATATTCTTGATGAACTCGAAGCCCAAGGCCTCGCTGAAAATACCATCATCGCACTCTGGGGCGACCACGGCTTCCACCTCGGCGATCACGGACTCTGGTGCAAACATACAAATTTTGAGAACGCTACACGTGTGCCACTCATCATTTCAGCACCAAAGAGCAAACGAAATAAAGTTAGCACCATGCCTGTCGAACTGACTGACCTCTTCCCTACCCTTTGCGAACTAACAGGACTCGAAGTGCCCAACAACCTCGACGGTGTCAGCCTCGCTCCAGTCGTTAAAAAGGGCAAAGATGACCTCCGCGAATTCGCGATCAGCCAATACCCTCGCCCTGGCCATATGGGCTATACACTGCGCACCGAACGCTTCCGTTTTGTCGCATGGTATAAAACGAATAAAGACACCCCAGCCAACGGCCATACCCCTCCGACTCAGACAGAGCTCTATGACTACAAACACGACCCTCTAGAGACCCGTAACCTAGCCAACGAAAAGGCATACGCCGAGATCAGCAGCGACCTCAGCGGCAAACTCACACAATTTCTAAAAGACTATTCTGCAAAATAATCCCACATGCCACAACTCATGCTTAAGAAATACATACTTTCTCTCGTCGGCCTCAGCGCACTTAGCCTAAACCATGTGCAAGCGATGGCAAATGCACCTGAAGTGAACAGCGAAAAGCCAAACTTCGTTTTCTTCATTGCCGATGACATGCTACCCAAGCACTTCAATTGCCTCCCACAAGGCAAAGGCAAGAACCTCACACCCAACATCGATCGCCTAGCCAGTGAGGGCACCCTATTGACTGAACATCACGTCGTCTCTCCGATCTGCACACCGAGCCGCTACAACGTATTGACTGGTAACTACGCCAGCCGCGCCAACAACCCTTGGTTCAAACAAACCTCCAAGCAAAAAGGCCAAACAGTCGTCGAGTTCAACACACACATTATCTCAAGCGACACCACGCTGCCAAAGCTTCTCCAAAAGGCGGGCTATACGACAGGCATGGTCGGAAAGAATCACGTTATCGAAGCCGAAGGCCTTAAACGCTTCAAAGACTTCGACGCCAGCGCCAAAGATCCGAAGAACGTATCCATTCTCAAGAGCAATCACGACCATGTGCGCCAAGCCGTGCGCGAAGCTGGCTTTGATTTCGCTGACCGTGTTTATCACAACAATCCCGACTTCCTCGGTCTCCACGAAGTAGCCGTGCAAAACATGGAATGGATCACCGAAGGCGGTGTCGAATTCCTAAACCAAGACCACGATGCACCCTTCTTCCTCTACTTTGCGACGACTGTGCCACATGGACCGACCCAGGAAAAGCGCTCATGGAATGCCAACCCTCTGCTCTCAGCAGTCGGCTATCTTGACGAAGCGCCCGATGTGCAACCCGCACGTGCGACCATTCCAGAACGCCTCAAGGCAGCAGGTCTACCCGTCAACGATGACACTGCCAACATGCTATGGCTCGATGACGCTGTCGGCGCACTCCTCGACTCGCTCGAAGCCACTGGCGAACTCGACAACACCGTCTTCTTCTTTATCAGCGATCATGGACAACTTTCAAAAGGCACCGTCTATCAAGGCGGCGTTTACAATCCCGGCATCGTCTGGAGAAAAGGCGGCTTCCCTGTAGGCAGTGAAACCGACGCACTCATCTCTATCGTCGACTTCGCACCCACCATGCTCGACATGGCCGGCTATGAATTCGCAGACGATCAATTCGATGGCGAAAGCTTCGCACCCTACCTCGATGGCGAGGAACAATACGATGGCCGCATCCTCTATTTCGAACTCGGCTACGCCCGCGGCATTCGCAAAGGTGACTGGAAATATATGGCGCTCCGCTATCCCGACGAAGTCGAGAATATGTCTGCAGCTGAGCGCAAGAAAGTCCTCGACGAATGGAATGCCGAACGCCGCAGAAAGCATCTCAACATCGTTACAGAAGACGCCAGTAAGCCCTTCAGTCACCTCACTGCCATCCCTGGTGGTGGCGATGCCGAGAAACGCTCCACCGGCTCCTACCCAGGTTATTTCGACCGCGATCAGCTCTATAACTTAAATCAAGACCCACGCGAACAAAACAACCTCGCAGGCAATCCGGAATACGCCGCCAAGCTCGCGGAAATGAAAGCCGAGATGCAAAAAAAGCTCGCAACCCTTCCGGGTGGATTCGGCGAATTAAAGCAATAAGCGCTCTCACGTTTCCTTATCGCTCCCAATCACTAGTGTCCAGTTAAGGAGAGGTTAATGTTTTTGGTCGAGGTAACGAAAACTGGTCCACTTGAAAAGTTAGTCTGGTCCGGAAATCCGCAGCTCATAGCTCAATCCTGACCCAGAGATATCTTCTGCATTTCAGCGAACACATCATTAACCCATCCAGACTAACGAAAGCTCTGGCCCAGTTTGGGTAACTCGATCACGCTCAACCGGGCAGGCACCCCATCTCAAGCAAAGCCGCTCGAATATTGACCCGATCCTTTTCTTTATCGTCCTCCGAGAGTTCTGCGTAGGGAACTAAGTTGGGGTGCACCTTAAGGCGCTGCCAACGATCGCGAGGCAGGCCATAGGAATCAAGTCGCCAACCCGACATCAAATGAAAGGCCATCCAGCGCAAATGCTCGCACTGGGCCAGATATTCGAGGGGCATCTCATCATTGCTGGAGCATCCAAGCGCTTCCCACGCTGCTTGATAAATCGACTGCTGAAGTGCGGCCAATCGGTTGGAGTTGCGGTGAAATTCGGAGAGCGCTCCCCAAGGTAATACCGAATGCGCCGCACTCGCACAGTAGGATTCGTGTATTGAACGCCCTTCTGTATCCATTGCATGACTGACCAAGCCGTCCTGCTTCGCAAGCAGCTCATACAGAGAGAATACTTCAAGGCCTTCCTCAGCGGAGGTCATGCCACGGACGATCTTATCGGACTCTTCGCTTGACCAATAACAGCCATAAATGTGGCTTGCCTGCATTTTGGGAGCGGCTCGTGAAGAGCGTTTGGCCAACTCGAGCGAGCGCGTTACACTAGCGGCTGCGAAAAAGGCGAAATCAGGCTGCGAATCCAACTTTTGCAAATTATTAAACTCATCGCTGTGCCAGACAATCTCACAACGGCGGTCGTATTCCGGGAAACGGGCTAGAAAAGAGGATTTGAACGCATCAGATACGGCATACACCTCGATCTGTAGTTTCTGCAGCCCCCCGAGTTGGAGTACCATCCCAAAAACACGAAGTGCTTCCTCCAGCAGTGGACCCTCAACCTGAAGAATGAGTTTGATCGGGGCCGTCGGCAGCGTCCGCCATTGGCGCACCCTTTGCAGGGCCATCTTTTGCGCGAGCACGAGCAGCGACTGCTCCCAAAAACCAAAGAGTTCAATCCCCTGCTTGTGCAGGGCATCCGCAAAGCAATCACGCGTCGCAAAGTTTTCGACAGCTGCAATCACCCTCGGTGGTGAACCGTCGCCCAAAGACTCACGAATCGAACGGGCAATCGCCAGGTTTTGACTGTCCTTGCCTGCCGCGACGATGATCTCCCCCGCCCGTGCGGCTCCTACCATTTTGAGAAAGGCCGCATTGTGAGCGTCCTCATGGAGAATTAAGCGCTTGTTTTTCTTTTCCGCCAGGATTGCCGGATTGAGCCGGTCCGAATCCACCACCACACAATTCTTACGCCCAGCGAGTAGCGCATAGCCACGATCACCGAGCCCACAATAGACGGAGTGCCCGCTCAATCGGTTAGCGAGCTTGGCAGTCCGCCTGCGTTGCACCGCGCCCTCTAGAGCTCCACCGACTGCGAAGCTGGTCACCTGCGAGATGACCAGACCAAAGATGCCCAAGCCCCCAAACAAGACGAGCATCGCCACCACCCGACCGGCAGATGACAAGGGCTGCACCTCCCCATAGCCTACAGTCGTCACAGAGATAATCGTCATGTAGAGCGCGTCCAGCCAGGTCCAGCCATCTTCCACCCACCAAAAGGCCAACGAGCCGCCAAAAACGACTCCCAGGAAACTAAAAAGTAAAATCCACTGGCTCTTGCTCATAGCTGCAAACTAATCGAGCACGAGGTCATTCGCCCAGCAAATACTGCACCGCCGCCTGCACTTGTTCAGTATCATAATCCTTGGTGCCCTGATTAAGTTCATCATAGGGAACGAGATTATTGTGTATCCGTCGCGCATCATCGCGCGGACCCGCCTCCCAATTGGCCAGCCACAGCGGCGCCGCCCAACGTTCGTGCTCCATTCGTGATAGCATATCAAGTGTACTGGCATCCAGTTTTGCCCATGCCTCTTTCAAGTCAGGCTGCTTGGGATCCAAGCCCACCGCCCGAATTTTCACCTCGATATGGTCACCCGCACAGCGGTTGTCATCGCGCTGCGCTTCGGTCAAATCGGCCCATTTTTTGAAGCTCGGCTTGTTCCGCAGGCCCGCAACCTCTTTGGTATCACCCTTCTTTTCGGCCTCTATAATCCGCCCAATGTTCCCCTGATACCAGGTCTCGTGGACGGCCCGCCCGAGCCGATCGATTTCATTCAGGACCGTACTCCCAAGCAATCCCCGGCCATCCGGCAGCACAGCTATATTCGGATGCTCCCTTATGGATCGCGGCAGAGCCTTATCTCCCGATGCCTTGAGGATTACCCGCAGGCCGATGCCCTCCGGGTAGCGCTCCTCCAGATGCAGCATTTTCAGGTAAGCCTTCTCGGGTTCCAAATGCGCCATCAGCACCGTAACCATGGCACCCTCGCCGGCTTGCTGTCCAATTTGCTCGACACCACGAACTGGACCCTCACCCAGACACCTCAAATTCACACACCGCTCAATCTTCGGAAAATCATTCAGTAACTCATCCCGAAGCGCTGCGGATGCCAGCCACAGGTTCACCCGACCCCCATTTCGGTAGTGCCCGATCAATGCGGCCTGCACCGCCACGGCTTTTTCAAGAGCTCCCAACTGCGGGAGCACCAGATGCACTGCGTCTGATACCCCACCGTCGCTTCCAATTTCAAGTGGGTATTCCTTAAGGAGCATCCTCGCGCGTTGCTTCTCCACACTGATGACTCGAAGCACATTTTGATCCTTAAGCCCGAAAATCTCTTTGCGCTGCATTAGATCACAACTGGAGGGCTCGTCCTGCCGCAGGACTACTTTTTCCAAGGAAGGACTCAATTCTGCAGCCAATAATAGCGCCCGGAGATTGGCCGCGTCCTCAACGTCGAGCGCATAAAAGGCATTGGCCTGACTCAAGCCCGCACGGCGAAGGTCCTCGCTATCAAGCTTGTGGTTGAGGCCCCCCTCCAGATCAACTGCGAGATGCCCCATGGCGCGACAGGCCTTGAGCAAAACATCGGAACCAGACACCAACACACAGATGCCCCCCTCCGCTTTTTGCTCACGCAGAAAAGACTCAGTCACTTCATCGCTGCCATAAACCACCGCATGGCCCCGCAGACCACGGATACGAAAGCTGTCACCCGAACGACGCAGCAAGCGACTGGCCGCATAAAAGACCCCATAAAAAGTCAACCCAGCTGCCAACCAGCGGGCCGCCTCCAAGGTCCAGGGGACACCCCCACCCTCAATGCCACCGATACTGTCGCTTACATCTAATACCTGATAATCAATCAGGAAGAGCTGCACCGTCATGTAGCAGCGGGTCAGAAAACCGAATTCAGGAAAGACCTGCGTGAAGCCGATCATCCCCAAGAGCAAAGCCGTGAGAATCAAGGCGATGAGCAGCCAATAGTTTTTGAGTTTGGTGATCAGGTTCATGGGTCCTTCAACTTGATTGGATGCATTATCGACAGTAGTGCATTTTAACGTATTCCCTCCAATGTTCTGCTTTTTGACCACCTCTGGACATCAACATTTCCTCTACCTTGTCGGGCGATTGATTTATTTCGACTCCAACCTTTTCTATGCACTGGCAAAAATCTTCGTAATTATGATCTGATGCCCGATCAGGAACTAAACCTGTTCGGTCTATCGGAACAACATCCCTACCTTCAATTAAATTAATCGATTTGGCTGTCCATTGATCCATAATATATCCATCTGCTTCATAACGAAGGAAGAATATTAGCTTGGTAAAAAATGCTGCTCGCATCCCTGGCAGACAGCCATCAGCCCTCAACCTCGAAAGCAGCCGAAAAGCATCTTGCCGAGAAATACTTGGAGTATTTCGAAGCTGTTTCAAGGTAGCCTGCCATTCTCCCCTCTTCGACCAAACTCTGCGTAAATGGTCCGTGCGCATACCGCCCCAAGCCATAATTGTTAGGAAGCAAGCCTCAACAGGGTTACGTTCGTCTCTGCAATAACTGCGCAGATCACTCCGTGCCATTCGTTGCTCAGGTAGTTTTTCGAGAATTTCATCAGGAACTCCACTCAGGTTTTTAGTGATCCAAGATAAGGCAACCCTACCAATCGGCCCCTGATCCTGATGGTCTTTCGACAGTCGAATAAATACACGTTTTATCATCCTATATGACTAATTTTCTGTTCGCAGTGAACTTTCGCCAAATTTTACTTAATTCATATGCTACTGTGGAGTCCCGCTTATTTGGCTCTACACGAAGATCTCTTCCGAACAGTTTCTCTTCAAAATCTGCTACGCTCAACCCGTAGTGGTTCGAGGTTTCCGACATGAAGGCTACATACTCGCCATAGGCTTGAGCGGGCTTTCGTCGCAGCAGGAAACTGCTCTCGGACTTAGGGCTTCGAAAATAGGTATCATACACCCGAGTATTCTGATTCAGTGTACCGTCGAATGCACACCACGCCATGCACAACCATTTATCAAGGATTGGGTAAGTCGACAGTTCCTCCGCCTCGCGATAAAAGAAAAACAATTTTGTGAAATAGGCATAACTGAGTCCCGGAATCTTGAATTTTCCGCGGTAACTAAACGACCTGAACAAGGACTCCGAATCATCGCATTTGAGTATTGCGGTTTTAACCTGAGCCAGCGCTGTTTCAAAATTTTGATCGGAAATAAAATCAACCAGTGCTCGCTGAGTCCTTGGCGATCGGGCCGTTACCCGAAAATAGGCACCCCAGAACAAAATAGCCAAGAATTCGTCTCTTGGCGTAGCAGACGCATCCTTTATGATTTCGATCACATCCGCTTTCGAGAGCTTAGAGTCCTCCTTCAAAAACTCGCGCAAGTAAGCGGGCAGCTTGAATCCCGACTCGCTTGCGAAGCGCTTATATTGCTTCACTTCATAAGCCACAGAGTGCGAACTGGTGCTGGAATATTTTAAGAGCTCGTCTAAGTCTTTGGCATGCATGGGTTAAATATTTTATAGGCTATCGAAGAAAAGCAGAGGCGCCCCTGTCAGGACGCCTCTGTGACATGGACTAATAAATGGTGCGGATATGACCGCCGGTAGAACAATTATATATTTTCACCTGTCCGTTTGACATCGTGACGTGTACTTCATCGCCCGAAACCACGCCGCTAGTGGCTCCATTACAATAAATCGTCCTAACATGTCCGCCGGTAGACGAATTATATATTTTCGCGTTTCCGCCTTCAACTTTGCATACGTAGGACATAACTTACTTCTTTCTATTGTGTGCATTTTAGTGAATGACGCTGAATTGCACAGGTTCAGCGTCATGTGTAGAATCAAACTTCTGCTTGAATGAAAGGACTCCATTGCACTTGAAATGGCTCCAAAGTGCGCCTTCCAATTCAGTGCAGGTCCAGTTGAGTATCTCCGCCCAGGCGACCATCGCAGTCATGTAACGATTGTAGTGAGACCAGTCGTCAAGATGGATCACTGCAGGCAAGGGAAGACACGAGTCTCTTGCTGCCTGCCTGAACTGGGGCCAAAGCCAATTGCGCGCCATCGCCCGATCCAGGGGCATCGGCACCCTGCCCTGCCAGCCTGCGGCTCGCGCCATAAAATGCAGGCAGTGGGACCGCATGACTGCCGACCAGCTAAGCTCTTCTCCTAAAAGATTCCAGATGGCTTGCAGGGATTGTTCTTCCTGAAGGCCGGTGAAGGCTCGGCTGAGGATGCTATCGATTGTATCAAATGTGGCAACCGACACCGGCTCCCCATAAGCAAAGCCATAAATTTGTTGGTAGCTGCGACCCAGCAGACCCGGAACTATGCGCCCCCAGAGGCTCACCTGCAAGACAAAGAGCGGCCAGTCGCCCAGACGAGCACTTTCCAAAATTGCCTCGGTTTGAAAATCGCAGTGCTCGTATTTTGGTTTGGCGGGTAGCGCGGACAGCCACTCGGCCTGCCATGGCTCGACCGATCCGGGATACTGTGCGGACTTGACCAGTCGATCCGGATACAACTGTCGCGCGATTGCAGCAGTATCAGCATCGCAAGGCCATATGTCCTCAGCAGCTATGTTGCGATCCATGCCGGTTATTTGTAAGAAATTCTAGGAGACCCATCAAGCATTTTAAACCGCAAGCGTTTACTGATTCAGGAACTGCCATATTCGAACCGTGGCCAGCGTATCGAGCTGACAATACTCGAGCATTTGCTGATGTAGCTGCTCCCTGCGCTCATGACTGGTCGTCGAGTCGAGGCACTCAATGTAGGCGGCTCCTGCCTCAGTGCCGACCTGAATTCCCTCCAGCTCGCTATAGGACATACCTGTCATCGGCTCAATAATAGCCTTGAGACTCCAACTGCCGTTCTGATCAGGATGGTAATAACATCCCTTAACAATCGGTAATAAATCAACGATGCGCTGGCGAATGGCTTTCAGGGGCTGAACCAAATCAGGAAATTGATCCTCCAATTTTTCAATGATGCCCGCTTCTACACTTGCATTGTAGACGTAAACGGCGCCGCAATCGCCACAATCTTGTATCAATTTCTCGGCCATCGCTCTGCGTGGATCTACCCCGCTGAGATCGAGAAACTTCTCGTGCCCTAATTCGCCATCTGCATCCAGTTTGTGCAGGCTATACTGAAAGGGGATGGCTTGGTAAGGCCGCGTCCCATTCCAGATCGGCACGGCGAAACTGACGGTTTCAAAGTCGAGAAAGTAAGCTGGCAGCGGATCTTGGCTCAAGAGCTTGCCCGCACTGGCGCGATCGCAATAAGCCTGCCCGCTGAGGTGCACAGATTGCACCCGTTGCTGAATTTCGGTCAATTGATCGACTGGCACCTCTTCAAGTGTCGAAATTCCCGTCAATTGGAACTGCTCCCGCTTCTTCCAATGCAGATGCGGCAAAACAGCCAAGGGGTCTTTCTCCACCGCGTCGCCTCCTTGACAATAGCCACAAAAGGAACAGGCGAAGGGTTGCGCACACTGCGCACCCATTACGACTTCAGGCTCTTCCTCCCTTGCTGCGACCAACTGTGCCTCCTCAATCCATGCCTGCACCTCAGCCCGTCGCGCACGAGCTTCATCGGTAAGATCTTCTATTCGAAGCAGGCCTGTGTAATCCCCCTCACCCTGATAAACAAAACTGGTGTCGATGTGCGCTAGAAAACTTTTCGAAAGCGGCACCCCACTCTCATCCGCGATATAGGTCTGAATCGCGACATCATCGCGGTGGTAGTCTTTGACGCTGGTGGATGCCTTCACCTCAATCATTTCCCAGCGCAGTTCGCTGAAGTTCAGGTCCGGCCGCATCACATCCGCCAAAGCCATCGCTCCAGGGATTTGTAAGAGGCCTTCGAAGACAGGCCCCTCGCCGGCTTGCAATGCAACCTCGGTTTGCTCGGCCGAAGCATCCCAACCGATTAGATTTGGGTCCACATTCATGCCGACGCCTTCGGAATCGAAGATCTGCTGCGCGACCCTGCCAACGTCATGACCTCTAGCAAAGGCCGCTTGAGAGCCCGAATCATCCTTCAATTCGGGCTTGTGAACTTCGAGCCAGAGCCGTTTGGGGCACTGGCGGTATGCCATGAGTTTGGATTTAGATAGGTTACGCACGCTTCTATTATACAAGAGTTACTCTTTTTTCGGGGTTAATTCCCCAAAAAAACGAAAAAAGTTTAAAAAAAATCAATCTGACTTCGTAAACGCTGCCCGAGCACAGGCGTAAGCACAGGCAGACAGACCGGATGGATGGCGATGATTTCGACCAGCAGGCAAGATCTAAACTAAAAGAGCGGCGATGCTAGCAAAGAGAAAACAGTAGAAACCTGGAGCCAGTGCTAAACTGGTATTGCCCGGCATTTCCTTGATCAGAATCAGAAACAGAGCAATCAAGAAGACTTCGGCCATGGCTAGCTTGGAGATACCCAACCGAATTGCCGAGGGTATTTGAAGCGGGTGCCCCGTATGCTCGGCGTAGAGCAACACGAATTTTAAAATTGGCAAAAGCAAAGCACAGGCCAGTAGAACCGAAGCAAGCAACCATTCGCTTGATTCAAAGAGGCTCCAAATACTCTCGATTAAATACACCTCCTTGTCCTCGACTGCATCTGAGTCAAAGAAGGCCACCACCGGTTCTGCCATGCCCAAATCAGGCTGGATCACCAAGAGAGGCAACATACAGGCGAGCCCAAAAGAAAATGCCGCTGCGAGAGTCGCCCAACTGCGTATGGATTGTCCAGAAAGCATTACTCTTCGTCCGGAGTCAGGAGCTGCTCCAATGCGCGCTGGCCCTTTGCACCCCAAGCTTCCAAATCTTTTGATACCGAGTCCACACTTCGCTTCACGGATGACTTCGTATATTCGGGTTGCTGGGTCAGCCACTCAAAGGAGTCAAGATTTCTCTGCCGGTTTAAAAGCTCGAGTTCACCGCTTCCCGAGGCAACCGCAAGCTTTAGGTAAGCGATACCGTTGCGATTAATCGGCAGATTCACGATGCCTTTCTGTAATGTAGTCGCTGGAATCCGCAAAAGTCCAACAAAGCTGCGCTGAACCAGATCATTCTCATAGACCGCGATCTCCAGAAAGGTGCCCTCAACCGTGCGCAGCGTCGCGACCGATTCAAAATCCGACTGATTCACGGATCCGTCCAACAATTTGCCTACACTCAGATTGGTCGGCGACCATCTCGAGATCAAAGAATCCTTTGCGACACCGGTTTCGAGAAGACGGATTTCCTGCCAGTAGAGTTCGGCAGATAGGTCGGGCGCTGAGCCATCCTGGTCCCACTTCGCTCCATCTGGAAGGACCGGGTTTGCCTCCAGCTCATGTAGCCAAACCCGATAGACTACAGGCTCATTAGTCGATTCACCGAGTGTTTTCACCTTCTCGGTAAAATCATCCACGGCATAGCTGAAACTACCGTTTGAATTAAGATAAAATGCCAGTGCACCACCGGCCAGAATGACGATTATAGGGATAAGCAAACGCATAGTGAGTCGTGTTTGAGTTAATTAAAACTTAAGGGAGAAACTGTGTATACCACTCGTAAGACGCTATGAAGGTATTGATGATAGGACACTAAGACGACATGAAGTCGCTATGTGCGTAATTTGCAGCATCAATTTTTGATTTTAGGGCAAGGTAAGCGGCTTCCGGGTCAGCCAGAAAATCTACTGTCCATACTTGTATTAGACTCCAACCATGTGATCTTAGAACTTTCTGCCTCAAGCAATCACGCTCCAGTGTGTATTCGGATTCATAGTATTCCGGACCATCCAGCACAATCCCACAGACATAGCCGCGTGCACCATCAGTACTTCGGACTACGAGATCGATCTTCATATCACCAGATCCAAGGTCACGAATAGTTTGAAAATCGTCTTTAGCCATGCGGGCCGCAAGCCAATCGGCCAAGGGTGAGCCTATACTTTCCCGATTTGCTGTTTTTTCAGCCGACTCGGGCAGTCGTCCATTGGCGGCATAATCAAGATAACCTTTCAATACCTGAGGCCCTCGGGAAGATGAGGTTATCTGGTTCGGTTTCAGGCTCGAGTAAATTTGCAACTGTTCCTTCGCGCGAGTCACTAGAACGTTGATTCGCTTCTCGTCTCCACTTTTGTTAATTCCAAAGTTCTGCGGAACCTTACCCTCAGCTGTTTTGCCAAATACGGTTGCTACGAAAATGACGTCGCGTTCATCGCCTTGAACATTTTCTAAATTTTTTACAAAGAAATACTCCTTCGTGTCTTTCCAATGATCCAAATAGGCATTCAGGGCAGCATCCGCCTCAAAACGCTCAGCCAACAGCGCATCAATCCGCTGCGACTGTCTTATGTTCAACGCAGCGACACCCAGGCTCCGATCTCTGTTCTCAGGATTCAGCATAAATGCACAAACATCCTCAACCACTTGCTTCGCCTCGACCGGGTTCGGCTGCGCACTCTCGTGAGCCGCCCTCCCCGGTTGATAGATCGCATCGAGTTCGATATGCCGAACTCCAAGCCGGTCGGATTTTTCCTGAGGTGATGGAATTAACCTTAATTCATTATTGTAAAATTCTGCATTCGAAAACTGAATCAGGCTCTCATGGCGTGAACGGTAATGATACAGCAGGCTGCGTTTCTTGCCAAGGCATAGGCTCGCCCGATCGAGGATGGATTCGTTTTTCACATCCGGGTCGTCTTCAGGGGCATCCAAGCGACTCGCCATGAGATTACTGGGGGGCATTTGCTGACTGTCCCCAACGACCAGCACCTGATTTGCGCGTAAAATCGCGCCCGTGGCTTCCTCTGTCAACATCTGCGATGCTTCATCGATAATCAACAGGTCAAACTGAAAATCTTTTGGCAAAAAGTCAGCGACCGATGAAGGCGTCATCAGAAAACAGGGCGCATAGGCATTCAATTCACGCCCCGCAAGCAGCATGAACTCACGAATTGTAAGCCTCGCCCGCGGCGTCTGCATGACGTGCTCAATCAGAGTCAGGCCGGTCTTTTCGCGAACACGAGTGGCTGTATTACCCTCTGGTTTCGGGTTTGGTGGAGCATTGGAGAGCATCTGTCGATAGTCGCCTTCCAATTTTTCAGCGGCTTTATCCAAGCGAACGCGCAATTTTTCTAAATAGTCACCTCGATACTCCTGGTAATTCGGAAACTCTTTTGAAAGCGATCGTGCCAGTGCCTCATATATTGAAGCCTCAACGGCCTCACGAATTGGAACATTCTCCCGAACACATGCCAGTCCAAAGTCTCTGAATTTCGAAAAATGAACCTCGAGGCGATCAGCGCACTGGTTAAACTCAATTCGGGGATTCAACAAAGAAGCACTTGAGCGAAGTAATTCGAGCAACTTATACAAATCCTGTAGTGGCAGATCCTGATAAGCGACGGATAAATCATTCTCGATAAAACCGAGCCGTTCGACTGCATCCGTGTAAGCCGAATCCAAACGCTCAAACTTTTCCTTTATCTCTACAGCAGTTTTAAAATTTGCACAGGCGTTTTCCAAATCCCTCAACTCTTCAAGATTGGCAACCATTGCATGAAAATCAGCCTCAAGTACACTCCAACGACTGACCGGATCCTTGAGAATACGCCGAATTTCGAGCTTTAGGCGTCGTATATCCGGAAGGATCCAATAAAGTAAAGGAAATGTATCTTTTAAACGATCCGACCAAGCTCGCAGGGTTTTAAGTTCAGGAATCCGGGAATCCATCTCACGTTCATTCCAGCTTCTTCGAGCGGTTTCCAAGCGCTCCAGCGAGTGTAATTCCTCACGGTAGCGGGCGAGCTCCGTAGTGTGATCAGCAAGAGTTGAATAGCTGAAATCTGCCTGGTAACCCTCAATGAAATCGACTGATTTATCCAGATTAGCCTTATAATCAGCTAATTCGAAGGGATCGAAGCACTTCTTTCGTTTAAACACGAGGCTTTCCTCCAGAAAATCAGCGCCGAATACGTTGACCAGATCATCGAGTTTTTCAGAGGACTCATAGTGTTCCTCGACCTTTGCATCCGTTAGCTCACTGCAATCAGCTAATTTCAAACGCGGAAGCGCGCGCTCCTTCAATTCAATGTAGCCTGCGATGACTTGCTGGGCTGTTAGATTCGTCTGAGCGACCGGATACCGCAAAAATTCTGAATACTGCAAAAGTTTATCCCGTTCCTTGTGAAACTTTTGAAGCGACGCTTTGAATTTGTCGGTTGAGCTTGCAGCGGCTCCCTCATTCCCGGCATTTTTGACAACATCCGCAATGCGTTTAAAAAATGTTTGAGACTTCTTTGCATTCTCCCCGCAAAAAGAGATGCATTTATAATCAAGGCCAGAGGCTTTCATTCGCTCATAAACGACTTCGAGGGCGACTGTTTTTTGCGCGAGAAACAAGACCTTTCTGCCCCTACCAATTGCATCGGCAATCACATTAACAATGGTTTGGGACTTGCCTGTACCAGGGGGGCCCTCCAAGACAAAACTCGTGCCTCTCGCGGTGTCGACAACAGCAGAATATTGAGATTCGTCGGCCGCGATAACTGTCGTAGGAACGTCCGCAACAACTTCTTGCGAATCGATTGAGTAGATCGGCATCTTGGCACGATCCGGTCTTGCCACCCCAATCAGAGAGTAGGCATTGCTCAGTTGAGCATTTGTGTAGCCGGTCGGCTCCAACTCTTCCACCTGTATACCCGTAGATTTAAATGGACCCAGAGCCATCCGGTGCTCAATCGTCCAACCTTCTCGATTAAGCCCCGCAACAAATTGCTCTACCTGCAGCAAATAATCACGCATACCATTGGCAGTCTCTTGAGAATGAGCGTATTGAGGAAATTCCGCTTTCAGCTCCTGCCTAAACACTGGAGATAGAATCGGGTTAAGGCCAAAATCCTTACCTGAAGCTTCGATCTTAAAGCTGTTCTTGTTTTCCGAGAGCACACATGGAATCAAGAAAACAGGCGTGTTGTAGGAGCGTTTCTTTCCAGCTTTCTCAACAAACCAACGCAAGTAGCCTACTGTGAGATAACAGCAGTCGATCCCCTTCTCTCGCTCAAAATCACGAATGGATTTTATGAGCTTCTTACAGAATCGACCAAAGCGCTCCCTGGGGATATCAGTCTGCAGTTTCGCGTCAGTGTGTTCTTTGCGGGTCGGATCTACCTCGGCATCCAAGTCATAATTGACTTTGGGAATGGCCTCTTCGGCGGGCACCATCCCAAGTTCCACGCGAATTTCATCTTTCATCGCTCGAAGATCCTCCGGCACGAGTTCTTCTACACTTAATCCCTCCCGATCGAGACGCATGGCCAGTGCACCAATAAATTCCGTGCTATCCTCATCCGCCAGATAATCCCCGTGTGAGTATAACGGTTCCAGCGTAAAAGATCTCCCTTCCAACAATCTGTCAACAACCAGGCTCGGAACTTCGTCGATTAGGTTGATCACAGTTCCACTACCTCCTGGACGCAGGTGCGTGCTTGCAAGCCCGTTCCCGCTTAGCCTAATTAAACGATGACGAAGTTCAGCCAACATTCTCTCGGCAGATTTTTTTTCGTTTCCTTTTCCCATGGTTTGTTGTCTTGAATTGAAGCTTTTCAGAACGGCTTATATTTATTTGTGAGAGAGAGCAACTGTTTAGCGAGGTATTTAATGATTCACCTCAACTGCTTTCAGATGATCAACATATGCGTTATCCGCTGTGCGGAAATACAGATTGCAGTGATCCAACTTAAGAAGCAGCGGCGACTCCGATAAGACCGAGACATAAGGATTCAGTTCAAGAATCACTTCCAATTGCTCAAGCCGCCCCTCATGCAATTCGACAATCTGCAGCCATAACTGACGCTTCGATTCAAGAGCATGAGAAAGCGCGGCCTCACTGGTCTCGTAAACGCGCTCTGATCGGTTGGGTTTCATTTCCAGCTTCAACCATTCCGAGTTACAACCCGAAGGAATCGGAAATACATCCTTTTTTATATAAACAATAAAATTCCCATTACCGTCCCAGTAGCACCTATTGTGGTAGCAACCATTCGGATCAATGGGCTCTTGCCAGACCACACAGTAATGACATTGCAACCACTCCTTTGGGGTCACCAAGGTGCTGTTCTCCCGCGTTAGCGTGTATTTAAGATGATAATACGTCCGCTCTACACCGTCTTTCCCTAATGTTGTATTAATTGCAACCGCTTTAGCTGCTAGCGGTGCCAACACTATTACTACCCAGAGCGAGCAACCAATAAAACAAATCTGCCTTTTAAAAATGTGTAATATAAATCTAAGCACTTGAATAAATAATTGGAAACTATCGCTACGGGTAAAAGTTCGGACAAGATAAGCAAACCTGACTTTCCTAGTTAAAGTATGAGCTTCAAAACACTAACCAGGATAATAGTGGTGTAGTCATGACGAATTATATTTCGGTATCAAGTTACTAGTGATCGAGTTACCCAAACTGGTCCAGAGCTTTCGTTAGTCGACTGCTAGTCAAAGCGAGCCTTAATCATAGGCACTTTTTAGGCACATAATAAAAGCAGCAGATCATATATTATTACATAAGCCACTCATTTTTATATATTTGTATAACATACAGAAGCAATTGATAGAAATATTTGTAATCATCAGGTCATCGGTTCGATCCCGACAGGTGGCTCCATTCTCAAAAAAGTCCTTGGCCTTTGGCTAAGGGCTTTTTTTGAGCTATCGCTCTAACATTTAGGCGCTTCGGTAATTTTTGTCAACGCTTCCGACTCTCCGTGAAGGATCAGGAGATTGAAATCTTTAGCTGTTAAAAGTTAAAAAAGGCAAAAAATATGGCAAAGACAAGATTTCTAGATGCTTACCTTTTATACGAAAAGTAGCGCACAGAGGTTATCTCCATGCGCTACCATCGTTTCACGAGGAGTGGCGGTCTTATGCTACATATTGTCGCTGTTCACCACCACACCCTTCAAAGATTTCTGCTCTATCACTTAGAACACTGATTGAGGCTTTGAAGCAATTATAGCAGTAATTCATGTTAAACGGATTACCCCTCAAAGCCCGCCCTAGGATTTACGAAATTTCGACTAAATCCTCCCGCTTCTTGCGGCGTGCAAGCAGCATCTATTTTAGAAGTTTATTATCTCTAAGGCCTTTAATTTTGATTGTACCCAAACTCTCTAGTTTGAAGAACCAACTTCCACCAGCTTTCCCTGGCAAGTATAATTTTGTCATCGGTGCTAGACTTGAAAATATCCAAAATGGAATATTCAAAGTTTTGCTTTATGTGTTGGGTGGTTACTTTTTTGAGCTCCACATTCCCGCCGTGTCCTGTTGCGATATATGAACGCCAGCGCCCTAATATCATATTTTCCCCATACGCAGATCCAACATACATTTTTCCATTTGATATATCAGTGATAAGATAAACTCCCTTTTGATTTTCCAGAGCTGTCTTCCAGCTTTCTTTTCTGATCACCCTGGACATCTCACTCCAAGAAAGTCTGACATTTTCGTAGCCTGGGAATATATCGTTGTCGAATGTATCTGGCAGCAGTTGAACGACCTCACATTGATCGATCACCGAACTAGCGAGACGTATCATTGTCTGGGATTTGTTTTGGAATTTAACAATCAATCGGCCGATGTATTTTTCGTATTCAGGTAGACTCTCATAATCGTAACCAATGCCATCATATTTGTTCAAATCTTTGGTCACTATTCCGACATGAAAAAGAAGCCACAGATCGTCGTCGTTAAGCCTGAGAAACCCGACCGTAATCTGGCCTTCCTTGAAGGACTTTTTCTTACTGTAATTCCAATATTGGCCCTCAAGTAAGGTACTGGCTTCTGCATTTTTGAAAATTTCGATCGGATTCCAATTACCCTTAAACATCAAATTGAAGCGCACCTTCACTCTGGAGATATCTTCGAAATTTAGTAGGTCATTGAGTCGAATTTTATTGTGCTTATTCATCTTCTGTTTTTCGAGCTTACAATCTTTTGCAAAAACTACAGGATACCATTTAGGGGGCTTGCGAGCAGTATGATTCCAGCCTTAAATTACGTGCGCTCTGAAAGCCACTTGACAACTGATGCATACCAACTCTTTTCGATCAACTTTAGGCAGATCACACTACTGCCTCATCAAGGGGATAGGCAGCAACCAGATGACAATTATCTAATAGATCTAAGGTTACCCAGTTCCCGTTCGAGTTCGGCTTTCTGCATCTGTAATTCACGGAGGCGGCGGGCACGTGCCTCGGCTGCCGCTCTCTCCTGCTCAATCCGCGCTATCTCGTTTGCGAGTTCCTCTACCTCATGCTTTTCACGCAGAATCTCAGCGTCAGAGACCGTTCTACCCACGAGTATATCGCGTCGACGTTCTTCTGCAGCTCTGCGAACTTCTAGCTCGTATTCACGCTGCGCATTTCGTTCCTGAATCTCTCGCTGACGGTTGTTTTCGCGATTGGCTAAGATCGCACCAGCTACAGCCCCCACTCCGGCACCAATCGCCCGCTTCTCGGAGCGGTCTCCACTCATCTGATTGCCAATAATAGCGCCCGCTGCCGCACCAACGCCGCCATAAGTGATGGCGCGATCTCGATCGGAGTTACCAGTAATTGGGAACGAAAACGCATCGCGAGAGTTCTCGTAAGCGTGTGCGCTAATAACGGTGATACTAATAAAGATCGATATGATAATATTTTTCATGGTGGATTTAGGGCAATGTACAATTGGTAGGATACGATGCATAAAATGAAATATGACTACTTAATATACTGACTAGAGTGCAAATCACAAGCTAAACTAACTAGCTTTAGGGAGGGCCAATAACAGCAGTTTTTAGCAATTCGCCGCCGGCTAAGCCAGAGGCAGGCAAACTGCTACCATCAAAGTATTTTTAAACGAAGTGCTGCATTTAGCATATTTTGTCATTAAATAAATAACAAGCTATGCCTCAGGCTGGAAGTTGTGATTGTCCGTTTGTCAGAATTGAAAAGTGAGTATTTTGACCGTTTCAGACCCTATGCTGTCCCATAGGCGCTCGAGTCTTCGCCGGGTAAAAATGCAGCGTGGGGACCACCCGCATCCTCCACTTGCCGGAAATAACTCTACACTGAGTAGGCCTAGCTGCCCTTACATACTATCAATCACAGAGTAAGCGGCAATTCTTCCACCACCCCGTGAAACAAAACTACCTGATTGTCCTCAAATTGCATCCATCACTTATACAGTTATCTATCACGACTGCATAGGGGGTGGAAGAATTACCGCTTACATCACAGAGAGTGTCATACACTAGCCCAATCGGAATTGCCCTGCCAGGGCTAACATTATCGACTTAATCTCGCGCCTACTAATAGCTGATTTCTACTTGTATAGAATTAGCCGCCTCAAGAACATCGTCTGAAAGCGCTACTATATCTCAAAATTTTTCACCACATCAATGAGTGCCACAAAATTTCGAGGGGGTGAATGGTAAGTCATATTACCTTGACTGTCCAAATAGCCCGGGGTGAGTTTACTGAATAGAACTGTAAGCGAATCTGGTGCTTCTCTGGTATAGACTCCTCTTCTACTTTTGGCTCCCTTACCCACGATCATACTACTAGAACTCTTGACAACACCACTACTGTTTTTGGTCATATAGTCTTCGAATATATGGTCACCCATGGAGTTAAGAATCCGTAGATTGACTGAGGGCGCCTCTTTAAGAAAACCGATTGTCCCAGTCTCTAGCTTCGCACCTTGCATACGTTTAACAAGTGCACTTATGTGACTTTTCGGCAACTCGTAGAGTCTTGCCTGCTCCGGATTTATATAGCCCTTGGTTGGTAATCCTGCCCGACTAAAAATAGGGTAGGGCCCATTATGATCATACGAAGGACCAAAGATCGTATCATTATTGTCACCCAAAACAGGATCCGCGAACAGTAACAGGAAAAAATTATCATCATGACCATACCCTTTTTCCCTTATTTTAATGCCCTTAATCTGACCGCCCTTGTAGCGGTCCACCGATGTTTCGTCTAAAATTTTATAAGCATTTTCGAGGAAGTCTTGCTTTATTTGCACGGTGACAGGAAGTCTGACCAAGGTCTTACTATCTAAGTTTAATTTCTCATTTGTGGCAGTTTCTTCGATTTCGAAATCTTCGACAAGCGACACCTCCCCAATTTTAATATCAACCGCTTCATAGTTTCGAGCCGGTGACAGTATTTTGTCTACCACTAACTCTGCTAGATTACCTCCCTGGCTTTGCTTCACTTTAGCTTTAGCAAATAAGCCTCCTTTTATTTTCGTTTCACCCATTGCCACCTCTCTAATGTAGCGTTTAAAGTCCTCTATTCGAATGGTGACGCTTGCAGTCACTTTTTTCATAGATCCAGTATCTGCGACATCAAGGATCGACAAGGACTCGACCGAGCCTTGCGAATAGCTGGAAAAACTCGAAGATATAGTTTTGCTGGTCTTTGAGACGGCATTTTGAATTTCGGTCTTCTGCTTGATGAAATTCTCCGCATCGATGAAACTGCCGACTACTTGGGTGAGTGCGGACTCAACTGCGTTTTTTAAGTCGCGCCATTTACATCTTCGCCATAGCCGATTGCTGTGACTGTTTCTAGTTCCTCGGCTATCATCACGGTTGGCATGAGAAGAATGCTGCTGCAAAAAAAGCAGATCGAATTCTTAACGATTTTTAATTTCATTTTCATAGTTGATTTATATTTGGGCGCTAGAAAGATAGCTTTTGGCGCTAGGTGGTGGTTGATGTTCTAAGCAGATAAGGTAGTAAAAGAAATTCAACTTATCTAGGAATCGGCCTAATACTGGGAAATATTAACAAAAGAACGCGTAGGTGACTGTGCCACAAAAAGCTCCAATAAGTAGGCACTTAATCCTCCGCGATAACGATGATCCAATCATTCCCATTCAACTGGATCACTTCCCCTTTTGGTATCGCCATTTGGACGACATAATTCGCCTTGGACTCGTCAACACGAAGCACTCCAATAACAGTTTCTTGCCGCTCACGCCCAGCTTTAACTAAATTACCATACTGGAATTCTTGAGCATCTCCGACATACGCCTGGCACTCGCGCAAATGAATTTCGCAGCCATCTGAAGTCAGCAGCTCATCCAGTACGGGTTTGAGGTTAGGATTTTCAGATAATTGTACCAAAACTTTGCTTACAAAGTTTTCACTCGCGATGAAATCATCCTTAGCACTGCCAATCGCCAGCAAGCGGTTTTCACTCAATTGAAGCTCAGATGTCACTTTCACTGCTAAACAGCGACTCTTGATTAGAGCACGCAAATGCGCCAAAGTTAACAAACTTTTGTTATCTGCAACGGTCGGGCTTAAAGAGTCTCGGTAGCTAAAGAGAATAACATTCGACACACCTCCCAGATCAATCTGCTCAAGCGCTTTAAAGCTACAGGTGTCAATCGCTGTAAAATTAATGCACAGTTGAGTGAATCGCTCCGCTATAGTTACATCTGGATCCTCTGACAGTTTTGAATCATAGAAAACATTAACCACTGAACCTTCTGCTATAAAATCTATAATCTCTTCGATAAACAAGTGAGACCACGAATGCCAACCAATAATGACAATCTTTTCCGCCTCAGATGGCTCAGTATCCGGCGCATCGAACACGATGTCACTAGGCCGCAACGGGACAGATTCAGATAGATCGATCAACGAATCATCTTCTGCTATAACAATAAGCTGATCACCGTCTTTGATTTCTGGATTATCTACTAGATTCAGCCTAGTAACGCCTGCTTTTGTATAGATTCCAATGAGGGAGGCACTGCCCAGACATAAGAACAAATCATCATATCTGCGACCAACCATCGACTCATTCTGATAAAAATAAATCTCTACTCCATCAAAGGAAAGTAGCTCTTCGTAGACCGCAATCAGACCACCTCTCCTGGTCGCTTGAACCATCATTCTGGTAATTAGTTGAGCTGGTTCTATGGTAATCACATTACTGCATTCAGCAATTGCCAGAGCGTTATTGCTATCAAAAACCTCGGCAATAATCGGTCCAATGGTCTCCGCGCCAGAAAATCCCTTAGATAGGGCTAATGTACGCTTTAGGATGTTAGCATCAGAAAACTCGGTGCCGTCACTAAATAGAATAATTGAGCGAGCGAAGTTAGGACGAACCAATGCAAGTGCGGCATAATCTTGCGGCTCTCCACTACGACATATGATTTTGGTATTTTTAGTGTCTGCTATGTGGTCATTGAAGTAATCAACCATTTCTGACTTATCGCGGTCTGCAAGCACGGTTATCACCGGGTTCTTACGACTTTCATTGGCAATGATGAGTTCCTTCACGGCGTCCACAATTTTAGACGACCACCCTAAAATAAGTGTATGGTCGGCCACATCGACGACCGATCGGCCCTTCCTTAATTCGGTCACCACCGAATCGATTCCTGCCGTGAGCACACCAATGAGTGTACCCACAATAAGAATGCCAAAAATAGACACGCCTAACATCACAAAGCGGTAAGCCCACCCTTTTTCATAAACCCCACCTGGGTCCATCGCTAGATTCAAGGCCAACCAAAAGGACTCGACCAACCCAGCACTTTCGAAATCAGCTGAATTACAAAAACCCGAGTTAAGTACGAGAGAGGCAACTGCAACAAATAACAGAGTCACGATTGACAACCAAAGCAACAAGGCGCGTGTTCCATTTTCAAAAATGGAATGAGCGCGATATTTAACTTTACTCGTTAGGGATAGGGAATGGCGATTCATGAGTAATAGGTGAATTTGATATTTCTGGTTTAAGTGAAACGTGAGTTTTACTTAAATATGAGGCAGGTCGCAACACATGCCGAGCACTCGATTTTAGTACTCTTAAAGCTTATGGGCATGCGTGGGACTTATGCATTGATTGTATGCAGTGCATTCTCTAAACAGCGCCGCGTGATTTCCTGGAAGTACTCAGCAGAATCGTTACTATCGACATTAGCCACAGCTCTCAAAATTGCTAGTGACTCTCCTAACTGAGATGGCAGAGACGCGATCGTAGCTTCGACAGCAGCCTGCTCAGCGTTAACTATAATGTAGCTAGCGGAGGGGAGAGAGTCGGCAAGTATACTTTCGTTAGAAAAGAGTGCATTAATAAAAAAGACATCCTTATGACCAAAAGTCTCCTCGAATTCACGATAAACTGCCTCTCTTGAACGCGTTTCATCAATTTCACAACGCACGGTGGTCACCTCATTGAAATCAAAATCTGGTTTAAATGGGCGTATCCCGATACGTGAACGCTCAACCGAGAAAGTATGAGCTTTCTCAATCAGGTAAAAAGACATTCCTGCATAAACCAGCAACGACAAGTCGAACAAATACGGCGTGTAACTCACTGATATTATAGTGATCGCGACCGCTGCAGATTGAGCTACCCAAAAAACGATATCAATGATCGTGTCGCTAATGCCACGAAGATATAACAGTGCTAACAGCAACAGAAACAAACAACCCATCAGGGCCTGCATCCAGATACTAATAGGCCTTAGATAAGTATTATTGATCGCATCATCGATCGCATTTGCGATGATCACATTATCATCTGCACTACGGTCAACAGGCGTCACCTTAGGTATTGCAAGACCAGGTGCCGTTGCGCCGATAATAACAACTTTACCCGCAAGGCTGTTCATATCAAATGATTCATCCGCACCTGTTAAACTCGCATAAACATCAACAAAAGGCACTCTTTGGTAAGTCCCCTGCTTGTTGCGCCAATTAATCAAGTAATCATTTGGCATTCCAAGTGGCAATTTCTGCTCCAAGCCGAGATGCTCGATAACACGACTGGTGATACCAGCCAGGCTGAATCCTTTATCTTGATATCTAAGAAACGATTTACGGATGATGCCATCACCTTCAATAATCAGGTTGTTGACTCCTAGATGACTATGAGTGCTTTCGAAACAAGGGAAAATAACCGCAATGCTCGAGCGACCGATTAAGTCAGTGTCAAATTCTGCGCCTTGCAGCATCCCAACTTCAACTTCGCTCTGATCATCATTTTTAGCAGGTAAGCGTGTGATTGGATAAACGACATGATTAAGCTCTGATGCCGCATATGCAAATAGTTCATCGGAGTCTGGATCTTTGATATCTGCATCACTAAACATCAGATTGAATACAATACTTTCCGCACCAACTTCATCTAGCGACAGGAGTAACTCCGCAAAAACTGAGCGCGGCCACGGCCAACGCCCGAAATCCTCCGCCATTTTTGCTAACGATCGCTCATCGATGTCAATAATGACAATATCATCTGACGGCGCTGGACCACTAAACCGATACTTCAATGCAGAATCGAGAGTGCCAGCATTGTATGGAGTTCCTTCTCCGTCACTTGAAAGGTCATGATACGCCACATAGCCAACTAAAACGGTCGATAAAAAAATGCTCAGACCCAGATAAAAATGAGCGTTGATACGTCTCGAAAAGTGCCCGTAGGCAACCAACCACCTGAACAGCGGTCGCATCAACTGCAACAGTTTAATCATGTTATTATTTGTGGACACTCAGCCCCATTTAATGAGCGTTACATAACCCACAGTAGCTTAAGCTAGAAAGCATAGAACCACTCACTGACGAATCACTGACTGAAGCGTCCTCAGTAGGCTCGAGTAGTGCTTGATACTGCAGGATGCGCTGCGCATACACCGAATCGATCGCAACGTCCTCTAGGGTGGGGTTGCTTGTCAGGATTTCTGCTAGCTCATTTATTCTCTTTTCAGCAGTCGGGTGTGTTTTATATAAAAAGCTCACATCTGCCCCACTACCAACTGCACGCTCCGCCAGTGATTGCAAAACACCGAAGGCACTGGCGCAGTTATACCCAGCGATGGCAGCGTATCGGATACCGTGCATATCCGCTTCAAACTCGCCGCCACGATCAATACCACTAAGGATAGACTGACGAATAATACCTTCAAGCGCCTTGAATGCAGCCTCAGAGGCCCCTGAGCCAGTGTCTACTTCAGACATTGCCAAATCCGCGACCCCAGAAACTAGCTTCTGCTTCTTAATAATCTTCCAGTGGTGCTGCAACACAACGTGAGCAATTTCATGACCTAGCACCGTGGCGAGTTCATCCTCACTGTTGAGCATCTTAAACAAACCTGAGGTTAGTAATACCTTCCCGCCGGGAGCTGCAAATGCATTGACTGTTGGCGAGTCGATCACCCCAAAAGCCCATGGCAGTTCAGACCGATCTGTTTGGGCTGCGATGTGCATGCCGAGACTCTGCACGTATGAGCTAACTGCTTCATTCTGGACAAGTGGCGCAGCGCCTAGATAAAGCGCAGCGACGGCTTCGCCTGCAGCGATTTCCTCATTGTCTCCCTGACTCGAGACTGCGGTTGATAGCAGTGAAAGCCCTTTAGCAGCCTTATCCCCATCAGACGTTTTGGAGCTAGATTCTTTTTGGCCGGTTCCAAGATCCACAGGTAAGCCCTTGGGTATTTCCGGCAGGCCGAATTTAGCATGGGCATTGATCGTCAGCGCGAGGCAGAGACCAGAAAATATTAAAGATAGAAGACACAAGCGGCGGGATAAGTTAAACATAATGGAAATTCTCTAGTGATTAAAAAGTAAGGCAGGTTAGATTAGCGACGTTTCTTCTTTTGGTCTTTTTGCCGCTTGGATGCTTTCAGCTCAGGCACTTCACGGGGTTCTAAATCTGCAAAGAACTGCTCCGCATCAATTGTCGACTCGAACGCCTTTAGTTTTTCGAGCTCATTAAAGTCAGGCTCCGAAGTCTCGAGCAACTCAGTACCAAGACCCCGTGCGCCGGAACTGGCCACACTATTGCCGGTTGCTTCACGCCCACTGGCTAATCCGGACAGACCACCGCCAGAACTCGTTTCCTTGAATTTAACCTCGGTTAGTTTAAGCCAACCAGCATTAGGCGCTTCGACCTTAAGCCACAGGCCCTTTCGTTCACCGATCATTAATGAAGTGCCGGAGTCAACACTTCCCAAAGATTCTGCCTTAGCACTCGGTGTTGCTCGAAGCGAACAGTCTCGCTTCGCCTCGGCCTCCCGCAAGGCGCTCGTTTCAGCTAAAGCGCCACAAAACGAGCCAATAAAAATAAGTGGATATATTAATCTAAATCTTCGCATCATTTTTATGGTTATAGATTTTTTTGTATTTAGTTTTTGGAAAGTAATTCTTCTGCTCTTCGATAGGCCCATTCTCCCGGTGCCGCATGCAGGCAAGCGGCAAGTGCCATACCGGTGGCAAGTTCACGCTTGGATAGTGCTTCATAAATGAGGGCTAAATTTGCCATCGGGTTGGGCGCTTTCGGATCTAAACGTAGCGCTTGACGAAAACAGGCCACTGCTCCCTGCATGTCTTCACTATTTCTTAATAATCCAGTTTTCTCAGGAAACATCAGTGCCCAGAAATCTTTAAGCAGTTTACCTAGAAAGAAAATGCCTGCTTATACATTAACTTTGTTAGAAAACCTGCGACTAAAAGCAAAGCTGGAGTAACTAAAACCGCTTTCTGAGCATTCAATTTGTAGATGTCCTGCAAAGCCGTGCTGATCGCGATCACTGTTGTAGTGATACAGAAAACCGCAAACGCATATGAAATATTGTTCAGAGGACCAATTACTCGACAAAGGATAAAGAGGAGCGCAAGAGGCATCATCGCAATTCCAGTCGTGAATAATGGGCCTGAAATATCTATTTCAGTTTTACCAATAAATTTTGCCACCAGTAAAAACCCGGCAAATACAGAAACTACAGGAATTACGGACAGAATAATTGCTTTGAAAAGCGGAAAACCAGCAGCTTCACCACCGAATTCAGCTAGGACTCCAAAAAATAAAACCCATAAGCCTTGTGCGAAGAGAACTGCGCTAGCAACGAAAATCAAATTAAACAGTATACCGACGTTAAGAGCGTTTGCTGGCCCCAGACTACTGTAAGCTTTGAGCTGCCCTCCGATCGGGTCGCTTATCAAGACCTTGAGCGCTTGGACTGCATCTTGAGTCGTCGCTTTAACATGCTTCATAGCATCATTCGCAGATGCGCCTGCTCCAGATGAGTTTGAATTCGATTCATTTTGCTCAGGGGATGGGTTGTTTTCTTCTGTCATGATTATTTCATTTAGGTTGATTGTGTTTAGTTTGTGGAAAGTAATTCTTCTGATTTACGATAAGCCCAGTCGTCTGGTGCAGAATGTAAGCAAGCGGCAAGTGCCATCCCCGTTGCGAGTTGGTGCTTCGACTGCGACTCATAGATCAGGGCTAAATTTGCCATCGGGTTGGGCGCTTTCGGATCTAAACGTAGCGCTTGACGAAAACAGGCCACTGCTCCCTGCGTGTCTCCGCTGTTCTTGATCAAAACTCCAAGTAAATTCCAGGACTCCGAGTGGGTGGGGTCACTTTTCAGCGCTTCAAACAAGTCGCGCTGGATTGTGTCAATCGCTTGCCCCTCAGAAAATTTACTTTCCGCTTTGCGGTAATGAGACTGGGATGCGCTACGATCCCAATCGCCACTGAAATTAACAAAGCCCTGCTGTTTTCTAACAAAAGAAACAATCGGTGGGTAGGTCTTTGTTGCGGCATTCTCTAAACGTAGCGGATACTCCTTTAAAGCTACGTTAGATGTCTTCGCAATGACATCGAAAAATTCTGTGTGCAATACATTATCCAGTCTTGGTCCCGCTAACATCATGCAATTGATGTATGCTGTAAAATCATTCCCCACCAAGTAATTACGACCAAGGCATGCAAATATTTCGGGGAGCGCAGGATACTCGCGTAAAAAATAAATAGCATCATCTAATGAACAGTTCTGATTTTCAAGATGGCTAGTTAAGACCCTTAGCTTCGTATACCAGTCAGTATCGTAAAAACAATGAGCATTAACTACATAATTAGATAAACCATTCGCGCTAAGTTTTTCATTCTGAGAAGCAATAGCTACATCAAAGGCATTAATGCTATAATGAAATAGTGATGGATTGCTCGCAACTCGACGACGACCCTCAAATAGATTAATAAAATCTAGAGTGGTGCCTGGTTGATCAACAAATCTAATATTCTGCAAGTCGCTTTTGCGTATCGCGACCACATAGTAATATCGTTCTTCTTCACCATTAAACACTACCCATGATGGTAAATCGCGGTAAACGACCTCCGCTTTACTTACGCCATAAACTGAACTAAAAGTCTCAAGGCGACTTTTTGCATAAGTTACAGTCTCTTTACGATTCTTTCTTTGATAATTAATGACATATCTGCGTATCTGTTCATCGACTGCCAGCATCCCATCTCCTTCGTCTACGCAGGATACATCACCGGAGAAGCAAAAAAACACGAACTGACCATGTTCAGTTTCAGCCTGCTGAAAAACCTGCTGACGATGCTTAGAAAAAACATCCAAAGCGCTGCCACTAATATCGCCCCAAGAGCTAGATACTAGTAGCAGCGTTAAAAGATATACAGTCGTGAGTCTGATATACATATCTTAGAAATCGTCATCGACATCAACGCCTCCGACATAAGTGCCAGCATTCACTTGACGGACATTTACATTTCTTGGAGCCGACTTTTCGGGTGCAATATAAACACTGGCAGACTGCTTTGGTTTCTCTGCTTCTTTGCGGGCATTATATTCCTTAGACACACCGGAACGCCCCGCATTATAGCCCTCGGCTTTAGCTTTACGGTCATTCTTAGAGGCCGCTGCTTCATCTTTCATGCCTGAATAAAGACCATCCTTGTAACTTTGATCAACATTCAGTTCTTTTAGTGTAGCATATGCTTCAGTCATAAACTGTTCAGAGGCTGCCGCTAGATCACTGTCTATAGCAGCAACAGCAACATACATAGTTTGGCCTGAGATTGGATGTATGATTTCTTCTTCTGATCTGACTACTGACAGACCGCTGATTGAAATTCCCTCTATTTCCGCACGTATATTTTTAGAACTGCTTTTGAATAGCTTTTCTGCAGTCTCACCATCAGCATTTACATACTGCGCACGTCTTTTTTCCACTTCTTTCTGAGAACGCATTTCCGAAAACAGGCTCAATACGCATTCTTGTTCTGCAAACATGTCAGAAAAGTCGCGTGCCTCGTCTAGTGTATCGTAATCATCTGGATCGTAGCCTGTAGCAACAATACCCACAAAGTAACGTTTCCCATCGTTAGCAAGATACTGGCGTGTGCCAAACGTAGTCGACAAGTCTATTGCATTAACCCATTCATCAAATGACAATTTGGTAGGCCGCGGTGCAGCTTCAACTTGCTTACCCATCATAATCGCTCTGGAAGACATTTCGAGCTTAGGGCTCCATGCTACCGCAACAGACACCTCGTATTTTTTGTTATCGTAAGATTCTGTAGTCGCCAATGTTACAGCGCCAAATATTGGCATCTCGGCAAGTTTTGAAGCCTTACTGGTAACTGATTTCTTAATATCACCGTGAATAGCTTTAGCCTTTTCCAGCATTTTATTGCGCTCTAATTCAGCTTGTTGATGCATCTTTACCGCTATCGTTAGTCGTTCCTTCAATTCTTCAATACGCTCCAACTTGTCCGCAGTTATATCTTCTTTCTGATATGTTTCATCAACTTTTTTGATGATCCCATCCGCAAACGCTGCAAACCTATCTCCCATGGTAATGCCATTAACTTCATCTATAATTGCCTGATCCAATGAAGCTTTATTTTGGTTTAGAAAAGCTTTCATTTCTGCCACCTTAACATTAGCCTCTCCCAACACCTTGTTGTATTTTGCTTTCTCTGCAGCTATTTGTTTATCAATAGGGTTGCCTGGCACATCAAGGATCTGGGATGCGCTCATTTTACTTAGAATCGACTCAATAATTTTTGCTTTAGCATTCAGTTGCGCCTCAACAACTAACATTGACCTTTGATCGATGAATTCCTCACTAACCAACTCCTCGCGAGTGGCGTTAAATCCAGCACTACCGATTTGAACAATACGGTTCTTAGCAGAGCTATATCCAGTGGTTTTTATGTTGAGCTTATCCTTCAAATAATCCTTCAAAGCCTTGCTAGAGGAGGTTACATTTACATCTGCTACGGCTATCGGTGTATCTTGCGCTGCTATCACGGCATCTAGGCCTCCATCACTGTTAGTGCTACCTCCAGCGCCGGCGGCACTGGAATAATCCTGTGCATACGCAAAAGAAGCACCCAGCAAAAGAATAGGAAGTATATATTTCATAGTTAGTTTTTAGTTGGTAGTTATTTGGTTTGTTTATAAAAATGATTGGCTAGTCGAAAGGTAGTTTCACGCCGCCATTACCTTGAACTTGGGTGCTGCTCTTACGCCAGTTTTGGTTTGAGCCAGGTTCACTCACTGCAGGAGCACGGCACACTAGCGTCTTCGGTGCAAATACTTCAGCAAAATCAATTTCCTGCTCCACAATGTTGGCCTGTGCACTCTTTGGGTTCACTCGGCGCACCTCTATCGTGCCTATGTAAAATTCCTCGCGCCCTAAGCTCTCATTAGTATAAGGATCATACTGGCGCTCGCCGTATTCAAACACTTCGAAGACATCCCCAACGCTGAGTGAATCGCCCCCTTGATTGAGGTATACGCTATTACCACGGACTTTGGTGATGAGCATTGGGTAGATGGCCCCCATGATCTTCTGCGTAATTCGCTCAGCTGCGATCTCACACATGGCCGAATCCACGTTCTGAAGACGACGACTCTGGTCAATCTCCGCGATATCATCTCTGCTTATTTGCAACCTAGCAAAATCCGCAAATTTGATTTGTTTTGTAGCTATATCTATAATCCGGTAACTCACTTCGAAATTACCCTCGCCAACCTCGCTAGAACTACCCGTTAACCTAGAGTTTACGATCCGTGTTGAATAATTCACATTTTCCAGACTCCCAACGATTAGATAATCGGCAGAAAGTTCCACTCCTAGGCGAGCGATATCCTCAATGCTTGCATTGCTGCCCGACAAAACATGGTTTTTTTCGCCAACTATTTCAGCCATGTATTCACGATCCAAAACTGTGAACTTGCGAGTTTGCACCAACTGGCTAACGAAAGACTGGCCAAGAATACGATTCACTTGCTGTTTATCGACGCTGCGATCATTCACCAAGAAATCTACACTAGCCAAACGAAAGGGTACGACACCAATGCGTTTGCGCTTGTCGTTTATATCGATCTCTACCTTAAGAATTTTAGCCCGCACGAGTGCTTGGTATTGCCCACTGTCGACCAGTTTGACTTCTAGCACATCATATGAAGCCACCATGCCATTCGTTGCTTCCGCATAAGCCTTCTGCATCTCTTTCTGCGACATGCGCGACTTTTGACCATTGTTATTGATACTCTGGGATAAGGATTTGAGTTGGTTTGACGCCGAGATATTCTTACCGTTCACTCGACCCAGCGCTTCTACAATGGCTGCGTTGATTGCACTTTGCTCGGTCGCATCCCAACCTTTGGTTTCAACAGTCTCGTAGTTCACGCGAACACTTGAAAAGCAAAGGCTAGATAGACCAATAAAAAGACAGGAGAATATAAATGTGCGTATCATTTAGATGTATGCGTGTGCGCGGTGATTGTAATGCAGAAAATACGATGACGAAAAGGATTCAATGTGCTTACGCCAAAGGACCTACCAGGCGACTGACTTATTAGAGCCTGATTTACCCAAAACTTCTGCACCCTCCCAGAAGGCCAGACCGGTATTAATATCCGTAAGTGATAACTGAAAATAGTATTCAGCTGCCTGTTTCGACTTACTTTCTCGAACATTTCTCTGGATAATCTTTCCGGACAAGCTGTATTCTGGCGCTATCATTTGCCCCTTAGCGGCAACCGTTTGTTGGTTGAACTCTCCGGAATTCCTCAGTTCTCTTGCGTCCATCGCCAAGCGATCCTCTGGTCCATTCGCACCAACAGCGGTAGTCACTACCACCTTACCGCTTCGCAGGAGAGCGACACGCATCTGCTTAACCAATTGATCCGTATCGATCTTTTGCATCGTGTCGTTGATCACACGAGAAATAGCCAGCACATAGCGACCTCCACCTGGTTTATCGAGCGCACCACTCGCCAAAAGGTCATCAACCATCTTGGAGGCAGCAGTATTGAAATCACGATAATCCAGGCCCATCACAGCGCCGCGCTGGTCATTGTTCATATCAATATTTGAAGTCGTTGTCTGACAACCAGACAGAACAAGGAGTAAAGCAAGCGCAGTAAGCACCCTGAGAGAAATTTTGAGTGGGGTTTTATTAGTCATATTATTTTTTACGTATTTTGAGTTTAAAAGATCGCGCATTGGCATTCGGCCCAATTGCGTTGATGTAAAATTCAGATTTTTGATCCGCCGAAACATCCCTCCAGTGATCGTGCGTTGACTTTACTAAGCGATTAGTTTCATCAAACCAGTCCACTTTATATTGAAATCTCCGATATTTTGAGGATTTGTTATAGCCTACAACCTGCGCCTCCAATAGGGAGCCCGAATTGACTGACGTTGATATGTCAGTGATATTGATATGAGTCGATAAGCCACGGTCGATAAAAGTAACTCGCGGGTCTGAATGCCCCGTACTATAACAACCAATTGCGGTTAGAAGTAATAGGAGCAAACTTGAACTAAAAAGCGTTTTCTTCATCGATCGGAGATTTTAATTATAGTTCAACCACATGAATCGACGCGGGCATTGAAGCAGTGACCGCTTTGACGTATACCATGGAATTCTTGCCACTCTCTACCTGCAAATGTTCACTGGTGCCATTCGGGAATGCCAAGATCAGCTTTCCATCTTCAGGCGACGGCACTCTAGCAACCTGAAAATCCTTTGGCAACGCGGTCCACATCCGAGTGTCCGCAGCATTCGTTGCTGCTTGATAAAGGCCGACTGCAATCCCCCCAAAATCACCCAGCTCTTGTTGAGCGTAGTATTGTGCATATGTCTTAATCAAGGTAGATGCGATTGCCCGGGAGAGAATCATCGGATAGCGCTTCTTAAACTCAGTCTGTACCACGCGATCCATGCTTGCGATCACTTCAGTCCTTGTCGAGACATCACCAGATTTCACTAACAGGTAAGAATGCGCCTGTTCACGAAGCTTGATTCGAGGCAACGCAATACCAGTATACTTCACATCGTTGGTGAGTAAAAATAAAGGCAGATCGACGCGGAATTGTTCCAGTTCTGGCCCTAAACCATTTTCCAAAACCACCCAAACATAGCTTTGCGCCTGCTGATCCTTCGCATTACCATTAACACGGTTCAAATCATCCTCAATCACCCCTACCGTCTGGTCTAAACCATGCGCCTCTTTAAGTAGGTTTTCAGCCTTACTGAGATCGCCTTGCGACATAAAATACAACCCCGCCGCATACAGAGTAAATGGGTTAGTGAAATCAGCATATGCCTCAAACTCATCTAGGTTTGAATATACTAAATCTTGAGTCTCTTGATTGCTGACATTCTTTTCAATATCTGGGCCACTTTCATTATACTTTTTCCTCTGCTGCGCTTGTTGCGCAGCCAGCTCTTCTTTATTCTTGGCAATTAATTTAGCAAAACGCACCTTCGCCCGATCCTGACGTTCCACGGCCCGGTTAAATTCAACTCTAGCATCTGCCTCACCCTGCTTCCATAGGTTTAATGCCTTGTAAGTGTTTAACATAACGCCGTCATATTCATAGCCCGCATAATCAAGCACCGTGTCATTGACTAGAGTCGCTCCTACGATAGATACAGATTTTGAAGCTAGTAATTTTTCATCATGCTGCTTGATGATTTCTTCAGCCTCATCAAACAGATCATTGCTCTCATTCCGCCTCTCGTCTGCTCGAAGCGCCGCACCGGCTTGCAGAACTTCAAGCAAATGTGCTGGGTGATTTACCTTATCACCCTTCACGAGTAACTGAACATCTGCGGCAGCCGCATACTGGCCACTAGTATATAGCGTATCGAATTTCTTCAAATTCGCCTTTTGAGACATAGATGTACAGCCTGAGCAAAACAGGAGAAAAGCAACAATTATAAGACAAGAATATTTCATCACATAATGAAAAAATACATTTTTTAGTAATTACAAGACTTAACGAAGATATTTTAAAGGGCGTGATTAAAAGTGGTGGTAAATCGCAAAATAGAAAAATGACTGTACATCCATCTGCCCGTGGCTGGCCAATCACTATTGAAAAGGCGAACTGATCGTTCCACGCAGTGCCACCAGAGGTGAACAATCAGCGCAAAGTGGTTAACAGCCCTAGAGCCCGCTATTAAAGGGATTCCGAGCATCTCCCCTATTTCTATTGGTCGCAAGCGGCACTTCGTGAACGATCATCTTGGTTGAAAATCGATCACCCAAGTCACACAGGACTTAGCCAAAAGGCCGAAAAATCCTGCACGATTGGTCGCCTACGGCGGGGCTGCGCGGAACGATCATTGGTCACCTACGGTGGCACTTCGTGGACAATTACCGAATGATCGTTCCATGAAGCGAAGCGGAATGCCACCAAAGGTGACCAAACAACTCCCATAAGGTAACTGCGAGTGCCGTTTCGGGAATATTTGGTTCAGTTTTTAAGCCGCTTCGCTCACCTCCTTTTCTTCTCGATGATAATAGTTGAGTAACCCTCCTAGCCGTTCACTTTTTACGATCGAACCGCTCCTGCCCTTTGTTTCTCCGGCGTAGGGGAACGGGATCAGATTATCCAAGCCTTGGTGGTTCCGCTCGTGGTGATAGTGCTCCACATACTCATTGACGGCCTTCCTGAGCGAGCGTTCGCCGAAGAAGATCATTCGGTCTAGGCACTCCTCTTTCAGGCTTTTGACGAAGCGTTCGGCGTAGCCGTTCTGCTCGGGTGTCGCGACACGGGTCTTGATGACTTTTACCCCTGAAGTTTCCAATGTCTCGCAGAATTCATTTGTGAACAAGGTGTCGTTGTCGCACACAAAGTAACTCATGTCATTGAGGAAACCATCTTCCGAATCGGTCAGATTCCGAGCGACCTGCGCCATGACCTGTCCATTCATCTGGCAGCTGATCTGCGCGATTTGCACTTGGCGTTTGGCGAGGTTCATCACGAACAGTGTGTGATAGCGAACGAGGCCATGAAGCGTCCAGACCTCAGTGGTTAGAAAATCGGCGACGCACATGGTCGCCATATGCGAGCGCACGAACTGTTTCCAAGTAGATTTCTTCATCCGCTCCTCCGAGGGCGGAATGCCCGCGGCCCGGAGAATGTTGCCGACCGTGGTATCGCAGACCTCATAACCGAGATTGGCCAATGCCCCTTGGATGCGACCATAACCCCAACTCGGGTTCTCATCGGCAAACTTCAAACAGAGTTCTTTCACGACCTCCATTTCCTGCTGCCGGTCCGTTTTTATCCTGCGCTTGCCCGTGTATTTGAGCGCCACCAGATTGCGGTGCCAACGCAGTATTGTGTCCGGCGTGACAATGCCCGCGTATTGCATCAGCTCCTTTCGACCCAGCTTTTTACCCTTCTTCGCCAATTTGCGTCTTTGGGTATTGCTCAGATCAAGCTTACCGCCTTTCTTCTCAAATTGTTCTTTGAGTATCTCGTTCTCCGCATGCAGGTAATCGATAACATCCTGTTGTTTGCGGTTCATCCAACCAGCCAATCCGGCCAGAAATATTGTCATCTGCGTCTTCAAGGCGCTTTTTTCATATTTTCGTAAGTCATTGGCAAGCAGAACAGATCCAAAGTTTGAAGGGTACACCAAGTGAGACACCTGCCTCAATGAGTGGGGTAAGAATTGGTCAAGGTTCCACATTGGAATATATTTTCTTACTGGTCGATAGGCAAATCTTAGTAGCAGGTCGTAACCGAGTTACCTCTCCCCCCCGCCCCGTCCGTCTCTCTGTTGTGTCGTCGTTTCGGGTTCGTGAGTCCGTCCACGTTGGGAGACTTTGCCTAGTGGTTTGCCTAATTTGATTGATTTTAGGTGAAGTTTGCCCGATACTCCCAAACGTCCAGCAAGGACACGTTCATTCAAACATTAACCACTATTCGCCCCGAATAGGCATAAAATAGCCCCTTAGACGAATCTAAGAGGCTACTTTTAAGATGGCTGCTCAGGCTGGGATCGAACCAGCGACCAAGTGATTAACAGTCACCTGCTCTACCGCTGAGCTACTGAGCATAAAAAATTAAACTGTGTGATTACTCGGTCTTTCGATGATTAATCCGGACA
>Ga0209555_10000367_pt1 | contig 38701 bp, 34 predicted proteins | sample SaaInl85LU_5_DNA_FD_184643 | JGI IMG/M metagenome (GOLD analysis project Ga0209555, IMG submission 184643) | Marine microbial communities from expanding oxygen minimum zones in the Saanich Inlet - ESP_85LU_5_DNA (SPAdes) (version 2) | ecosystem: Environmental > Aquatic > Marine > Intertidal... | reverse complement strand
AAACTCTTCAATTAAATTTTTGTATCGAAATATGAATCGTCGTTGTTGACACTCGTAATGAGTGCCCACACAAATTGTCTTGTTATAAATTGTTAAAGAACGGTTGGGAACGTGTCCCGCCGGTTGAGTGTACTGTGAAGCCCCTCTCAATCGGGATGCGTATATTACGCTTTTGAATCTTGTTGTCAACGTTTTATTTTATTAATTTACAAAAAAAGTCATAAATAAAACCTTGTCAATCACTTGCTACACAAGGGTTTTGCCTAACGGCTTGGCCGGGTGTCCTGCAAGTGAGGAGCGCATTCTACAGACTTAATTTAATTGATCAATACTTAAAGTGATCTTTTTTGAAAGTATTTACACTCTTATGAATGGATACTTTATTCTTTGTACTTATATATAGTAGACATAAAAGAATTTGATCATAAGAATGTGTAGTATATAGTTGTAACGAACTGGACTCGCGTTAACCGGCAGGGAGATGCGTATTTCGCCATCCTTAATATGTTTGCAAACTCTTTCTTGCGTTACGTTAAGTTCAGTCTGAAATAAGCAAGAGGTCCAGCAAGCGAAGCGCAGTAGCTGTAAAGATCGGTATTGCATTCTAATACGTTTTCACGTGTTAATAGTGTCATTATCCCCTAGTTCCTTTAACAGTTTGATATCATTCATACGGAGGGTATACGAACTAGTGATGTACACATTAGTAAGTAATGCTCTCAGAAAAAATTCGAGAGCATCGTGTGGTAAAAATAATAACGTTATTCTTTCTTTTTAAATGCACAAACTCGATTGAATATATTTAAATCATTCGCTGAAAAAATTGAACACTTTGATAGTCTTTTATTTTGTGTGATAACTTCAGCCCAAGTTGAACTAATTGTCTTCGATTTTCATACCTACTAACTATTCTCTTAAGTTCAGATATTGCCTTTTGAGTATTTTGAACATCATCAATTAGCAAAATGAATATGTAGGCATACTGCGGATTGTAAAGCTCAAGATTCACTGCACTTCTTATCGATTTTAAAGCCTCTTCTTTTTTTTGATTGCGTACTTGAAACATGGCAAAGCTATAACGCAATAGACCGGCCTTTGGATTGGCCTCAATTCCAACTTGCAGAATATTTGATTCTTTTTGTGTCTCTCCCGTATTTTTATAATAATTTGACAAGTTAATGTAATTGGGAGCAAAGTAAGGATCAATTTTTATTCCAGCTAGCAGCGCATTTTCAGCATCCTCCCATTTTTGCATACGCGCATGTACAAGACTTTGATTTAGATTGCCCTCACCTCTCCAACTGTTGATTTCGTTAACTGTTAATAACTCTTCAAAAGCCTCTCTAAATGACGATGTATCTATATTGTAACCAACCAGTTGATTGGCAGCGGCTACTCTTATCGCTCTGTATTCATCTTTAAGTAACGGTGATAAAATAAAAGAAAGTTGGTTTGGGGGCAAAATATACGCAATTTGGGCGAATGCTAGTCTAATTAAACTCTCTGCACTATTAGCTAGTGTTTGAGCAAATTGCAACGGCAATTCTTTTGTCGAGTTAGGTAACAGCATAATAGCACTAGCTCTTTTTATTTCATTTAAACTTTTATCATTTATAACCTTTATATGTTCTGATAAAGGTAAATAAGATTGAGCCATCAATCGCATAAATAATTGCTCACCTTTAGGTAATTTTTGCGCTTTACCATGAATGTTTTCAATTGACTTTATCGCCCATTTATCTGATTTATCTTCATGACACTGCTGGCATGCATGAGGCGTCTTAAATTGAATAGAGAGATGAGGACGTGGCACTTTAAAACTGTGATCTCGTCTATTATCTACTCCCATATAAGTCGTTTCGGGCATGTGACAATTTATACATTTACTACCTACGCTTGTTAACTCATGACCAGTATGTGATGACGTTTGATATTCCTGTGGACTATGACATTGCAAACATAAACTGTTTGTTTGTGTTTTTACTTGTCCCGAATGGGCATCATGGCAATCTAAACAATTTACACCAGCTGCATACATTTTGCTTTGTAAGAATGAGCCATACACATATACTTCTTCTTTAATTTGACCATCAGCATAATATAACGGTTGGGATAATAGAGTGGGATTAAATTGGTCAAGAAAAGCAACATCCGATCGAAAGCCATCTGTTACAGGTGATCTTAAGGAATGACAAGCAAAGCAACTGCCCATGAAGTCATTATTTCTAGCAGGCCCTTGCCAAGATGCAGTTTTTTGATCTTTTTCTCGCAACCACATTCCAATATCTTTAAGTGTTCTTTCACTAATTACTTGTCGTTTCTTGTTTGTTTTTACTTCATCATGATTTGATGAAATCGTATGACAAGATTTACAGCCAACATTTATCTCATCATAAGTGGTTTTAAATCGATTTTGCTTGGTACTATAATTTCTTTTTAAATTACTTGAATGACAGTCTGCGCACATTCCGTTCCAGTTTTGTAGCGGTTGCTTCCAATGCAAACGGTCATTTTTTTTAATATCTTCATTCTCATAAATCGGATACCAACGCTGGCCACCCTCTTTTTTGTCTCTAGAGTCCCATACAAAAGGAAACACCTGATAAGTGCCTGGCTCAGTTTCTACAAGATACTGCTGCAATGGGTAGTGACCAAAAGTAAAATCAACTTTATACTCATTTACTTTTCCAGCTTCGTTCATTTCAATGAAAAAGCCATCATCCGTTTCAAAAAAACGTGCTTTTTGGCTGTAATGTTCAACTTTTATATTCTTAAAATCGCCCAGTACGTTTTTTTTATCGGCTAATGACATCGCTTTTGCATGGTCAGATTTTTGCCATTTGCTTACCGCTTCAGTGTGACAGGAAACACAATCGCTGAACTGTTTGGAATAGGCAAAATCAATGTGAGCAAAACAGACAAATAAAAGTGACAGCGCTAAAAGCTTTATACGCATTATTTATTCTCTCGCGAAAGTTTTTTGTTCAAATGATACTCTTATGTTGATTGTGTTCTATACAGTTATCTTTATTTAATAGAACGCGGATTAGATATCCTATTGTTAACAGTCTATACTTTGATAAGCATGTTTTGCAATGCTTTAAGTACAACTTCCTTAAATCAGCCGCTTACATTACATTTCAACCAATCCAGTCAAAAAGACAGTTATCACAACGATGAGTATATTGCGTTAATTCTTTTTATAATCTGCTTGTCGTATCGCTTATTTTTATTAAGGACTATATTATGGCTTCGACTAAATTTCATAATATTATTCGTAAATATCATCGAAAATATCGTTGTTAGGGGCAGTTTTTGCTTCGTAGTCTATATTAAATGCGGGCATATAATGCTTGGTCAATAACCTGAATTACATACTAAAAATAGTAAGAGAGAAACAATGAGTAAGTCTGTACCAAGAAAATTAGAAGTATTAAATTCACAATATGTAACACCTCATATGTTGCGTATAACGCTTGGAGGGGAAGCGTTTTCTGATTTTCCAGCTGATCAAGAGAGTGGTTATGTGAAGTTTCTTTTTCCGCAACCTGAGGGCCGCCCCTTAATGCGAACATATACCGTTCGTAACCAAAGAGATGATGCAATAGATGTTGATTTTGCCATACACGATGCCAAGGGCCCTGCGTCCTCATGGGCGGTCAATGCAAAAGTTGGCGACAAAATTCTTGTTGGCGGACCAGGCCCTAAAAGACTTATTGCTCAAGAAGCCGACTGGTTCTTGATAAGTGGCGACATGACAGCATTGCCGGCAATTAGCGTCAATTTACTCTTACTGCCTAAAAATGCTAAAGGCTATATTGTTATTGAAGTGGTTGATGAAGCTGATATTCAACCCTTAGTTCACCCTGAAAATATGACATTATTGTGGGTAGTAAAAACCCCTTCCGGCAATGCAGAGGTAAACCCATTGCTTCACCAAATTAAAGCGTTAACGCCGTTAGAGGGTCGCTTATCGGTATGGGTGGCCTGCGAATTTAATATTATGCGTTCTATTCGTAAATATTTAAAAAATACCTTCAACTTACCTAAACAAAATTTTTATACGTCAAGTTATTGGAAATTAGGGGTGAGTGAAGACGAACACAAAATAGCCAAACAAGCCGACAGCAAATCACCTTAATAGCTGGAAGATTACCTTGTTCATACTTTAAGTGAATAACATAAATCGCGATTGTATTTCTTAATAGTTCAAAGAAAACAAGCATATTAAGCTAAAAGACTCACAACTCCCTGATAAAGTAAACGGACTGCCAACAGTGACAAAATGACTTTAAAAGCGAGTTTAAATTTATCGACCGGAATTTGGTTAAGAAGTTTGAGCCCCAACCAAGTACCAATTGCACCACTAATTATCATTGCCACCACTAAAGGCAACCATTGCCAGAAGGAGAATCCTACCATAGTAAACACAATAGCCTTTAAACTGTGTTGAAATGTCATACAACTGGCAAATGTAGAGGTAAGGGCCATTTTATCGTAACCATTGCGGTAAACCACTGAAGCGACAATGGGGCCACTAGCGCCAACAAACATACTTAAAAAAGTAGTCAATGCGCCGGCAATTAGTCGGCCAGGGCGGGACATTTCCCTCTGGCTAGGTTTTAATCCCCACAACATTAGTAGTAAGAACAAAGCAATGGCCAGTTGGATAATGGCCAAGGATAACTGAACCACTACAAAAGATGCCGCAATAGCGCCTAATATTGAGCCGACAGTAAAGTACTTAAACATCGCAATATCAAGATACTTAAATGTCATCAAAGCACGGCTAGCATTTGAGCCTAACTGCACCAAACCATGCACTGGAATAAGTGCGGAAATGGGCAATACCGATGCCATCACCGCCAGTAAAAGCATGCCGCCACCAAGTCCCATGGCGCCGGTAATGAAGGAGGTAAACCCTGCCAGAAGAATAAGACCTAGGGCAGTATAAATATCAAGAAAGCCCGCAGTTAGAAGTGATTCCATTATCATCCACAAATTTGGTATTCATTCAATTTGACAAACGTCACTACTATGAATTACTTGGCTATTATACTGGAGGAACGAAAGATAATCCTTCTGATTTTAATATAGCCTCAACGACATCTTCCCTTTCCATAGCTCGGATGGTAGATGGTCGCTTTAACATTCTCTGCGCATGGTCTTTAAAATTAGGATACCGGCTTATATCATAACCCGCTCCTTCCACACGCCAAAAGCACCAGAATAGGTAAGCATCCATTACCGACCATTTATCTCCGTACCACCATAACTGATTCGATAAGCGGTCATTAATAAGTGTGAAGTACTCGTCCATACTTTTGCTACCGATGTCTCTAACAGTATAAGCACTATCTGGCCCAGCAAACATTTGTGGCATACGAATACGAGTTACCAGTGGGTGTAATGTAGTCGCGCAAAAACACAAATCTGCTAAATGGCTAGCTTTATCTATTGGGCTTTCGGCAATCGGCATCAGGCCCGTATAGGTTTCATTTAGATATGAAAGGATAGCGACATTTTCTGTTAATGTCTGGCCATTTATTACTAAAGCTGGCACCTTTCCCTTTGGGTTGTATTGTTTATATTCTGGCGATTTGTGTTCGCCAATTTTAAACCGTACTGGTCGCGCTTCAAAATCTACATGTAATTCTTCAAGTGCTATTGCAGTTACTCTTGCACAAGTACCGGGAGCCATAAACAGAATAATATTAGACATATTGCTATTCCAAATGTTCTTTAAAATTAGTTAGAGATTACGCATCGCGTCAATTTTTTCTTTTATGTCGCTAATCTTGAGTTCAGCCTTTACAGACATTAACTTGATATAGTCTTGATTATACCAGTTTACAATACTTTGTTTATAAGCTGTATTTGATCTCATTAACTTGTACCATCGGCTAATACTTGGTTTGTTATCCCACATAAAGCTTAGTTGCAAATGCGTTAAACGCTCAATATAGGGAAGTATACTCACATCTGCTAGGGTCATGTCGCTGCCAACTAAATAGCTTGAATTGTTAAGCGTTTTATCCATTTCGTCTAACAATTTACGATACGCGTAAAGGGCGGCGGACAAACGTTCAGATTGTAGGCCCTTAGTAATAGTCTCTTTCATAACACTTGCTCGAGAAGGGTCGCTAATCTTAGCTAAAAATCCAGTTAGGGCATCTTCTGTCTTGTAGCGTTCAAGAATTTGAAAGCGAAAAGCCAAACAAAAACTGATAATGGCAATATGCTCATGTAAACCGGTGTCTAACTGACCCATCCAATAACGAATATGAGCCTTTAAGACTGGGTCTTTTGGCATCAAAGCGTTTTGGGGAAATACTTCCTCAATGTATTCAACAATAGTATTCGATTCAGTAATGATTGCATCTTCATGCATCAATACTGGAATCAGTCCTTTAGGGTTAATTTGACGAAAAGCTGGTTTAAATTGATCGCCATTTCTCAAATTTAAGTGTTCGCTTGTCCAGTCTATACTTTTATATTCCAGAACGAATCTCACTTTTTGAGCGCATACTGACATATCATTGTGAAAAAGCTTAATCATATTTTTTTAGATAGAATGAACTGCAGCAAGTTTTCAATTACCACAGTCATTATTGCTTTGTTGAACATTGGTTGAATGATTCATTCAATCAGTAGCTCATTAATAGAGCGTGTTAATCTCTTCTTTATAATCAAAATTATTCAGTAGTTATACTTTTTGAACCTTTGATTTTTGTTGAGCCTAATATCGCGCCTAATATAGACAATCCTGCAAACAACATGAGAACCGCTTCAAGGCTGCCTAATGCGCCCTGTAAAGCCGCCGCTACAATTGGTGCTGCAAATTGCCCAAAGAAAAACACACCTGTCCATAAACCTGTACCTCTGCCACGAACATTATTTGGTAATACACTCATTATCCAAGTTAACATCGTAGGTAGTAACATACCGGCACCAAAACTTGCAATCACTAACGAAGCTGATGTCAGTAATAAGGTTGGGGAAAGACTTGCACCAATATACCCTAAAGCAGAAAGTGACAAACCAATAGTGATTAATTTAGGGCCTGATGCGCCTTTCATTTTACTAAATGTTAATGAACCTAAAGCTACACCCACATTTGCTGCTGCACCAATACCACCTATTACTCCTGGAGAAACACTGCCTGTTAATCCCAGAATAACTCCTAATTTGACAATAATGATATAAAATATTAACCCAACATATAATGTCACAAGTAACAGGGGGAAAATAAGTCTTAGTGGCAATTTAGAAGCCGCTGCTGATAAGCGATTTGCATCTTTAACAGGCTCAAATAAGATGATAGAACACCCTATAGCAATTGGAATCGCAATAAGATACAAGACGAACGGACCGCGTGAACCTAATACCTCACCCAGTATACCGCCCAAGCCAATAAGAACGATAGCACTTAATGACACCGAGCCAACTTGTATAGCTACCCATTTTTCTCTCTCCTTACCTTGAAAATAATCTCCAATTAAGGCAGTTGCGAGAGTCATTATAATCGCTTCAGCAATACCTAACACAACTCGACTTGCAATAATTTGGTTTAAGTCAGTAAGAAAATAAGGTAGAAATCCGACTAGTGCGTATATCAACAACGCCCCGATTAATAAAGATTTACGACCAGATTTATCTGAAATCCAACCTGCTAGTGGTGAAAAAAGTGCTACACATAGTGCAGGCACAGTCATAGCAATAGGTACCAAAAACTCAGCACCTGGCACATTGCCAAACTCTTTCATTAACAAAGGGAGAACAGGGACTAAAGAGATAATTGCCATAGCCGGCATTATCGCAACTAGTATTAATATAAAGCCATGTTTTGTTGATGCTGTATTATTCATTTAAAGTGTACCAGTTATATTTATGATTCAGTTTGCGCTTCAAGTATTTAATCTTTCTTGCTAATAATGCTAGGGCTAGATAAGATCAAATATGAATATTGTTAATATAATGTAATATAACTTAACACAATAGAAATCGAATAATTAGATGATAAGCATCTTAATTCTGGATGCTAAATGTTTAAATATAATCAAAGGAGCAATTACGAGTGGATGTGGAGAGTCACACTAAATAGCCTGACTCTAGAATTCGAAGAAACTGTTTTTGTACAGCGGTAGGGTGCCACGCCTTACGCACCGTCATGCCAATCTCTCGCTTGGTGGCAGACAAAGTTGCGGGACAAACAGCTAGTAAATTGTTTTTAATTTCGATTTCCATCTGTCTAGCGGGTAATAATGACGCACGTTCACTATTTAATAGAATGCCTCTAATAGCGGCCAACGCACTACATTCTATTATTTTTGTTGGAGGGTTTAAGCCGCGACTGGCAAATATGTCATCGAAGACTTGACGAGACGGTACCCCCTTACTGGGTATGATCCATTCTAAGTTTTGTAGTGTGTGGTCTGATAATTCATGAATATTAGCCATAAAGTGATCTGCTTTGGTAATGATACTAAGCGGATCGTCAAACAGTTTATACTGAGCAACATCTGCATGTGGCACCGGTTGCCTCAAAGCGCCTACAATGACATCTAGTTCTCCATGCAATAATGCTTGTAGTTGCTCTTCATAGGGGCCGTCAATAATACGTACTTTAGCGAGAGGAAAAGTGTCAAGCAATGTTAATACTGATTGCGGGACAATCGCTGAGCTAGATAATGGTAAAGTGCCTATTCTTACTAGGCCGTCCATACGCCCATTAGATTCTCGTAATTCTTCTAAACCTTGTTCAATTTCGGCAAAAAACAAGTTTGCATAGCGTTTTAATTGTCGCGCCCGCCATGTTGGCTCAACACCAATAGGAGAGCGATAGAAAAGTTTTTGTCCACAAAGTTGTTCCAAATTTTTTATCGATTTATGCAAACTCGGTTGACTTAAGCCTAAGCGACTTGCCGCCAGAGTATAACTGTTGCTATCAGTAATAGTAATTAAAGCGGTTAGCTGTTTACTTGTAACAGAGCGTACAAAAGATTGCCGTTTTGTTTTATCAGCAGGATACAAGCTTGCGGAAAAATTATATAACTGATCAAAGGCTCGCTTCGCGCGAGATAAAAACACTAAACCGATGGTCGTGGCCAGCATACCAGAATTAGTACGATCAAAAAGTGCAAAACCAATATCCTTTTCGATTTTATTAATACCTTGAGTTAGTGCAGACTGAGATAAATGAATACGATCAGCTGCAGCCGTTAATGAGCCTAAATCGTGTATTTCTACTGCGCACAACAAATGCCTCAGATTCAGCAAAGGATTATTCTCCATTAAAAATTTTTATCATTATAGATAAAATTAATGGCATATGTCACTTTTCTAAACAGTTTAGTGTCTAAAATTAAGTCACAATGCGAATATAAGCTAACTAAGGAAAATACTCATGCCTATTTGTGTCACTGATATTCCAAGACCCAGTAAAGAGACCGTTGCGCTTTATCAAGGTGCAGAGGTAGCCACTGTGCACGAAGCACAGGGCAGAAAAGGCCTACTTGCTGACTACATGCGTCCCATTTATAGACCTGCAAAAATTGCGGGCCCCGCTGTTACATGCGAAGTCGCACCAGGTGACAACTGGATGATCCACGTTGCAGTGGAACAATGCCAACCAGGTGATGTATTAGTCGTAAAACCGACTAGCCCTTGCATTGATGGATATTTTGGCGATTTGTTAGCCACGTCGTTGAAAGCGAGAGGTGTATTAGGTCTCATAATAGACGGTGGCGTGAGAGATATTGCGACACTTACTGATATGTGCTTCCCCGTTTGGTCTAAAACTGTTTTTGCTCAAGGAACAGTTAAAGAAACGATTGCCAATGTAAATGTTCCGATAACATGCGCAGGTGCACACATTTGCCCAGGTGATTTGATAGTTGCCGATGACGATGGTGTTGTTGTGGTTGAAAGAAAGCAAACAAAGCCTGTTTATGAGAAAATACAAGCTAGAGTAGCAAATGAGGATGCAAAACGGATTCGCTTTGAGAATGGTGAGCTCGGGCTCGATGTATATAATTTTCGAGAGCGATTAGCAGCCAAAGGATTACGCTACGTTAAATATGACGAGCAATAACAATGTCGACTAGCGTACCTTGTTACATAATGCGTGGGGGCACATCCAAAGGTTTGTATTTTTTAGCTGAAGACTTGCCTGAAGATGAACTAAAAAGAAATACGCTCTTGCTTAAATTAATGGGAAGCCCTGATGAACGCCAGATTGATGGTCTAGGGGGTGCTCACCCATTAACAAGTAAAGTGGCCATTGTGAGTAAATCAACTCGACCAGACACCGACGTAGATTATTTATTCTTACAAGTAGTTGTAGATAAAGCGCAAGTCAGCAATGCACAAAATTGCGGTAATATTCTTGCGGGCGTGGGTCCATTTGCTATTGAAAAAGGTTTAGTTAAGGCTGCAAAACACTATACAGATGTGCGTATTCATATGCTTAATACAGGCTCTGATGCTACGGCCAGAATACAAACGCCTAAAGGTAAAGTGAGCTATCAAGGTGAGGCAAAAATCGACGGCGTTCCCGGTACTTCCTCTCCTGTGTTGATTGATTTTCTTGATGTTGCTGGTTCTAGTTGTGGTAAATTATTTCCTACTGGACAGGCGCAGAATGTGGTTTTAGATACAAATATAACGTGCATCGATAACGGGATGCCCGTTGTATTAATCAATGCATCAAGCTTAGGTCTTAATGGTAACGAATCGCCAACTGAATTAGAAAGTAACACAGAGCTTAAAGACAAGGTTGAAGCAATTCGATTAATTGCCGGGGAATTAATGAATTTAGGCGATGTCACTAGTAAAACGGTGCCTAAAATGAGCCTCATATCGCCTGCCTTAAATGGCGGCCTAATTAATACCAGAACTTTTATCCCTCATCGTGTGCATGATGCTATCGGTGTATTGGGTTCCGTAAGTGTAGCAACCGCTTGTGCGCTGAAAGGAACTGTCGTTGATGACGTTATAGATACGAATATTGCCGATGGCAGTATCAACATTGATGTAGAGCACCCCACTGGTCAATTTAGTGTTGAAATGGAAGTTTCAGGTACGTCTAGTTTACCAACATTTAAAGTGCATAGAGCAGCACTTTTAAGAACAGCTAGATTATTAATGCGTGGAGAGGCAGTAGCCAATTAGGGCGACCTTATCTTTTTAAAAAGAGGAATATGTAATGATTATTGATTGTCATGGACACTACACTACAGCACCAGAACCTTTGCAATTATTCAGGGAAGCGCAAAAGGAAGCCTATAAATCGGGCAAACCTTTACCAGAAGTTCCATACATAAGTGATGATCAAATTCGAGAAAGTATCGAGAAAAATCAGCTTAAGTTACTTGAAGCGCGTGGGCTAGACATGACTATATTTTCACCCCGTGCTTCGGCAATGGCCCATCATATCGGCGATGAAGCAGTGTCTAAACAGTGGACAAGTGCCTGTAATGATTTAATCCAGCGTGTCGTAGATTTATATCCAAGTAAATTTATTGGGGTATGCCAGCTTCCACAGTCAGTTGGTGTACCTATTAAAAACTCAATTGAAGAGTTAGAACGATGCGTAAAAGAGTTAGGCTTTGTTGGCTGTAACTTAAATCCTGATCCATCAGGAGGTCATTGGACATCTGCCCCATTAACGGATCCTAGTTGGTATCCATTTTATGAAAAAATGGTCGAATTAGATGTACCAGCCATGATCCATGTTTCAGGATCGTGCAATCCAAATTTCCATGCCACTGGCGCTCATTATATGAACGCCGATACTACTGCTTTTATGCAGTTTTTAGAAGGCAATTTATTCAAAGACTTTCCTGATTTACGCTTTATTATTCCACATGGTGGCGGTGCTGTACCATACCATTGGGGACGTTATCGCGGTTTAGCTGATATGTTAAAACAGCCACCTTTGCGTGAACACGTGATGAAAAATGTTTTTTTTGATACCTGTGTTTACCATCAACCTGGTATTGACTTGCTCTTTAAGGTTATTGATATAGATAACATTTTATTTGGTTCAGAGATGATTGGTGCAGTGCGTGGTATTGACCCTGAAACTGGGCAGTATTTTGATGATACAAAACGTTATGTTGACGCGTTGAACCTTTCGGAAGAAGATAAAACTAAAGTATATTCAGGAAATGCACGCAGAGTGTATCCAGGATTAGGTAAGCGTTTAGAGGAAATGGGGTTATGAGTCAATTTACAAAAGATGCCGATTGGTTAGACTGGCACCCATCGCCCAGGAAACCAACATTTAAAATGCCAGTTGGCGCCGTGGATGCACACTGTCATGTATTTGGCCCAGGTGATCAATTTCCTTTTTCACCAAACCGAAAATATACCCCATGTGATGCGTCTAAAGATCAGTTATGGGCATTAAGAGAACACTTAGGTTTTTCACGTAATGTGATTGTACAAGCTACTTGCCATGGCGCTGATAATCGTGCACTAGTTGATGCATTAAATGCGTCAAATAATATGGCTAGAGGTGTAGCTACCGTTACCGAAAGCATAACCGACAAAGAGTTAGAAGAATTACATACTGCAGGCGTCAGAGGCGTGCGTTTTAATTTTGTTAAACGTTTAGTAGATGCGTTACCTTTTGATTCATTGGCATCTATCGCTAATCGAATTAAAGACCTTGGCTGGCATATTGTCATATACTTTGAAGGACAAGAATTACCGGAGCTGTACGACTTTTTTACGAGCCTACCTACTGCTGTGGTGGTGGATCATATGGGTCGACCAGACGTTAACCAACCAGTTGATGGTGAAGCGTTTCAATTATTTCTGCGTTTATTATCAGAAAATGAGAATTTTTGGTCTAAGGTGAGTTGTCCAGAACGCCTATCATTGCTCGGGCCCGGTCAAGATTATCTTGACGTTGCTCCTTTTGCTCGAAAAGTGGTTGAAAGCTTTCCAGATAGAGTGCTGTGGGGAACCGATTGGCCACATCCAAATATGAAAAACCACATGCCTGACGACGGCCAGTTAGTCGATATTATACCCAATATTGCCGTTACCGCAGAATTACAGCATAAGTTATTGGTATCTAATCCAATGCGTCTATATTGGGGCGATTAAGGAAATATTATGTCACTTGATAAACCATATAAAAATATTCCAGGTACTACCATATTTGATGCCGAAATGGCCAGTAAGGGGTTCCATTTAAATCAATTTTGTATGTCTTTAATGAAAGCAGAAAATCGGGAAAAGTTTAAAGCAGACGAAAAAGCATATTTAGACGAATGGCCGATGACAGAAGAACAAAAACAGGCAGTTTTAGCGCGCGATTACAATGCCATGATGGCGACAGGTGGAAACATCTATTTTTTAGCTAAAATATTTTCAAGCGATGGTTTAAGTTTTCAATTTGCAGCGGCTACCATGACCGGAATGAGTCAACCAGAATATGCTGAAATGATGCTTAATGGAGGACGCAAATTAGGCAGTCCTCTCAATTTGGAGGGGTTTAAAAATGGCAAAGATTAATGCGGGTGTAGCGACATCTCACGTGCCAGCGATAGGTGCAGCAATTGACTTAAAAAAAACCGGTGAAGAGTATTGGCAACCATTATTCAAAGGTTATGAATATGTTAAAGAATGGGTAAAAGACGCAAAACCAGATGTGGTTGTGCTTATTTATAATGACCATGCATCTGCTTTTGATGCCAATTTAGTGCCTACTTTTGCCATTGCTACTGGCGCTGAGTTTAAACCTGCTGATGAAGGCTGGGGTCCCCGCCCTGTACCAAATGTAATGGGCCACCCTCAACTTGCTTCACACATTGCTCAATCGGTTATCCAAGATGACTTTGATTTAACGGTTGTCAATACATTAGATGTTGACCATGGCTTGACTGTACCTTTGTCATTAGTATTTGGAGAGCCTGAAAATTGGCCTTGCAAGGTCATACCCATCGCTGTGAATGTAGTGCTTTATCCTGTTCCTTCAGGCAACCGCTGCTATCAACTAGGTAAGGCTATACGCAAAGCAGTTGAAAGTTATGATGAAGACCTTAATGTGCAGATTTGGGGAACAGGTGGTATGAGCCATCAACTTCAAGGACCAAGAGCAGGCTTAATTAATAAAGACTTTGATAATGCCTTTTTAGATAGAATTATTGATGACGCAGAAGGACTTGCAAGCATGCCGCACATTAACTATGTTGAACAAGCAGGCTCTGAAGGAATTGAGCTGGTCATGTGGTTAGTAATGCGTGGAGCATTACATAATCAAGTTGAAGTTAAAAAGCGGTTTTATCATGTCCCTGCATCTAACACAGCAGTGGGCCACTTGGTTTTAGAAAATAAAACAAGCGAGGAATAAATATGAAAGTTATTGTAGCAGGCCCTGGCGCCTTTGGTATTAAACATTTAGATGGTATCAAAAACATTGATGGCGTTGATGTAGTGGGCTTAGTAGGCCGTCGGTTAGAGAACACTCAAGCTGTAGCAAATGATTATAATATTCCACATGTTTTTACCAGTTTAGAAGAGGCATTAAAACTAGAAGCGGATGCCGTTATTTTGTGTACTCCCACTCAGCAGCACGCCGAGCAGTCAATTCAATGCATGCGAGCGGGTAAGCATGTTCAAGTTGAAATCCCCTTGGCCGACAGTTGGGCAGATGCACAAGCTGTGATAGATGTAGAAAAAGAAACGGGCCTAACATGCATGGTTGGACACACTCGCCGCTTTAATCCTTCACACCAATGGGTAAACAAACGCATAAAAGCAGGTGAGCTGCATATCCAACAAATGGACGTGCAAACGTATTTCTTTCGTCGTAAAAATATCAACGCTAAAGGTGAAGCCCGCTCTTGGACAGATCACCTATTGTGGCATCATGCCGCGCATACAGTTGATTTATTTGCATATCAAGCGCAATCAAAAATTGTTAAAGCCAATGCAATACAAGGACCTATTCACCCTGAATTAGGCATCGCTTTAGATATGTCTATTCAATTACAGGCTGAGAACGGTTCGATTTGTACGCTTTCATTATCATTTAATAACGATGGTCCTTTAGGCACATTCTTTAGGTATATTTGTGATAATGGTACCTATATCGCACGCTATGACGACTTGTTTGATGGTAAAGAAACACCTATCGATGTATCTAATGTAGATGTATCTATGAACGGTATTGAGCTACAAGATAGAGAATTCTTTGCTGCTATAAAAGAAGGTCGCGAGCCTAACTCTAGCGTAGAGCAGGTATTAAATTGCTATAAAGTATTGCACGATTTAGAGCAGCAACTGTTACAAGATTAATACGGAAGTACTTATGCTCGATAGAAAAATAGCTGGTCAATCATTAGCGCCGGTTGGCTTGGGGTGCATGAATTTAAGTCATGCATACGGAGAGCCTTTATCAGAGTCAGAGGGGACTCGTGTGTTGCATGCAGCTTTAGATGCTGGTGTTACACATTTTGATACCGCCGCTTTATATGGTTTTGGTAAAAATGAAATATTACTCGGTAAAGCATTAAAAGCGCACAGAAATAAAATCTTTTTGGCAAGTAAATGCGGCATGGCGGGCGTAGATGGAAAACGTGTCATTGATGGCAGACCAAGCACTATAAGAGCAACGGTTGAACAATCACTGACTAGCTTACAAACTGACGTACTAGATCTTTGTTATTTACATCGCTGGGATAAAAACGTCCCTATAGAAGAAAGTGTGGGAGAGTTATCTAGGCTTCTTGAAGAAGGTAAAATAAAATCCATTGGTTTATCGGAAGTGTCAGCCAATACCTTGCACAAAGCCCATAAAACGCACCCGATTGCGGCTGTACAAACTGAGTATTCTCTTTGGACACGCAATGCTGAAATAGCAATACTAAATGCATGCCATGAATTGGATGTTGCTTTTGTGGCTTTTTCGCCGCTAGCGAGGGGATTTTTAAGCGGTTTTGTCGCAAGCCCAGAAGAAATGGTTAACGGCGATATTCGCAAAGGAATGCCTCGATTCCAACCAGAGAATATGGGAAAAAACCGTTTATTACTCAACATATTACAAGATGTAAGTGCGTCGCTTAATTGCACACCTTCTCAATTAGCCCTCGCTTGGGTCTTGCAGAAAAGTGACAATATCTTAGCGATTCCAGGTACAACTAACGTTAAACATTTACTGGAGAATTTGGATAGTATAAAGGTGAGTATTAATGACGACTACATGTCTCAATTAAATGACGCTTTTGAACATTCAAATATAAGCGGGGCGCGCTACCCAGCAGTGACTCAAGCAGAAATTGATACGGAAGAGTTTGTATAACTTGTCATTATCAGCAGTTATAAATATTACCTAAATAACCTGTTAACTATTCAAGATTCAGGTTATGTAGGCAAATGTAGTGCTGAAGTTGATATAAAGCATGAATACCCCAGTTTTAATTTGTATTTATTAAAATGGGGCATCTTTGTTTTTTATAATAATGTCAACTATTCTTAAGTCTTTCGATAATTCTTCTAGCACGGTTTGCACCTACATCAACATGGATATCGATCATCCGTTTCTTTCCAAAACGTTTCATGTTTGCATACTGCGCTTCTATCACTACTTTATCTTCATCAAATGTCAAAGCAGTCTGCTCAATCACTTTCTTCATAATTTCAGTTTGATTGGAAGTTGGGTTACTTGCTTGGGTCCATATATAGAAGCTTGTGTCTTCAGTTTGGGGTGTCACACCATGAAAGCCTTTTAGATGAAAGCCTCCTCGCTCAGGATCATCTAAAGATTCTGTGTTTTCATCGACTGCGCCGGTCCAAATCTCAAGATGAGAGGGATGAAAGACTATCTCTTGCCAACGGTCTACCTTGCCCTTAAATGGATAGGCTGCTGTGTAGGTTGGTGGCGGAGTTGAACTAGGCATTTTACGCACAACTTTTACAGAGTCACCTTCAGCCTCCACTGTCATTTCGGCGTTCATATGGGTTTTTGCATCCCCGCCAATAGTCTGCAGATGTACGTAGCCTAAATGGCTCAAATCTAGTAAATTATCATGTATTAACTGGAACGGCGCATCATATTGATACACATCACCATCGTAGTGGTAGCGCTCATCATTGTGCACATCGTAATTAGGCGGCTCGCAAGTAGGTTCTTCATTTCCTTCAGAGCCGAACCAGATCCAGATCAGCGCGCCTTGCTCTTTAACAGGGTATGCTGACACTCTTGCCCTAGATGGAATCTTGTCTTGTCCGGGAATTTCGATACATTTGCCTGTCCCATCATAAAGCATTCCATGATACCCACAACGGATACCGCTTTCATCAATCGTACCCAGTGAAAGTGGAAGATTACGATGACAGCAACGGTCTTCCAAAGCACTTACCTTACCATCTGGGGTGCGGTAAAATACAATTGAATGGTTCAGTAGAGTACGACCTAGTGGTTTATCTTGGACTTCTTTGCCAAGGGCGGCAACGTACCACATATCTAATGGGAACGTTGGACGTTTTATCTCTTCAGTGCTAACAGTTTCTTTCGGATTAATCTGTTGGACAGTCATAATAAACCTCCTATTAAAATAAGTTCTTTAGTTGTATTACAAGTCAATGCTGAGTGATTCAGTCTTGGCTCTTGAGCAACAAGGGGTAAAATAATCATTAAGTGATTTCTCAGATTCTGTTTGGAATTGGTCCCGATGGTCTGGCGTTCCACTTGAAACTTTGGTCAGGCAAGACCCGCATACACCTTGTTCGCAAGAAAAATCAATGTCTATCCCTGCCTCCTCTAAAACTTCTAAAGCTGTTTTGTCATGTGGAACATGCAATGACATGCCAGAACTTACTAGCTTAAGCTCAAAACTTTTATCGGTTTCATCCAATTCTACAGGTGCTGCGCTAAACACCTCTTTATGTAAGTTATTATCATGCCAACTAAGTGATCTCGCAGTGTCAAATACATAGTCCATATAGCCATTGGGACCGCAAGTGTAAAGATGAACATCGTCACTTGGATTAGCTAATGCTTTTTTGATAGCGACGGACTTATCATTTTCTTCATCACTGAAGTGAAAAAATATATTTGCAGAGTATGCGCTTTGAACTAATTCGTCGATAAATGCTGTGCTGGCTTTTGAACGTGTATGATAGTGGAGTTCAAAGTCGCAACCAAGCCTATGAAGGACTTTCGCCATAGATATCAATGGTGTAATACCAATACCACCTGCAAACAATAGTACGCGTTTACAATCGGTATTGAGTGGGAATAAATTGCGAGGCGATGATACTTGAAGAGTATCGCCTACTTTAAATGTTTCATGAACGGCCACCGATCCGCCACGAGAATTTGGATCTTTTAACACCGCAATTTTGTATGTTTTTCTGTTAACAGGATCGTTAAATAATGAGTACTGACGCGTAATCTGGTCATTAACATGTACGTCGATATGGGAGCCGGCTTCAAATTCGGGCAAATCTTTGCCGCATTTGAAGCCAAGTTCGAAACTGAAAATCTCTGGGGTCTCAATATTTTTATTGAGAATTGTTAAATCTAACATAGAGCAACCTTTCGCCTCATCGTTTCAAAAAATTAACAAACTTTAAATATGTTGATAACTTTTACTATAATAAAAATATAGTTGACCTGTCAACCACATTGATTCTTTAAGTTAAAATAAAACTATCCCTTGTGATATATTTAGATTAGTTCACTTTGCTATTGGGCAGATTGCCCATCGAAAGTAGATACAAAGAGGTTATAATTGAAAATTGAAGCTAACAACCCACCAATAGAAACCAATAAGCTGGATTTAAAACGTTATGTACCCGCATTGGTTACATATCTCGCTAATAAATTATCAAGCGGTGCTTCAGTCTGCTATCGGAGGCATTTTGATATTGGCGTGACTGAATGGCGACTTATTGCGCTTTTAAAAGTCGATACTAACATTACTGCAAATCACATTTCTGAGGTTATTGGTCTGGATAAGGCCGCTGTTAGTCGTGCTTTAAAATTTCTTAAAGAAAGGAGGCTCGTTTCATTTGTAAAGAATGCGAAAGACGGACGATCCACATTAATAGCTTTAACATCAAGTGGTGAAGATATTCATGACCAGATAATTAAAGTCGCTCTAAAAAGAGAGGAGCTTTTATTGAAAAATTTTTCTGAACAAGAACTCGACACTTTAATTAATCTATTAAATAAAATGAATAATAACGTTACTTTGGTTAATGAATATGAACCTTCATAATCTAGTTAATACCTTACTCAGACCGCTTTTCTCACACATTGTCCTTACAAAGTATAGTGATATAAATAAGACACATTCATATGCCTTCTGCAGCCGTTATATTATTTTAATTGATAAGTTTTTATTTAGTATCTGAAAACTAGATGCTTAATATCAATATATTCAATTTTATGTATAACTCTTTTTGAATTATGTTTAAAAAATGTAAGTAGTTTGTTGCTTTATGTTAGCAAACAATATCAAACTTTAACAAGTATGTTGCTTGCGAAATACAATGTTTATTTAACTTTTTGAACAATATTCAATAACTGGAAATTCATATGAAACTAAAAAAACTATCCTTATATTTTCCGCTTCTGGCATTTTCATCACTGTCATTAGCGCAAGAAACCGCAGGTAAAGATGCTGACAATAGTGAACTTGCAGGTATTGAAACAATTATGGTTACCGCTCAACGTAAGTCTGAGTCTCTGCAAGACGCAGCGGTTCCGATGTTAGCAGTGGATCAAAAATCACTTACCCGTCAAGGCCTTGAGTCAGGTCAAGATATAGGGCGACTTTCTCCATCGATAGGTATTAGTGGAGGTGGTGGCCCACTAACAAGTATTTTTGTTCGAGGTGTTGGCGCTTTGACAGTCAATCCATTGACTGATGCAGCTGTAGCTCAAAATGTTGATGGCGTTTATTTAGGTCGCTCTAGTGGTGCCTCAGGGCAAGCTCTATTTGATTTGGAGCGAGTAGAGGTGCTTAAAGGTCCCCAAGGAACACTTTATGGTCGTAACGCTACGGGGGGAGTCATAAACTATGTTCCGGTAAAACCGCAGTTATCAGAACATTCAGGTTATGCGCAGGTTGAAGTAGGAAATTATGGAAAAACAGGTCTTCAAGGTGCATATAATGCACCAATAGGTGACTCTTCTGCCCTGCGTTTATCGGTTAATTCCCTAAATCGAGATGGCTATTCTGATGATGGGTCAAATGATGCAGACTCGCTTGCGCTTCGAGCACAGGTTTTATATGAACCGAGTGATGACTTTAGCATTCGCTTTGCTGCCGATTACTCTGAAATAGGTGGGATTGGACCAGGTGGCGATCTAGTCGGCACATTTAGTAATGGCGATGGAAACCTTACAGATTTTACGCCTTCAGGTCTCGACGCGTTTTCAGGTCCCACAGATGCTGGAGCTAACGCGATCCGTACTGGCGTCTTACACACGCCATCATTTGCACCATATCAGCCTTTAGATATAAATGATTTAGGGCAAGATATTACATTCACTGGATTCATGGCAGAATTAAATTATACGACAGACAACGGAACAGTAACCGTTATCCCAGCATACAGAGAGTCTGACCAAGAGTATACATTCGTTGGACCTGGTTTTGCACCAGCAAAAACAAGTGAGCAAAATGAACAGACGAGTCTAGAATTACGCTTTACAACTGATTTTGATGGTCCGTTTAATGGTATTTTAGGTGCATTCTATTTCGATGAAGAAATTCAAACCAGTGGTGTTTTCGCACAAAACTATGCGTCACCTATTCAAAATTATGAGAATGGTGGCGACTCTTGGGCTATATTTGGCCAGGGTACGTACGAGATTTCTGAAACCCTTCGTTTAAACCTAGGAATACGTTATACAGAAGACAGTAAATATGCTGCAGGCATCAGTGATACATTTGTTACCTTCTGTGGTGGTGCTCCGTTTACAGGTAATTTCTTAACACCACCAGCGAGTTTTGGTAACGGCTGTGCGTCTGGAAATATGCCAGCACATCCTATTACGTCAGATCGTGATGAATTTATCGCATACTTTGTCAATGAAGGGTTAATTGCATCTGATTCAGTTGCTACCGTGCCAGGTATGGGACGACCTCCTTTCTACAATATTACTATTCCAGGTGGTATAACGCCTAATATTGGCGCTATTGTAAATGTTGGTGATGGATATTTAGAGTCAAACCTAGATTATGATGAGACCTCATACCGAATCAGCCTTGAGTATGATGTGGCCAAAGATAGTATGTTATATGCGACGTTTGAAACAGGCTATCGTGCGGGTGGCGTTGATTTAGCTACCTCTGCACCTACCTATGATCCTGAGTATATTGATGCATTTACTATAGGTTCAAAGAATCGATTTTTAAACAATACACTTCAGCTAAATTTAGAAGCTTTCCATTGGAAATATGATGGCCAACAGGTCACATATTTTACTACATTAGATAGTGCATCAGCATTTCCAATTGCTAATGGTGATGCGACAATTAAAGGTCTAGATTTGGATATGATTTGGCAAGTAGGCGTCGATACGACTATAAGTGGTAACGTGCAATTCTTAGACGCAACTTATGATTCACTTACGTTAATATCTGATCCTGGCCGAGGCCGTTTTGGATGTAGCTCAACGGGTGTGACTGCTGGCGGCGAAAATGGCATAGAAAGCTACGACTGTTCTGGCAGAAGCTTATTGTATTCGCCTGATGTTGGTGGAGGTTTAACAATAAATCACATGATAGATTTAGATGATTATGACTTGTCTTTAACTGCACAAGCGAACTATCGTGATGAACAATCCACTAACTTTTTGTTTGTCGACGTAACGAATGCAGACTCTTATGTAACATTGGACTTAGACGCGACCTTGTTATCTGATTCTGATTGGTCTGTATCTCTGTTTGTTCGTAATGCGACTGATGAGCAATATGCTGCTAACACGAATATAAATAACCGAGGACTTACCCATCTGGTTTATAACCCACCACGTACTTTTGGTTTGCGCTTAAGAACTGATTTTTACTAAAAAAATCAAATTAACGATTAAAACTCCATTAAGACGATTGTTTTGATGGAGTTTTTTTATATGCCCATTTTGAGTAATTTGTATTGAGTATTTATTAAAGCGAGTAAATGCAATATTAAAAAAAGTAAATGCTTACGATCCATCTGTTTGAATCTATAGGTTGCTAATCGATTTTGTATCGAATGCCTTAGAATAGGCTAACGTAGCTTGCGCATGTTCTTTCATTAATCCTTCCGCCCTTGCACCTTGCCCGTGTATTAAAGCTTCAAAAATTGCATGATGTTGTAACTGTGCGTAATACAAACGCTTATATTCTTTTTTCATATCATCAGGATTAAACGCTAATGCATTTACTGACGCAAATGGTAAATGTTCACTTAACGCTAATGCGGCATTTATTGCTGAATTATTACTGGCCGAAATTATTAATTGATGAAACTGAATATTCATTTTTTGATATTTTTCAATATCTTGCTCTTTTAAATAACCTTTTTCAAAAATTTTATCGCCAGCCGAAATACATAACAGTAAATCATTTTTCATGGTGTCAGTAATACCAGCTTCCGCAGCCTGACGTGCTGCTAAACCTTCTAATACACCTCTAACTTGTACTGAATCAGAAATTTGCGGCAAAGTAATATTACGAACGCAATAGCCTCTACGAGGTAGTTTTTCTAATAAACCTTCACTTTCTAACGCTCTTAATGCAATACGAATAGGTGTACGGGAAACTCCCAAACGTTCAGCCGTTGGAATTTCAGCTAGCCTTTCACCTGCAGTAAATTCTCCTGAAATAATTTTATCTCTGAGAATACAAATAACGGACTGCTTATCGCGAACTTGACTACTTTCTGACAAATCAAAACACCTTATTAAAAAATATATAGCTGCATCTGAACAGTTTAATGGATCCAATAACAAATATCACTAAAAGCTAATATTATGATTATATTAAATAACAAATTTTCAATAGTTAAAATACAACTGAAAACCAGCAGTTTATTTTTACTTTATGGATCCATTATTTGTATTTTTACTTGTCTATTAGAAATTTTATTGTATTATTGGATCCAATCATAACAACTTAAAATAATATTATGACAACACAAAATTTCCCATTAAATACTTGGTATGTAGCTGCAACACCAGAAGAAGTAACCGATAAGCCTTTGGCCCGTACAATTTGTAACCTTAATTTGGTTTTTTATCGTAACGATAAAAACAAAGCTATTGCACTAGAAGACTTTTGCCCACATAGAGGAGCTCCTTTGTCGCTTGGCTTTGTTGAAAATGGGAAACTTGTGTGTGGTTATCACGGTTTAAAAATGGGGGAAACGGGTAAAACTGATTCTATGCCTAACCAGCGCGTAGAAAATTTTCCATGCATAAATGCATACGCCGTGGAAGAACGTCATGGTTTTATTTGGATATGGCCAGGTGATCAATCGCTAGTAGACAGCGATCTTATTCCTGATTTAGTTTGGTCAAATAATAACGACTGGGCTTATGGTGGTGGTTTGTATAAAATTCAATGTGATTATCGTTTAATGATCGACAACTTGATGGACCTCACCCATGAAACTTACGTTCATGCTAGCAGTATTGGTCAAAAAGAAATTGATGAAGCACCAGTAGATACAAAATTAGAAGGCCAAGAAGTAGTAACAAGCCGATATATGGACGGCGTATACGCACCACCTTTTTGGCAAGCAGCCCTTGAAGCTAACGATTTAGCATCTGATGTTTTAGTAGACCGCTGGCAAATTTGTCGTTTTAGTTTACCTAGCCATGTAATGATTGAAGTTGGTGTAGCTCATCAAGGTAAAGGTGGTTATGACGCACCAGACAATGTCAAAGCAAATAGTATTGTGGTTGACTTTATTACACCAGAAACTGACACATCTATTCTATATTTTTGGGGAATGGCAAGAAAGTTCAAGCCTGAAGATCAAGCACTTACCAACAAAATCCAACAAGGCCAAGGTGCTATTTTTTCTGAAGACCAAGACATTTTAGAACAACAACAGCGTAACTTACTAATTTATCCTGAGAAAAAGGTTTTAAAGTTAGATATCGACGCTGGTGGTGTGATGGCTCGTAGATTAATTGACCGAGCCATTAAAAAAGAACAAGCGGCGAACAAATAACAGGACATAAAAAATTATGATCAACGTAAAAGTTATTGAAAAATTCGCATTAAGCGACAAAGTTATTTGTATCAGACTAGCATCAACTAATAATGAACCATTACCTGCTGCATCAGCCGGTAGCCATATCGATATTCACCTACCCGATAATATGATTAGGCAGTATTCATTATGTAGTGACATCGGCAGTGATTATTATGAAATAGCCGTGTTAAAAGAAAATAATAGCCGTGGCGGTTCTATTTATATTCATAACAACCTTCAAGTACTTGACACTGTTGAAATAAGTGAACCAAAAAATTTATTTTCGCTTGAGGCTTCTGCACAAAATTCCATTTTATTTGCTGCAGGAATAGGCATTACCCCTATTTTATCAATGTCTGAACATTTACAGCAGCATAATGAAACTTTCACTATGCATTATTGCTCCCAAACAGCTGATAATACCGCTTACCGCGATAGAATACTTAATAGTTCGTTGGCTGATAAATGTCATTTTCATTACAGTAAAGAAGCCAACAGCTGTCGATTAAACGTCGCAGATGTTATGCCAAATCCTGATGACAATACGCATTTATATGTTTGTGGTCCCGATGGTTTCATTAATGAAGTGATTAAACAAGCTGAATTAAAAGGCTGGCAAAGTTGTAATATACATCGTGAATTTTTTGCCAATAGCGCATTAGATAATACCGATAACGGCACCTTCGAAGTAGAAATAAAAAGTTCGGGTGACGTATTTACCATACCAGAAGATGAAACCATTCTAAACGTACTAGAAGACAACGGAATATTCATTCCAGTTGCTTGTGAAGAAGGTATTTGTGGCACTTGTGTTGTTGGTTTATTAGCTGGAGAAGCTGATCATCGTGATACTTTTATGAGTGAAGACGAAAAAGCAGAAATGAAAACAATTACCCCATGTTGCTCAAGAGCAAAATCTAAACGCCTTGTATTAGATGTATAATAGTTAACCTAAATTAGAAATAAGCAAAACTCCTTTATCACAAAGCAATATAGCGTATGTTATAGTGCTTTTTTCATTTTAAAACCATGAGATTTTTGAAAAAGGGCAAGTTCACGTTCATACAAAGCTAATCTTCCAGGAGCCTTGTGTGCTTGTAAACGTTCACAAGTAATCAGGTATAATGTATAGAGTGGCTTCACGACCAATGCCTACACCTGCTTCCAAATAACATTGAGTATTTCATTCATTTAATTTCGATAAAGTTGGAAAGTGTAGCGGCTTAAAAGGGGTAAGAGCCGAGTGAAGTGAACTACCCAGCGAATAGATACGAAATAACATGCTAGTTGCGGGTTGTTTCATTAAAATTAGTTACGTTTAAAAAAAGAAACGAATCTTCATTATAATTTACAACTAATTAACAAGCTTAAAATCTAGAGATTACTAATACTAGGTATTTACAAATACGATAGTAGGATAATTAACTATTGAATCTAGCAAGGGAAGATGTATACAAAAACAGCTTAATAACCATGGGCTTTTCGAAATTGACCCGCGGTTTCGCCGGTTGCTTGTTTAAAAAAGCGAGAGAAATACCCCACATCCTTAAACCCTAAAGAGTACGCAATATCTTCAATACTCTGTTTTGTATATAGCAATTTTCGCTTGGCTTCGTTTATCAACCGTTGATGAATAATCACCTTTGGAGAAGACTTTAAATGAGATTTACATATGCGATTGAGGGTAGAAACAGACACATTTAATTGTTTGGCATAATGTTGTAAAGAGTTATGTTCGGTATAGTGTTGTTCAATGAGTCGTCTGAAATTGAGTAGGGTTCTCGATTGAAAGGCAGACGACTCGTTATGCATCGTTGAAAGCGCTTTTTGGCGTTTAATTGTTGAGAGGATTAATTGAACTAAGTGTTCAAGTATAAAGTGCTGATCGGGTTCTACGCGACGTATTTCTTTTACTACTAGGTCAACGTAGGCAATAAAACTCTCTATTTGGCTATGATCTCTAAACTCAACTACTTGTGGGGCTGACACTAAATCCAACAAAGTGACATTGCGTTTAGGCTCAAGAACTTCAAATAGCATATCTTGATTCAGCGACAATACATACCCTCGCGCATTGGCTCTAAATACAAAGCTATGCACAACTCCTGGTGGAATTAATACCACGCAATTGCCATCAAGGTGATAGTGATTGTCGTCTAGCTTGACTTGCCATTTGTCATCAAATATACAAACAATTTGTGTAAGTTTATCATGCCTATGAGGAGCAATTTTCCAATCCAAACCGCGACTGCGGTGGGCAATATCTTCAATATGAACTAAGCCCAGCTCTTCTCTTAAAAAGGATTCACCGTATAGATCGTAAAAAGGTACACCTTTACTCATTTGTTAACTTATTAAATATGTTTTAATATGCTATTAAACACAAAATGACGCAAAAGTACAAAAATATGATGAGTTCATGCATAATAAACCCTGCAACAAACACGTCTAATAATACAGGCACTAAGTTATTTTACCCACTCATCCTATCTACAGGGGTAGACCAATATAGTTTTCAGCGATAGTCGTTTGCGCTGCTTTGGACCCAGCGATATAATTTAGCTCTGCAATCTGCATTTTTCGGTCAAATTCGCCTCCTTCAGGGAATCGATGCATCAAGGTAGTAAGATACCAAGAGAAGCGTGATGATTTCCAAACCCGATTAAGCGCAATATCTGAATAGTTGTTGATACCTTGAGAATCACGCTGCTTAAAATAAGCAATCAAAGCATTTGATAAATAGGTGATATCTGACGATGCTAGGTTTAAACCTTTTGCACCTGTAGGTGGCACAATGTGAGCGGAGTCTCCGGCAAGGAATAGACTGCCGTGGCGCATGCTCCCAAAAATGAAGGAACGCAGTGGTGCGATAGATTTTTCAATAGACGGGCCTCTGGTGATTTTAGCAGCAATTTCGGGGCCAAGTCGCAATGCAAGCTCATCCCAAAATCGATCATCGCTCCAATCTTCTATTTTTTCATCCAGACCTACCTGCAGGTAGTAACGACTGCGCGTCAACGAGCGCATTGATGATAAAGCAAAACCGTTGTCATGATTTGAATAGGCAACCTCATGTGTCGCAGGAGGCACATCTGCCAATACACCTAACCATCCAAATGGATACACTTTTTCTACATAATTTGAATCACTATTTGGCATTGCTTTACGAGAAGGCCCGTGAAAACCATCACATCCAGCAATAAAACGACAGTCAATACGGTTTGTTTCCCCATTTTTGTCATAGGTAACATAAGGAGATTCGGTTTCAACATTACTTAAAGTAACGTTGTCAGCTTCATAAATACGAGTGAAACCGCGTGTATCAGCAGCGACCATCAAGTCTTTGGTGATTTCTGTTTGACCATATACCACCACTTGTTTGCCTGTTAGGCCTTTAACATCAATATTAATAACCCGCTCTCCATCTGCGAGTATCACGCCATCATGAGGCAAACCTTCTTTTTGTAAACGACTGTCTAAACCGAGTTTTTCCATAATGTTGAGAGTGCATTGCTCCAACACGCCTGCTCGAATGCGACTTAACACGTAGTCAGGTGACTTGCGCTCTATTACTGTACAGGCAATTCCTGCCTGTGTTAATAAATGGGCCAGCATTAATCCCGAAGGTCCTGCACCAATAATGGCGACGTCTGTTTTTATAATTTGCATAATGTTTACTCAAAGATTGTACTTATGTACAATCATCCTGCATTCGGCAAGCTAGCACCAGTCAATATCTTTCCTATTTCTTGTACTTTTCAGTCAAGGTTAATATTTAAATTGGCTACGCTAATGCTAGATTGTAGGCGCTAGAGTTAGATTGGCTGCGCCAAGGCCACCATGCTTTCTCGCATAATCGCGGTATGTTCTTCTTTATCGCCACCATCAATTTCGATTTGCGCTAATCGACCAGAATTTTCCACTACCATGCGGCAGCGCTCAAATCGGCGCGTCTGGAATTTTTCGAGCGCTGTATCTAAGCTAGTATTCTCCGCCAATTCTTCAGCTAAAACTAACGCGTCCTCTATGCCAATACATGCACCCGATGCAAGGTGAGGGGTTGTAGCGTGAACAGCGTCACCTATTAATAGGATATTCTTTTTATACCAAGGAGCAGGCACTAATAAGCGTTCTAATGGTCGATAGTTTATAAAAGAGTCTTCGCCCAATCCGTCTGAAATTTTTTGTAACATTGGAGCCGGAAAAGCTTTCATAATATCTTTTAGCATATCAACAAATAAGTCTGGCTCTATCCAACTTCCGTCTTTTTTGTCTTGGGTGACAAACATATACATTTCGTCTTTAGACATAGGGTTCACGCCGGCTTTAAGGTGCTCACCTACCCACATCATGGTATTGTTAACTTCAGGAAAACGCGGCACTACAGCTCGCCATACACCTTGGCCAATATACTTAGGCTTTTCAGCTTCTGGAAACATCGTCGTACGTACTTTTGAATAAAGCCCATCAGAACCAATGACTAAATCAAACTCGTCGGTAGTGTCATCGGTAAAGCTCACCTTCACACTATTTTCAAGTTGCTCTATATCAGTAAAGGTAACACCCAGTTTTACCTTAGTACCACTTTGCTTGGTTTTTTCTGCCAAGATTTTCGCTAACGCTGGACGCATTATTGCTCCAGACTTAGGAATATCAGGGTCGCCAAGCACAGGTGTTGGAATATGCGCAATATGCATTCCATGCGGAGCATGTATGTCTAAACCACTGTGTGCACTGCCTTGCTTCATAAATTCATCTAAGATACCCAAAGTTTTAAACGCACGTAGGGTTGCACCACCGATACTAATACCCGCGCCTTCAGCTCGCCAGTTTGGATCTATCTCAACTAGATGGGTATCAATGCCTCTTTTAGATAACTCAATGGCTGCAGACATACCAGAAAACCCGCCACCTATAATAAGTACTTTTTTAACGCATGGATTCATTTATTGCATTCCTTAATGTATCTAGGTTTATTCGAATTTCATGATCCGATGAAACCACTATTTCAATTTTTTTAAGTGCTTGGCCTAAACAAGGACCATTGACGCAAGTACCGTCTTGTATATCAAATACTGCTCTGTGAGCAGCGCACACAATGTGCTTATTATCTGCACTTAAATATCGATCTTTTTTCCAAGGTAAAGTAGTGCTACTGTAATGTGGGCAAATATCTACATAAGCATAAGCTTTGTCATCTTGCCGTACTATAAACATGCTATCTTGACCGTTATTTAATGGGTCGAAGCCCTTGGCTTGACCATTCGATATTTCGGTTAACTTAGCAAGCACTACTTCACTCATCATTTATTTTTTAGGTGGAGGTGGACCGCCTGGCGCCCACTTTTCAGCATAATTTAACAAGAACACTTGAGAATTATCAGCTCCAGGGGGTGCTTCTCGTGCCTCCCATGAATCATCATGCAAATCCATATCTGCATCGTATTCTATATTGCAACCAAATGGGCTTTTGAAATACCAAAACCAGTTTGAACCAAATATATGTCTGCCTGGCCCCCAAAAGCTCTGATAGCCTTTTTCAACCATAGCATTGCCTGCTTGGGATACTTCTGTTGGGCCACTCATATGGAAAGTAAAATGCTCTAACCCTTGCATAAATGGAGGGGTTTGTAGGAAGAACAGTGTATGGTGGTCAAGTGTACCTGCTGGTCGCATAAATGGGCCGGTATTAGTAAACCGGTCAGTAGTCACAAACCCTAATCGTTCGGCGTAAAATTTTTCAGCTTTCACAGCGTCAGGTACAAAGTAAACAACATGAGATAAGCTACGAGGTTTAGGCGTAAAATCTTTACTCACGCCAATGTCGTTTACAGCTCTTTTTTGTTTTGCACCTGGTGCATTGACCATCTCTGCTGGCAAATCTAATTCTTTTCTAATGGTTATCTGAAAACCAATCGCAAAACCAAGATCATCAACGGTTTCAATGCTACCATCTTCTAATGTTTTCACCTCACGATCTTTCGATAACTCGGCATAAATGGCGTCCACGGTAGCTTGGTCAGCTACACCATATATAGTTTTACGCAACATCGTAGACGTAGGCAAAGCTGCTGGCAATGATGGGTCATCTATCTGTCTTATTTCAATGCCTGTGCCATCTAATGCGACATAATTATAATCATCTTGTTGCACTAGGCCATAATCAATAACAAACTGTTGACAAGTTGCCACATCGTCAACACCAAAAACAATCTTATCAGGACCAATAATATTCATTTTTATCTCCTATCACGCCGTATGTGCATTAAACGTTTCAGCTACCCAATCAGCAATGTATTGACCCGCGTTAATACTGTTGTCAAAACTTGAGTGCTGCACACCGCCCTCACGCTCAGTAAATACTTTGAGTTCTCGTTTTGGACTATTTACAAGCTGTTCGTAAGTGCGCTCAGCCCATTTCAAAGGGATTTGAGAATCTTTAGAACCGTGAGTAACTAAAAATGGGACCTTGATTTTTTCGACCTGTCCATCAAGATGAACGTTTTCAGCAATCTCCATAAATTCGTCCATATCTTTTGCACCCCAAACCCACTGTACGTGCTGCCAATAGTGAGGAACTGGGAAATCACCTTCTTTTTCAAGACGGCGTTTTTGCACGTCACGCCAATCGTGATTAGCTCCCCAACATACACCTAATGCTAAGCGTGGTTCATTGGCAACCGCTCTAGGACAAAAATAACCGCCTAAAGAGACGCCTTCCATACCAATTCGACTTGAGTCTACTTCGTCATGGGTTTCTAAATAGTCCACAATGGCACTGGCCCAGTGTTCACTGTCGTAGCGCGCGTGTAAGCCCTGTAATCTGAGTGCTTCACCCGTTCCAGGTTGGTCAACTATGAGTGAAGAAATTCCACGTTTTGCTAGCCAAGCGGGTAAGCCAACACGGTACTTCATTTCTTTTGTCGAATCTAAACCGTTAACTTGAATTAAAATAGGAGCCGGGCCTTCTACACCTTCTGCTTTGACATACAAGCCAGATAAATGTTTACCCTCATAAGGAATTTCTACTCTTACGCAATTTTCTTTTGACAGCGCTATAGATTTTTGAAAAAGGGCAAGTTCACGTTCATACAAAGCTAATCGACCAGGAGCCTTGTGTGCTTGTAAACGTTCACAAGTAATCAGATATGAGGCTGCTCGGCCATATTTTTCACCAGCAGAAAGTAAACGTCCTTTACTTTCGTCTTCTTCCGCCAATTCACAGAGTTTATCTGCCATTTTTGCCCAGGTTTCACGAAAAGCTTGCACACCTTCTTTGTCTGGTTGCTTAGCCGCTTCCTTTAAAGGTGCGCACATTTCTTCAATTTCACCAATACGTGCACCCATCTCAATCGCTAAATCGACTGATAGATTCCAAACATAGTTTGTTGGAAAGTATTTAAACATAACAACTCTCTTTAAATTAAGGCCCTTATTTACAGGGCGATTTATTATTTTTCAATTAATGCGACCGCTCTGGTAAAACCAGCCGATGCGTGTTTTATTTTGTAGGGGAAACAAGATATTAAAAATCCAGTGGCAGGCAATTGATCCAAATTAGCCAATTTTTCCATTTGCCCATAAGCCATATCTCGACCCGCTTTATGGCCTTCCCAAATGATGGAGGGATCGCCTTGTTCTGCAAAACGTTCACGGGTATATTTAAAGGGAGCATCCCAGCTCCAGGCATCAGTGCCCACCACTTTTACACCTTGCTCTAAAATGTATAAAGTGGCTTCTCGGCCAATACCTACACCAGCCTCTAGATAACCGGGTTGTCCGAAAAGATCGCCTGCACGTGTATTGATAACGACAATATCAAGCGGCTGCAGTTTATACTCGATCCGTTCTAACTCTTTAACTACGTCAGCTTTGGTGATGACATACCCATCTGGGAAATCTCTAAAGTCAAGTTTGACTCCTGGCTGAAAACACCACTCAAGTGGTAATTCATCAATACCAAATGCAGGTTTGCCACCGTCAGTAGTAGAAGCATAATGCCATGGTGCATCCATATGTGTGCCGCTGTGGGTCGTTATTTCAAGACGTTCTGCTGCCCACGCTTCGTCTCCAGGTAAATCTGATTTTTTTAGACCTGGAAACATCGCCCCCATTTCTGGCCAGCCTTCCTGATGATCCATATAATCTATTTTAGGGAGCAAAGGAGGAGGATCAGTGTGTGGATTATTGTCTAAGGTAACTGACAAATCGATAATTTTAAAAGCGTTAGGATTAAACATATTAATTCTCCACAACAACAGTTTGATTGATATCACCAAAGAGATTTGCGCCGTTGGCATCAGTGGTTCGCATATGTACGGTTTCACCAGAGCTTAAAAATTCAGTAATCGGTTTCCCCTCTTGTATCATCTCTTTTGCTCGCACTTCTGACAAGCATGCTTGCCCAACATCTAAAGACTTATTTGACACTGTTCCAGAACCTAAAATTGTCCCTGCATGTAAAGGTCTGGTGCGTGCTGAATGAGCAATAAGTTCGTGGAAACCAAAATGCATTTCACTCCCATTAGGTGCACCGAACCAATTTCCACTACGATGCAAAGTTAATGGTAAGTGTATGCGGCCATCGTTCCAATTAGCACCTAGCTCATCAGGAGTGATAGCAAATGGAGCAAAAGCGGTTGCCCCTTTTGATTGCACGAAGCCAAAGCCTGTTTTCATTTCTCGTGGTGCTAGGGCTCTAAAGCTAATATCATTTAACATAACCAATAATTTGATCTGCTTTAATGCAAAATCAGGTGAACTTCCCATTGGGATATCACCCACAATCACTCCAAACTCACCTTCAAAGTCAATGCCATCTTGTTCACTTGCAGCAACAATCGGGTCATTAGGGCCTGAGAAATTATCGCCCGAACCTTGATAAATGAGTGGGATCTTGTCGGTGTCAGCAATAGGGTCTAGATGAAATGCTTTTTGCATTAATTCCCCATGCCTTAGAAATAATGAACCATCTAACCATTGCCACGCCCTTGGCAGTGGAGCAAGCAATTGTGCATTAGCAGTTAGTTTGATATTTGGACATGATGCGCTATTTAACTCTTGGTATCGTGATGCTAAGTCAGCTTCAATCGTATCCCAATTTTCCATAGCTGTTTGCATATTGATTGCTATGTCTGACGCATCGACATAGCTTACATTATCTTGCGAAACCAAAATAAGTTGACCGTCTTTAGTATTGTTCTTTACGGATGCTAATTTCATATTGTAATTTAGGCTCAAATATTCAAATGTTTAATTATTGTTAACTCTAATACTTTAACTTTAATCAAAAAAATTGAATGTTTAGATATGATGTATTGACTAATCTGATACTATTTAGTTAATTAATAAAAATGAAGATATTTCAAGACGATTCTATTCTATTGATAAGGACAAATAGATGAGACTAGAACAGTTAGACCTAAATTTACTTGTCGCTTTAGACATTTTATTGGAAGAGCAAAACATTACTAAAAGTGCAGAAAGATTGCATCTCTCACAATCTGCTACCAGTGGCATTTTATCTCGATTACGCACATATTTCGAAGATGACTTGCTTGTTCAAATTGGCAGAAAAATGCAACCTACTCCTTTTGCACTAGAACTGCAAGGGCCTGTATCCGGTGTTTTAGCGACAATAAGGGGCTCTATTATTGGCAAGCGTGTTTTTGACCCTTTTAATAGTGATAGACACTTCAAGATAATTGCTTCAGATTATGTTATTCAAACTGTGTTTAGTCGCGTACTTGCTGATTTAAGTAGCTCTGCTCCCAATTTAACTTTTGAATTTTTGACGCCTTTTTCTCACGACACTAGTTTACTTTCGAAGGGTGGGGCAGATATTATGATCGCGCCTGACATAGTCGTTGTAGACGATCATCCGAGTGAAAAATTGATAACGGATGAATTAGTATGTATCGCGGACAAAAACAATGAATTAATAAGTGACAAATTTTCAATCGAGCAATTTTCCTCATTGGGTCATGTTTCTATTGGGTTTGCCAAGGTAAGTCATCTAAGTATTGAAAAATGGATGATTGAAACAATGGGTATAAAAAGGAAAGTTGAAATCATTACAAATGACTTTTCTACTATGATTTACACAGTGTTAAATAGTAAGCGTTTGGCTGTATTGCCTAAATACTTTGCATTAAAACATTGCTCAGACAAAGATTTTAAAATACTTCCTCTTCCATTTGATGCGCCAAAGCTAAATGAATCAATAATGTGGCATCCAACACTTGATAGCGATCCTGTTCATCGTTGGCTACGTGAGAAAATTATTTCCCATTCTGCGATTTATCGGAAATAGGCAAAGATAATCACCCTCCATATAACGTTCAGTAATACGAGACTATATTAGAAATAATTGATGCATCACATATATCAATACAGGTTATCTAAAATCACCATACTTTAGTTTGGGTCAACTTAAAAGTGGGTTTTCGCCATTTAACCTACTGTTATTTATAGGGATATATTTAAAAATGCCGTTTTTTCTGTACCTAATCTCGCTGTGTGTTAAAAAATTTTGTTTGAACAAAAAAAACAAATCACTTACATTTTTTTAACTATACGCTGGAAGCTAGATTTAACGTTTCACTTATTATTAGTTAAATTTAGCGCTGATGAAAAATAATTCAAAAAATGCCTTAAGGCTGAGGTTCACAATAAATGATTATGACGAGAAAACTAAAAATAGACACCATAGCAATACTTATTTGCTTATCCTCGACCTTGTTATTCGCTTGTACTAAACAGTCAGATAATGACACTCAAGCAAAAAAAGAATCTCAAGAACTAGCCTCTGACGCAAATCAAATGGATGACAAACGGACAAATATCTTATTGATAGTCGTTGATGATATGGGATATACCGATTTGGGGAGTTTTGGAAGTGAGATACCTACGCCAAATTTGGATGAATTAGCCGAATCAGGCGTACGTTTAACCAATTTTCATACAGCTGCAACTTGTTCGCCTAGTCGCGCCATGCTTATGTCGGGTATTGATAACCACCGAGCAGGTTTAGGTGTTATGGCCGAGACAATTGAAATGTTTTCTAATGTTGAGGGCAAACCTGGTTATGAAGGTTATTTAAATCAAAGAGTTGCTGCTTTACCTGAAGTGCTCAAAGAAGCTGGTTATGATACGTATATGGCTGGAAAGTGGCACTTGGGAATGACTGAAGAACAAAGTCCCGCTGCAAGAGGTTTTGACAAGTCATTTGCTTTGCTTGAGGGTGGAAGTGGTCATTTTGATGATTTAGGTCTAACCAAGCCTAAATCAACTTTTCGTGAAGATGGCAAAATTACAACGTTACCTGAAGACTTTTACTCAACAAAGTTCTACACCGAAAAGATGAAACAATACCTAGAGGAAGGTAAAGACTCGGATAAGCCGTTTTTCGCTTATTTATCATATACCGCGCCACATTGGCCTCTCCAAGCGCCTGGCGATGTGATAGCGTTATACGAAGGCAAATATGACATGGGTTATAAAAAGCTGCGTGAACAACGAGCTAAAAATGCTATCAAATTAGGCGTTGCTCCTGAAAATAGTCCGACTGAGTTTGACGGGCCAGAATGGGAATCATTGACCGACGAAGAAAGAAAAATTGAGGTTCGTAAAATGGAAATTTACGCCGCGATGATTCACGACCTTGATGTCTATATTGGTCAGATTTTCGATTATTTAGAAGAGACTGGCGACCTAGATAATACGGCTATATTCTTTACGTCTGATAATGGCGCTGAAGGATGGACCGAAAGCAGTTTGCCGTCGTTTACTCCACTTATCAAGCAATGTTGCAACAACGCATATGAGAATATGGGCAAAAGCGATTCTTATATATTTGTAGGCACAGATTGGGCAAAAGCAAGCACTGGACATGCCTCAGGGTTAAAAGGTACCACACGCCAAGGCGGTATTCGCGCACCGGCAATTGTAAAATATCCTAATATGCAAGGAACAAACGCCATTTCCAATCGTTTTGCGACGCTTAAAGACATTATGCCTACTATTCTTGAATTGGCTGATATTGCCCCTCCACAAGGTACTTTCGCCGGCAGAGAGGTGTTCCCTATTCAAGGAACATCTATGTTGGCAGAACAAGATGAATCGCAAGTAGAGATGGGCTGGGAGCATATGGGAGCAAAAGCCTACCGCAAAGGAACTTGGAAAGCGATATTTGCTCCTAGAACGCGTAATTGGACTTTGTTTAACTTAGATGATGATCCAGGTGAATTAAATGATTTATCAGATGAGCACCCCGAAAAGCTGGCAGAACTTATTAACTTATGGGACAAATATGCGATAGAAAACGGCGTTATAAACCTAAAGTGGAATCGGCGCTAACAATTGAGTTGTTTTACTTTTAAATGATGATGTTTAGCCTCCAATTAAGGAGGCTTTTTTATGTTTAATTCGCATCTATTTGATCTGTATTTTGCATATCTCTATCACGGATAAGCGTAGTCAGTTATTTAATATAATCCTGCATCAATACTTCTGTTTATCAGGAATGACGCCTCGAACACCGCCTCTCGGATTTTCCATATCACCTTTGTATCTTGGAATAACATGTATATGAACGTGTGGCACTGTCTGCCCTGCATGCTCACCGCAGTTTATACCCACGTTATAACTATCAGGATTGAACTTATCCTCAAGTAACTGCTTTGTTTGAAACACTAAGTCATGCAAACCTTTCACTTCTTCTGGAGTTGAATCAAAGTAGTTTGAATACACTCTTTTAGGGACAACTAAACAATGCCCTTCAGCAACTGGAAATGCATCATAGACGACAAACCCAATATCATTTTCAAGTATTCTTGTTTTCTCAAAAAATGGACTTTGAAAGATTTTTGATTTAATCATTGGTATTCAGACTAGCATTAATCTTAAATTATATTATTAATGCTAACCTATAAAACAGTTTGATAATAGAGTTGAAAATTGACATTTCGAGCACAAAAAACTATCACACGATTTTGTCATGAATGAAATAGAGGAGTTTTAAGAAGATCGCTGCAGATAGCAGCAATCTTTAAGAATAATGGTGCCTCGACCCGGGATCGAACCAGGGACACGCGGATTTTCAATCCGCTGCTCTACCAACTGAGCTATCGAGGCGCTTATAAAATGCAAAGCACTTAATAAGTGAGGTGCGTATTAAACGGATTTTTGGCCTTCAAGTCAACACTTTTATGCATTTAATTTGAATTTGATTAATAAACCTTCAAAACTACGACTTAGCAGGCGGTGTATAGCCTTCAATATCCGGTTCTTTGCCTTCAAATAAGTACGCAGCCATTTGTTCTTCTAAGAATTTACGCGCTTCTGGTTCCATCATATTAAGTTTATTTTCGTTGATCAACATCGTTTGTTTCTTTTGCCAATCCATCCAAGCTTCTTTGGAGATTGAATCAAAAATACGCTTACCTAGCTCACCCGGATATAATTGAAAATCTAGGCCATCGGCTTCTTTATCTAAACGTACACAATGAACGGTTCTACCCATGTTATTGATGTCCTTAACGCTGTTGTAATTGATTAAAAATAGTCAGTGCTGGCTTACATAATCCAATGTCAGCAGGTTGACGGTAATCCACCCATCGTTGATGTACCTGCCCGTCCCGTATTCCCGCACCAGTCAAATTCTCTAACGTCATGTTGGGCATGGGATTAGACAACACCGCCTCACTCACTTTATCTGTTGTGAGATATAATATCACAGGTTGGATGTGAAGATGAAAATGACTAAATGTATGTTTAAATTCTGGGAGCATATCTGAAGATACCACATCAAACTGCTCCCCTAACGCTGTATATATAGTCGGATGTTCATCCACCTTTTGCGCTGTTGGAGTAAATTCTCCTCCAAACCACCATAAACCGCCCCAAATACCTTCCTCTGGTCGTTTAGTCATCAACACCCGGTCAAATAACATCGGAATGATCACTGTTGTGTATTTACTGGGGATCGTTTTTTTCGGCTTTTTGTGAGGAAGTTCGGACTGACGACCACTGGCAAACGCTAAACAACGCGACTGCAATGGGCATACTTCACACTTAGGTTTAGAACGCGTACATAACGTTGCCCCCAAATCCATCATCACTTGAGTATAATCGGCAATCCGTTCTGATGGCGTCAACTCACCTGCAAAATGCCATAACTCATCTTCGACTTTTTTACTGCCAGGCCAACCCTCTACGGCAAAAAATCGGGCTAACACTCGTTTTACATTACCATCTAAAATGGGATGATTTTGATGCTCCGCAATTGCGAGTATCGCACCCGCAGTTGATCGCCCTATACCTGGCAGTGCTAATACCTCCTCAAAGTCCGTCGGAAACACGCCATTATGGTGTTCAGCAATCTGTTGCGCTGCTTTATGTAAATTACGCGCACGAGCGTAGTAACCTAACCCCGTCCAATGATGCAGGACATCCTCTTGAGGCGCATTCGCCAAATCATTCACCGTCG
>Ga0209555_10000363_pt1 | contig 38922 bp, 44 predicted proteins | sample SaaInl85LU_5_DNA_FD_184643 | JGI IMG/M metagenome (GOLD analysis project Ga0209555, IMG submission 184643) | Marine microbial communities from expanding oxygen minimum zones in the Saanich Inlet - ESP_85LU_5_DNA (SPAdes) (version 2) | ecosystem: Environmental > Aquatic > Marine > Intertidal... | reverse complement strand
GGTGGTGATGTGAGCGAGAGCGGCGCAGGCAACAGCCCTGTCCGTTTGGCTCTGGGGGTTTAAAGATATGGCGCTCTCATTTATGCCCGATGCTGATATGACGCTTGAGGTGGTGGTCACTTGTGATTCTTCGGTGATCGCCTCACCCGATCAAGTAAAGGCCTATATGCTCACAGGTGATCTTGATGAGCTTGAGAGCTATGAGGGCGCCACCATCTTTACCCTCAAGGCTCTCTCTCCTGCTGAGCGTGAGAGCGCTGAGGTTAAGGCGGGTGCTTATGTTCGCTCTGAGCTTGGGCGCTTGCTGTGGACTGAGGCGCCCGATGATCAGCGTGAGAAGGCGCGTTGGCATCACAATCTCACAGAAGATGAGCGTGAGGCTTTAGCGATGTATCAGAGCTACCTCAACAAGGTCTTTGTCGAGATGGTTGAGGCGGCTCTAACTTTGATTGATGGTGAACCTGCAAAGGGTAAGCTCAGCCTGATCAAGCCAGAGGCGCACCGCCTCGCAGTCATCACAGAGCTGGTGCAGCATATCCAGCGCATGAGCCTCTTAGGTCAGCGGGGAAAATAGCACTTGCCTCCTCTGTTTGGTTGACGAGCAGTGGGGGGCGCGCGTGGAGCTGTGAGCAGTGCAGGGGCAACCCTGCGCTCAGGCGTCAACGTGGCAATTGTGGCGGTGCTTTTAAGCCTGGTCTGCCTATGGCTCAGCGTGATGATGAGGGTTTGTTTATGCCTGCCTATCGCGTGGCGCCCAACTGCGGTGAGGCCTTCTCTGATCAGAAGATCAGGCACTGCCCGATAGCTGACGCCAATCGCCTCGCCTCGGTGATAACGGCTTATCACCGACACAGGCAAGGCTTAGGCTCGATTGAGTCTGTATTTCCGCGCCCTACATGTGCAATCGTGGAGGCGCTCGATGTGCTACACTCCAACACTGAGCAGATGATCGCGCGCCACCAAGAGCAAATGATGGAGGCCAATAATGGCTGAGAATACCATTGAGATTGAAGTCGAACTCAAAGGCCAACAGGAAACCCTCAAAGGGTTGGATATGGTCACAAAAGGCGCCGATGGAGTAGGCGAGAGTTTTAAAGGGGTCGGAGAGCTCGTTGGTAAAACAAATAAGGAACTGGGAGAGGGGCTGTCATCTGTTTCAGACGCCATCGGTGAGAGTAAAGAAGCTTTTGCAGAGTTAGGTGGGGCGGTGTCGAGCGTGGCAAAAGGGGGAGGTAGTCTGATTGGCTTGATCGGGCCGATTGGCATGGTTGTTGGAGCTTTAGGTGTTCTGTATGAAAGTTATCGGCAACTGAGCGGCGCTGCTCAAGAGGCAGAAGATCGTCAAGAGGCATACGCCGCAGCGGTGGCAGATCTCAGCTCTAAGCTAGAGGCTTTGGCTGAGAATGGTGTTGTTCCATCTGTGAAAGCCCTTGATGATTTCTTTAGGATAACTATCAAGGCTCAAGTGGCTAAAGAGCTTTTTGAAAAGAGCACTGAGCGAGCCATGAATAAGTTATCGGCTATGGTTGAGGGGCCTCTCAAGGATTACACAGAAGCTCAGCAAACTCTTAATAAGTTAGTATCAGAGGGTAAGAAGGGGACTGATGAATACACAAGAGCGCTGCAAAATCTGCAATATGCAGAGGTAGAGTACATTAAGGCGAAGTCTTCATCTAAATACAACGCCAAGCTCAAAGAGTTAGAGACCATACTTAGATCAAATCTTGAGGTCTTGAAAGAGGCTGGCGAGCAGGAGAAGAAACTTGAGGAGTTGACCACAGACTCTCTCAAACAGAAGGTTAAGGAAAACCTTGAGCGCCTTAAGGCTATCGACCTGATGAGGCTTGAGATTGATGTCAAAGACCAAGCAGCGCGGGCGGCTGCCAAAGAGTCTATTGAGGCTTATGCAAAAGAAGATGCGCTTAAATTGGAGGATGCTAGCAGAGCTGACTTGCTCAAACAGGTAGAGAGTCAAACAGAGGCCCTTAAGCGCCTTAATGAGCAAAAAGTTTATGAAGAAGTTGTAGCAGCTCGCCAGGCTCGCATTTTTGAAGCCGAGGCGCAGAAGCGGCGCCAAGCCTATCAGCAGAAGCTCAGACAACAGGAAGCTGAGCGAAAGATGCAGGAGGCTTTAGCTAAACAGCAGATGGTCTTAGAGAGTCAACTGCGCCAAGCTCAGATCAGATTAACACTTGATGGCTTGAGTCAGCAGGAGTCTCTAGCGAGAGAGCGATATGAGACAGGGCTTAAGCTTGCCAAGGATGATGCAACCAAGCGCGCGCTTGTTGAGACTCAGTATCAGATTGAGCTGAAGAAAATCAGAGAAGCTGAACAAGCTGATTACTTGAGCAACCTAGCCAAGCGTGAGGAGGCAGAGAGGCAGGCTGCTGAGAAGGCGCGTGAATTTGCCTTCTCAACTGCTGAGTTTAATGCTGGCTTTGTGCAGGGTGAGACTGAGCGCGAGCTTGCACAGCTCAAGGTCAAGTATGATCGAGAGATCGAGATGGCAGAGGGCAACGAGCAGGTGAGGACTGAGCTCTTAAGGCGCTATGGGATGGAGAGGGCGAGGATAGAGCAGAAGGCATCACAAGCGCTTATGAAGCAAGCGCGTGGCGTGATCTCTGATTATGGGAAGGGGTTTGCTGAGGCGGCGGTGGGCGCTGCCTTGTTCGGTGAGAGCTTTGAGGACTCTATCGCCAACGTGCTCAACGCCCTCGCGCGTGAGGCTGGCGTTAAGGCAATCATGGAGACCGCTTATGGTACAGCCGCGCTTCTGCTCAACCCTGCTCAAGCCTCGGCTCACTTCACTGCGGCGGGTATCTTCGCAGGCGCTGCGGGGCTCGCTCGCGCAGGTGGTGCAGCTCTTGGAGGTGGTGGTGGTGGAGGTGGTACACCCTCAGCCTCACCGAGTGGAGCACCCTTGAGCGCTCCTGCTCCTCAGCGTGAGCAAGCGAGCACCGAGGCCATGACCTTTAACATTAACTTTGGTGGCGCTGTGATCTATGACACAAGGCGCGCAGCAGAGCAGGCGCTCGCTGACCGATTGGTCGAGACAATCAACCGACCCAGGCGCGGGGCGGTTCGCATGAACAGCAGAGGTTAAGATGCCCTATAACGTATATGCTCCAAACTTCGCCCTTCTCGCCTCCTTTGATGCGCGTGATTGGTCGGGTGTCGATGTAATCAGCTACGCCTCACAGACTGTGACCCTGCCTGAGTATGGCTTAGGCGAGGGCGTTTATGAGGACGCGCTACACTTCCTTAATGGTCGAGGCGTGGGCGCTGTCGGCTCTATCTCTGGGGCGATCGGTACCTTTGAGGCGGCGCTCAACTCAGCCTCTAGCTTTGGCACATGGCAGGTGGATCTGACCGAGGAAGATCGCATCAAGATCATCTGTGATGTGGACTTCATCGTGTCTCCCATCACCACCGATCCTTTAGGGCTCGGCAATCAGAACGCAACCTATGATGTGACCGAGGCTCATTATTATGTGATTGGTGAGCTTGATTGGGTGCGCGGTGTGTATCGAGGTGAGCGATACCTGTTCAGTGATGGTGGCACACCTCCAACCTTATTCACTGCCTTCTCCTCATCAGATCAGCCTTGGCCTACACAAGATGTGGTCTGTGGTCTGCGTCAGCGTGGCTTGGCTGACCTTGACGACCTACACGCGACCGACTGCCTTGAGGCTTTGGTGAGGACTGACACAGGCACAGAGGCGCGCTTCATCCTTAATGATGATGGTCACGTTGAGGTGTGGCATCTTGACAGCTCCTCCTTCTCTTGGTTGTCGAGCTCCTTCAGAGATCGCCTCGGCTTCACCGGTGATGAGGTGGGCGTGGTCAATGGCAGCGGAGCCACCAACACAGTGACGCTCACAGCCACGCACCCCATGCCCGGGGCGCTGTTCCCATCTCGACCCTTCCAAGATCACCACCTCAGCGCTGAGACAATCTCTCAGAGTAGGCGCCTCATCGGTGGCGGGTACACCTCAAACTTTATCGGGCGCTACATCACAAGCGCGCTCGCCTTTGATCTTGATGCTCTGCTTGATCAGCGTGATCTCTATCGTCACTTTACTGATCGCTTCATGCAGTACGCGCCACAGGGTGAGAGGGTCAACTTCTATCAAGGTTGGGGAGACTCACGCCGCGCGCTGACCTCTGCCGAGGTGACAGCCGACCAACCCGCTTATGATCTGATCTACACCTCAGAGGATAACGGCGATCAAGGGCGCATAAGAGCCTCGATGGTGACAGCCTCTTATGATCTTAGCTTTGGCGATCTTAAGCGGCGCGTTCCTGTGCAGATGCGATTGGAGCACCTATGAGCAACAGCTTCCCAACACCACCACCTACGCTCGCTGATGAGACAACCACAGTAGCAGGTCAGCCCATCGCAGAGGGCGCGGTCACTGCCATGAGCCAGACTGCCAATTATCTTTGGCACTATGGCGCCACATCTAACGTTGTGAGCCAAGCGTGGGCCGAGGGACAGATGGTGCAGAAGAACACATCATACCGCTCGATGTTGCGCTATATGATCCCGACCTGCACACGCGATCACTACACGCTCAAGGTGTATGCTGTCGCTAAGGGCAGCGGGTGCATTAGGGCAAGTCTCGACACATCAGCGGGCAAGTTTGATGGTGAGGTCTGCTCGACAGGCGCAGGCCCTCACCTTGTGACCATCGATGTTGTGCTCACCTCGACCATCGCTGATGAGTATGTGGAACTCTTCTTCGATGTGAAGCACACAGCAGGCGCTACATCTCGCCATGAGATCACCATGCTCATGGCTCGTTGGGAGCCTCTCGCCTCTCCTGTCACCCCAGGCAAGCGCCTACAGGGGACTGATGAGTTTATCCCCTTTGGGATTGATCGTGTGGGCGCTGATTATCCTCTCTCCTCAAGGTGGGGGCGCAATATGCTCACCAACGTGGAGACGCTGAGAAGGCGCCCTCAGATGTGGCTCTCTTGGTCGGGCGTTGAGAGCCTTGACGCTGCACCTACTTCAATCAGTGATCCCGCTCCTGCTAAATACCTTTACACAGGTGACATAGGCGTCTTGGGTCAGCCTGTGCATGTGCCTCAAGAGGCGATCCTTAGTGGAGATTTCACCATCCATGTCTCAGCATATATCCAGGGGCTTACAGCAGGGCAGAGCAAGCGGCTCTCTATCCTAGGTCATACTCTCACTTTTGACTCTGTAGGGTGGAACCATGAGACACTGACAATCGAGATCGACCACAACGAGGAAGATGCCGCGCTGTATCACCTCAACATGTATCGCGTTGAGCTAGACAACAACGGAACAAACTTTGATGGGTTCCTTGAAGAACCAGGGCTCATTAAGGCTCTGTGTGTGTGGGGTATCTGATGACGACACCGATTAACTACTCAAGGCTTCCACAGGCGCAGAGCACCCACGCAGGGCGTGTGGTTATGGGGGGCGTGGTCTCTCAGCTCGCTCTCAGTCTTAAGCAACTTCAGGGGGTTAAATTTAGGGCTATGGGCTCCTACCATATAGGGCGCACCACCTATATTGAGGAGCTCAGCATCTACAATGAGGCGCAGGTCTTCCAAGGTGGTTATGAGACAATCCTCAAAGGGCATACAGAGGATCATGATTTATTCCTCGCCACGATGCCCTCCTCTGAGTGGCTCGCTATTGAGATCACCTATGCCTGCGCTGGCGATACAAGCTCTGATCCATACATCACGATTGAGCTCTATGCTCAGAGCGCAACTGACTTCAAGCACACTAAGATTGATGATGGTATTAAGTTTGAGTCTCCATTGGACATCTCAACGAGCGTCAACATCAGGGGCATGGAGGTCAAGAGGGCGAGCACAGGGGCTGAGCCTGTGCCTATTCCATCGGGGGGCTTTGTGGACTTCTCAGCGCCTCGCCCTCTATATATTCCCGCAGCCTATAGAGGGCAGGTCTTGACGCTCTGCATACAGACCGAGGGCGCGCTCATCTATAACCTCAACGTCTTTGACATTTATCAGGAGGCTACATGATCACCGATCAACACGCGCGGCGCGTCTTTGTGCTTGAAATCGCAGGCCTCCCTACTCGCTACACCTCACATGATATTGACCCATCGCTCGCCAATATGAGCGCGGTGGTTGTCGATGGGATTAGCTACGCCAATCAGCGCGCGATTGTTGATGTGGGGGCCTTCTCTGGCTCCATCGATCCAAGCGGTGGCATCGCCTCTTATGGCGCTGTCACGATCTCCTTGGCGAGTGATCGCACTAGAGGAGGAGAGAGCGACCCTGCTGTGATCTTCGGGCGCTGTGGCGCTCGCGCTGAGGCTCCCTTCAGGGCTCAGATCATCGAAGACTTGGACTATGACAGCGACAGCGGAACGCTCGACATCGACACTGAGCCTTCAGCGCTGAGCTTCCCTGCTGTGATGCACATTGGTGCAGAGACACTCAAGGTGACAGGCTACACCTCCATCACAGGCGGCGCGCGCCTCACCTATACAGCGCGCGCGGTCGGTGGCTCTCAGCGCCAATCTCATAGGATCGCTGACTTTGGCTCATTTGTGCCAGAGGTCACATCAGCCATTACCACCTTTAGAGGTCGGCGCGCCTCGCTCTGGGTGGCTCAGCAATACCCCGATGGATCGCTCAGTGACTTCGTGGAGCTCGTCAACGGCTTCCTTGACTCCTCGCCCATCGTTGAGGAGGGAGGTGTGGTGAGCCTCAGCCTGCTTCCTATCAGTGCGCTGATCGACACTGAGCTGTCAGACCGAGGGCGCATCTCAACCAAGCTAGTGCAAGACTTTCACTACTTTGATGGCTCACGCGCCTCTTGGTTTGATTGGGGTGTGGGGCTTGATAATGACTCGGTTTATTACATTGATAAGTTTCTGATTGATGAGGTGGCAGGCACCTATTCATTTTCACCTGTTCAACCCGACAATTTGCAGATGTTTAGCTCTAGTCTGCCTGATGGATATGACGAGAACTACGCAACGCCTCACCCACGCTACGCCTTTCTTGAGGCGCCAGGGGTCAAGGTTTATCTGATACAAGGTGGCTATGATACAGCCAAGAGTGAAGGGCTATCTCAAAGCGGCACAGAGGCAGGCGCAGACTTTTTCAGAGTACGCACAAACCCAAAGATTGAGAATAAAGCTGTTAAGCTAGGCACATCAGAGGTTAAGCCTTGGCCCGATGTACTGCGCGCTGAGTTAAGCTCTGATGCTAACTTTGATCTCACCCCGATTGGGAACGAGAGGGCAGCATGGGCTCACCTCAGCATCAGCCGAGGGAACTCGGTGCATGTAAGAGCCACGCGACCACCAGGTGTGACGAGACCTTATATCGTGCTGAGCAACGCCTCGCTGAAGCGCTTGGTGGTTGATGGTAAAGCATACGAGCCTAAGCGGTGGGTGGGTGATGGCTTTGGTTTTGGGATCGTGCCTTATGAGCCATTTGGTAATGTCGAGCGCATAGGCTATCCGCTCGACCTGCGCCAAGAGGGGAGCCAACGCGCCGCCTCAGAAGGTATCAAGCTCAAGCTGTCTGTGCCTGATAATGACGACAACACGACAGCATCCTATCCTCTCAGAGACATCGCGCGCGCGTGGTATCAGAGGCGTGAGCTCACCATCTTGGTTGAGGGCTCGCTAGGGTTGCCTACTATCGCCACAGATGTAAGTTATGATCTTCAAGTTAAGTTTACAGATCGAGACTTAGGTGAGGAGCGCTACCAATGGATTAAGGCCACACATGAGAGCGTGGCTTCTTATGATGGCGTCAACATAGGCTACTTAATCCATCTTGACCGCCGACAAGATTGGTCTGAGATTACCTCTTTTGGTGATTGGTCAGACACTGAGCGAGTTGAGATTTTTGGCGGCGCTCGCTTCAGCCGAGAGCGCCCAGGTTCAATCCTGCTCAAGCTGTTGGAGAGTGGCGGCGGCTTTGGCAAAAATGGCCCTTATGATGTTTATTCGCTCGGTCTTGCTATTCCCTCATCAGACATAGATGAGGCGAGCTTCTTGGCTTATGATGGCATCTCACCCTTCATCTTCTCAGGCTCAATCAGTGGTGAGGGCGTCAACCTGCGTGATGTGGTGCAAGACCTCCTCAAGCTGATGGGCTGTGCGTTGATCATGTCGCGCTCCTCAACAGGGGCATCTCTGCTCACGCTCCAGCCTATCGGGACAGAGGTGAGCGTTGATGTAAAGGCCACCATAGGCGAGGGTGATTGGCTCGCGGATGCGCCTCCTACATGGTCGATATATGAGGACATAGTGACGCAGGTTGGAGTGAGCTATAACTGGCTCATCGAGGAGCAAAAGTTTACCTCTCAGCTCACCTTCAACAATCAAGAGGCGATTAACCGCTATGGTGGCGAGCGCTCAAAGATCGACCTCGACCTCTACGCGCTAACAGGTCAGGACATTGGCGGCGCTGTGGGTGACATCACAGGAGCTTTCCTTCCTGTCATGGCTCGCCTTTGGCGCTTGCTCTCCAATCCAATCAGATCATGGAGGGGAAGCATAGGCACAGGTCAGAGTATGCTTCTTGATGTGGGCTCTTATGTCTCGGTGAGCTCCCCTCTGCTCAAGGGTTATGGTGACGAGTGGGGCGTGAGCGGTGAGGTGGGTATGGTTCGCTCTATTCGCCAAGACCTTATGAGAGAGGGCGCTGAGATTGAGCTGATTTCCTTCGGCATCTCGTCCGTGAGATGGAACGCCTCAGCGACAGTCAGCTCAGTGGTTGACTCCACCTCAGTCTTAATCAGCGCCAACGATTTCACAGACGCCACCACATCTTATGATGCTGACTTCTTCGCTGTGGGTGATGTGGTGGACTATCTGCCAGAGGGCAACGAGGACAACGCCATCACAGGGCTTATCATCCAAGCGGTCTCAGAGACAGCCATCACCTTTACCACCGCTCATGGTATCACCACAGCAGGTGGTACACTTGAGCCCACCACATATAACTCAGCGAGCACACACCATAAGCTAGACGGTTATCTCGCTTCCAACGCGAGCCCTCCTCTGCTAGGCTCTAGCACAGAGGCTCAGGAGTATTCTTAATGGCTACAAAAGCAGAACTCTCTACACAGATTGAGCACCTAGAGCATGAGGTTAGACGCCTTCAACGCTCGGTGTCTCACATGTCTTTAGACTGCTCACCTGAGCCAGCGCGTGGCTATTATGAGCGAGCTGTCTATCCCTCAGAGCATGCGCGCCGCGCCATTGAGCGCGCTGAGGCTGAGTGGGAGCGTGATGTGACTGAGCCTCAATATGAGGGCGATTACGAGCGCATCAACGCCTACATCAAGGGGCGTGATGGACTCAGTTGGTCATGGGAGAAGGATTACACCAGGAATGGTCAATTCTCTTGGTGTGGGGCTTTCGTGGCCTTCTGTTATGGCTCGGCTTTACTCGCTGACATACGCAAGAAGATCATGCCCTCATGTTATCGCCTCATGAATAATTGGGGGCGCACATCTCGCTTGCGTGAGGGTGAAGAACCCATGCCTGGGGACATCGTTGTCGTGTTCACCGATGACACTCACTCACCCTCTCAAGGCAATCACATCACACTCTGTGTGGGAGCTCCTGATGAGTCAGGCAACTTCCCCACCATCGAGGGCAACGCTCACGGCATGAGCCCTCATGGGCCTACCGAGGGTGTGATCAAAAGAGAGCGCTCGCTTGACAGCGTGGCTCACATCTATCGACTACTTCCTGAAGATTTTGAGGAGCGCTGATTATGTCATCTGTAGGCTTAGGCATTACCAATCCGATCAAAGCGGGGTCAATCCGCGCTTTTGCTGATCTTTCATCCTTTGCTGACACTGATTGGCATGACTTGAGCAGCGCTGACTTCTATGACACCACCACAGGTGAGGCCTGCGCCTCTGGGCTTAAGTTTGCTTGGGTTGGCGTGGTCAATCTCAGCCTTGAGAACGTGGCTTATGTGAAGTATCGCCCACGCACTTTGGCGAGTGACAGCGTAGACAATGAGATGCCTGTGCTCGCTTACTCAGCTCATACTGATGATGTGGGTACTTTGAGCGCTTTAGTGCAGACCATCAGCGTTACTAAGGGTAGCGCGGATGATAGCGTTTATGTTCTCGCTGGCTTTGACTTTTAAGGGGTGACTCATGGCGATTAGGATCAGACCTGCATCTCTCGGAGGCTCTGCCTCTGTTCCCAATGCAACAACCACCACATCTGGCAAGGTGCGCCTCGCCACCATCGCAGAGGCGCAAGCGGGCACAAGCGAGCTGATCGCCGTCACGCCGGCAGGTCTGCAAGCGGAGCTCGCCGGGCTCACAGGCGGCATGGAGTTCAAGGGCGCCTACGACATCGGCATCGGCGTCCCAGACCTCACCACAGGCTCGACGAAAGCTGGCGACTATTACGTCGTCACCAACGTCAAGCTGAACCCCACCGACACCAACGTCACAAAAGAGCTCTATGGCCAAGAGTGGGCGGTCGGCGATCACCTCGTTGTGACTCGTGACATCGCGAGCGGTGAGACTGACTACGACGACGCGATCACGAAGGTCGACAACAGCGAGTCGATCAGTGTTCTGACCGATCTGCTCGACGTTGCGATCAACGCTGAAGCCAACGGACAGGTCTTGGTGTACGACGGCACAGGTGAGGAGTGGATCAATCGTGAGCTGACGGTCGCCGACGTGCTCAACGCTGTCACGCAAGCCGACCACGACGCGCTCACCGCTCGTGTCACGACGAACGAAGGCGACATCAGCTCGATCGACGGCCGGCTCACAACCGCAGAGGGCGAGATCGGCACGCTCCAAACCGAGCAAGCGACGACACAGAGTAGCGCCGGCTTGAACAGCAACGGCTCTTATACGCCAGACCCTACCGCGACCTACATCAGCACCGCGACAACGCTCAAGCAGGCTGACTCTCTGCTCGACGATCAAGTGAAGGTCAACCGAGACAGCTTGAGCTCGCTCAACAGCCGTCTCACGACCGCCGAGGGCGAGCTCGACGACATCCAAGCCGAGCTCGACGCTACACAGAGCGGTGCAGGTCTTGCGGCGGGTGGGCAGTACATCAACTCCCCCTCGGCAAACTACATCGCGAGTGCGACGAGCCTTCGTGGTGCCGATACGTTGCTCGACGCCCAAGTGAAGCTGAACGCGGACGGCGTCGCGAGCCTTCAGTTCGAGGTCAACACCACACAGAGCGGCGCAGGACTGACAAGCGGTGGCGCGTACATCGTGGACGGCTCGTCAAACTACATCGCGAGCGCGACCAACCTTGCCGACGCTGATACGCTTCTCGACGAGAAGCTCAAAGAGACACGCGACATCGTCGATAATCTAGGCGCCAACAGCGTCGCGACGGTCAACGGCGTCTCACCTGTCTCTGGCGACGTGACTGTGGGCGGCGCAGACATCGACACAGCGCACACCGCCTCAAACTACACCGCAAGCGCGGCTGATCTCGACTCACACCTTAGCGGTGTTGACACCGAGCTCGGCAACTTGCAGACGCAGATCACGAGCAACGACGGCGACATCAGCTCGCTTGATGGGCGTGTGACGGCGAACGAGGGCAACATCACGGCGCTCGATGGTCGCCTCACGACCGCAGAGGGCGAGATCGACGGCCTCCAGACCGAGCTCGACGCTACACAGAGCGGTGCAGGGCTTGAGACTGATGGCTCATACGTCGCCAACGGCGCGACTAACTACATCGGCGCCGTCTCAACGCTCAAGGGAGCAGATGAGGCGCTTGACGCGAAGCTCAAAGAGACACGCGACCTCGTCGATAACTTCAGCACGAACAACGTCGCCTCAGTCAACGGCATCTCACCTGTCTCTGGTGATGTGACTGTGGGGGCGGCAGACATCGACTCCGCGCACACCGCAGTAAACTACACAGCGGCGGCGGCTGACCTTGACTCACACCTCGCAGGCATCGACACCGAGGTCGGCTTGGCGGTCAACAGCGTCAACACGCTCACACCCACCGATGGGGCGCTTACGTTGGGCGGTGCAGACATCGAGACAGCGCACACCGCAAGCGACTACACAGCGAGCGCGGCTGACCTCGACTCGCACCTCGCAGGTATTGATACGCGACTCGCCGACAAAGCGAACACAGCTGATCTTGCCGACATCGCGACAAGTGGAACGGCGAGCGACGCGAGCGTCACAGCCACGCCCACCGAGTACAGCGCCGCGACCGCTGACGTTGAGGCTCACCTCGCCGGGATCGACAGCCGACTCGCCGACAAAGCGAACAGCGCCGACCTTGCCGACATCGCAACAAGTGGAGCGGCGAGCGACGCGAGCGTAGTCGCGACACCAACAAACTACACGAGCGCGAGCGCCGACGTCGAAGCTCACCTCGCAGGGATCGACACCAAGCTCGGCACACTTGAGACAGCGACGGTTAATAACATCGCCGCCGTAGACGGAAACATCACGCTGGGTGGCGCGGACATCGAGACAGCGCACACTGCAGTGAGCTACACCGCAAGCGCCGCTGATCTCGACTCACACCTCGCAGGGATCGACACCGAGCTTGGCCTCGCGGTGAACAGCGTCAACACGCTCACCCCCACCGACGGAGCGCTTACGTTGGGCGGTGCAGACATCGAGACAGCGCACACTGCAGTGAGCTACACCGCAAGCGCCGCTGACCTCGACTCACACCTCGCAGGGATCGACACACAGTTTGGCTCTGTGACCACCTCGCTCGCCGCTCACCAGTCGGAGATCAACGCGACACAGACGGGCGCGGGCTTGGAGGATGATGGCTCCTACGTTGCACCGTCTGTTGATGGTGACCTACTCAGCACGGCTACATCGCTGCGAAACGCTGACGAGGTGCTCGCGGCTAACGTGTTCACGAACCTCCAAAAGCACAGCGCAGAGTTTGTTTTGCGCTCAATCAACACGTCTCAAGTGGGCACGGACTACGCAGACGCTATGTATGTGATCCCTATGGGGTCAAGCGCGCTCACAATCAGCCTTCCTGACGCGACAGACGCGGAGGAACTGTTGAACGCTGCTAACGGTTTTGCGGTGAGTAACCGTTCAGCGAACGATGTCACAATCGCTCTCGGTGTGCAGACAGCGAACATTGATGGTGTAGATTATCAGGTGTACTTCGGTGGCGAGCTAGAGAGCGACCCCGCCACAGAGTATGACGCGCTGATCACATCCATCACTGTGCCTCCTCGCACCACGCTCTACTTCGCGATGGATCGTCACACTGTAGGCGGGTCACTGAACCGCTATGTGTTCTACCCACGCAAGATCGACTCCCTCGCTCAAATGAGTGACGTTGACCTCACGGGCTTGGCAGACGGTGACGCGCTTGTGTACTCCGCCACAAATGGGCGCTTTGAGGTGTCACCTCTCGGCACGACGAGCGTGAGCTCAGTGAACGGCGTCTCGCCTGTTGGGGGTGATGTGGCGCTTGGTGGTGCAGACATCGACACAGCGCACACGGCGGTCGGCTACACCGCGAGCGCGGCTGACCTCGACTCTCACCTCGCAGGGATCGACACGAGCCTACAAGGCAAGTCGCTTGTCAGCGCGTCGATCATCACTGGCGCCGGTCTGGAGGAAGATGGCTCGTATCTCGCCAACGGCGCGACCAACTACCTTGACACCGCGACGTCGCTCAAAGAGGCGGATGAGGCGCTTGATACTGAGCTCGCCCTCAAAGCGAACATCGCCTCACCTGCTCTGACAGGCACACCGACAGCGCCGACCGCTTCACTTGGTACGAACACAACGCAGATCGCGACCACCGCTTTTGTGGCCTCTGGTCTCGCCCTCAAAGCGAACATCGCCTCACCTGCTCTGACAGGTACGCCGACAGCGCCAACAGCCTCACAAGGCACGAACACAACGCAGATCGCGACCACGGCCTTCGTAGCGAGCGAGCTGAGTGCGTTGAGCACAACGGCGCAAGGTGCGGAGGGGGTCATCCAAGTGAGCGACGGCTCGGCAGGCTTCGCGGCTGGTCAGTGGTCGCTCAACGCGACGAGCGGAGCGTTCTTGCCAGACGGCAACAGCACACGCGACATCGGCTCAGCGAGCGCTCGCGCCAAAGACGCTTATCTCAACGCGCTCAAGGTCGGCGCAGGTCAGCTCGACGTCTCGATTGACGGCACAAGCGGTCGCCTCGTCGCAGGGGGTGGCGCGACGGCTCTCACAGCCGACTCAACGGAGATCGTCCTGTCAAGCGACCTTGCGACGGTCGCGACGAGCGGCGACTACGCTGATCTGAGCAACGCCCCAACGTCGTTCATCAACAGCGCTTCGTTCATCACCGACGCCGACGCGCTGACCCTTGAGAGTGGTAAGCATTACATCATCGGTACGGCGACAGGCTCGACCAAGACGATGACGCTCCCAAGCGTGACGAACAACGGCGAGTACATCCGCGTCACGAACTGGGGTCTCGGTGAGCTCGTGATCCAAGTCGATCAAGCCGACACCAACGCTCACCTGCTCGTCGGCCAAAACATCACGCTGAACGGCCAAGTCACCGTCGAGTCAAAGGCCACCGTCGATCTGTTCGGCTTCAACTACTCGCAAGGTGGGACGGACTATCAGCCGGCGTGGGGGTGCTACTTCTCATCGTCGATCGAGCTCAACACGCGCTCCTTCACGACTGACGGTCAGCTCCCTGTGTACGACGCCACAAAGCAAGAGCTCTACGCAGGCGACTTGGGCGACCTCTCACTGAGCTTCAGCGCGACCAACTACGACGAGACTCGCGGTGCGACTGTCGATGGCACTAAGGTCATCCATCACCTCGGCGGTATCGACGACGAGCTCGGCGCGCTCGACACGGCGCTCACGACGCTTGACGGTGAGGCAGTTAAGACAGTCAACACGCTCACACCCACCGATGGCGCTGTGGTCTTAGGTGGCGCTGACATCGAGACAGCGCACACCGCAGTGAACTACACAGCGAGCGCCGCTGACCTTGACTCACACCTGGCAGGGCTCGACACCGAGGTCGGCTTGGCGGTGAACAGCGTCAATACGATCACGCCTACCGATGGAGCGCTCACGCTTGGCGGTGAGCACATCGACACCGCGCACACAGCCAGCGACTACACCGCAGCCGCGAGTGACCTCGACTCGCACCTCGCGGGCATCGACACTCGTCTCAGCGAGAAAGTGAACGCAGCTGATGGGCTCAATGGCCTTGATGATGTTGACCTCACCGTGGCACCGACCGATGGTCAGATCCTCCTCTTCGACGGCGTATCATCGACCTTTAAGGCAGGCCCTCCTCCTGCTCCTGTGGCAGACGAGACAACGCTTGGCCTCGTGGAGCTCGCCACCGATGCAGAGGCTCAAGCGGCTACTGCGACTGATCGCGCCATCGTGCCTAGCAACCTCGCTGCGCTCGACCTCGACACATTCGCTGATGTGGCTTATCCCAGCGCGCCCACAGACAATCAGGTTTTGCAGTGGGTCAATACGAACAGCCGTTGGGAGCCTAAGACCTTCTCACCTCCTGCGCCCAATGTCACGAGCGCCTCACCTGGCTCAACCTACGCGATCACCACACATGAGGGCATTGAGGAGATTTACCTGCTCACGCCGAGTGTGAACTGCACTGTGTCGCTTCCCACAGCGAGCGCTTCTGGTAGTGGTTATAAATACAACATCAAAAACCTAAGCGCTAATGAGATCACAATTAACGACACTATTGATGGAGTCTCAGGCTTGGTCTTAGGCTTTCAAAACGCCTCGGCTACGATTGTCAGTGATGGCACATCTTGGTATGTGATCTGAGGTTTTTATGTCATATCTTCTAAACAGCAGAATTAAAAACATAGAGGTGATGATTGGGTCACTCTCTTACAGCTCGGCCCTCAGTTCGGGTGCTTATATCATCTTTAACTTCGCTTATGACGACATTGGCATCACAGGAGCAGGGACAGACACATTGACACTATCAGAAGGGCATTATGTCGCATCTGCTGTTTTAGGAGCGAGCGCTTCGAACCCATCTACTGATGAGGTTGACTTCATATTTGAGCTGAACGGCTCAACAATTGGAGCCTCTGGTGGGCGTCAAGCTATAGGCAAAGTTGGATCAGATGCAGCTGATTGTGTCTTTACAGTTGATCAAGGCAATACGTCAGCCTTAAAGCTCAAGGTTTCATCTGTGACAGGCACAGTCACAGTCATCACCTCACATTCTCAAATTTATGTTAGGAGGGTTGACCTATGAGTTTTTCTATTTCTCCTGTTGGCAAAGAACATGAAACTCCATTCGCAATACTTACTCCCTCTGCGTCAAACGTATTGTTTTTTAATCAAAGCTCCCCATGCTCAGGAGTGATCAAAGCATCTCCTCTCTCTTTAAAAAGCGAGTCTTATTGTGAGGCGGCTTATGTTCACGCCAATTACCAATCTAGTGGTTTTTTTGGCTACACCGAAACATCTCACAATGTGGATTATATGAGAGGCTCAGTGATCAATAAATCTAGCACAGCAGGGATTGGGGCTTGGAACGCTCCAAAGGGAGATGACTTAGCCTTGTCATTTGGCAACTCTCATGCTTGGGCTATTAGCGGTTCACTTTCTTTTTTCCCCACAACGAGTGACACCGCCAAGAGTCATGCTCTTTTGATCATGTTGAGGTGAACCCATGACTTATCTTCCTGAGCGCTCAGGCACGAGCTCAAAAGTAAACATATATTATAACGCTACCGGCGCGGTCTCTGTAGGTACTGCGATCTCTTGGAGCACAAAGGGATCCACAGGTCATGATTTCACCATGACACAGAGTGGCGCGACCTTCACTGTTCCAAACGATGGACACGTTTATATTTTTGAGGCGGCGCTCGCTCCAGACACGCCACCTAGTACGAGCACGTCTTATGGGGTTTCTTTTAGGTGGTACGATGACGGAGGCGCGTCTGGGAATATCGCCACCGGTCAAACCATGATTAATAACGCTGAGGTTCAAATGGGCTTTTGGGCTGATGAGCGCGCGCGATGTTATGTTAAAGCCACGAGCGCATCACACTCTGTCCAACTCAAGATCACAGCAATTCATGGTACAACGCCTGGGGCTATTGATGGTGGCCCCGTTTATAATTGGGATGCCAACGCTCGCGTCTTAGTTTGGAGATTATAATATGTGGGAAATGACCAGAGACATCATCACCTTAGTTTTAATCCCTGCGCTCGGTTGGGTCTTGCTTGTGTCGCGCGCGATGGAGACCACGCGCCTCAAGTTTGAGCAACAGGCCGAGGAGGTCAAGGAGCTGAAATCTGAGGTCAAGAGCCTTCAGCGGCGAGGGCAGCAGATGGAGGTGGTGGTGGCAAAGATCGAGGGCCAGATGGAGAATATACAAAAGCAGCTCAACAGAATTGAGGAGCTCCTTATGAAGAAGATTGACAATGGATAAACTCACTCACACTCAGAGACTGATTGCTGGCGCTGTGATCGCTCTGATCGGGTGGTCTGCCTTGATGTTTGTCGTGGGCCTGCATTGGGATAAGGCTGACTGCTCGACCTGTGAGGAGGCGCTCAGCGAGCAGACCAAGCAGTATCAAGCCTGTGAGCTTGATCTGTTTGAGTGTTCGCAGGCTGCGTGTGATGATGTAGCGGCGCTTGAGCGCGAGCGCTGTCAAGACTACGTTAGTTCTATCCAAGACCTCAGATGCAGAATATGCAGGCAGATCAATGGCTCAACTACTCCTCTCATCTATCCTCCTCATCCTCAGCCCTCTCAGCTCACCGATAGTGATCAGGGAGCCCCTTAAGCTCACCACAGGGGTTGAGATAGAGGCGCTGTATGTCGAGCCCTCTGATCAGTTCTGTCTGAGCGTTGAGGACTTTGCGATTGTGAGGAGCGACCTTGAGAGGGGTTGGAGCTTCTGTGAGAGGCGCCTTGAGGCTGAGCGCCTCGCCTTCTTTGATCATATCCGCAAGCTACAGACCAACCATGAGGCAGTTCATGAGAGCTACCTCAAGCAACGCGATGAGCTCCAGCTCAAGCTTGTCACCTCTCAAGGTGAAGTGAGTAGCCTCACCAAAGAGATTTGGTGGTGGCGGGTTGGCTTGGTCGCTGTGTTATCTATGAGCGCGCTCACGGTGGCGGCCCTACTGACACCCTAAGCGCTTCACCCTAACTTAACCCCATCTTAGAGGGGAGCATGACGCTCGCCTCTCGGAGACCTGTCATGCAAAATCATATCCTTGGAGAGGTGGCTTTCGCCGCTCAATATGCCCGACCCTTACCTGGCGGCGAGGGTCGTGAGACTTGGGCTCATGCTGTCAATCGTGTTGAGGCCATGCACCTCAAACGCTTCCCTCAAGTGGTCGGTGAGACACAGCGCGCCTTCAAGCTCGTCAGAGAGAAGCGCGTGTTCCCCTCTCAGCGCTCTACTCAGTTTGGTGGGGCTCCCATCGAGCGCAATAACATGAGGATTTACAACTGCACCTACTCGCCCTGTGATCGCTCCCGCTTCTTCTCTGAGGCGTTCTGGCTTCTCCTCAGTGGCTGTGGCACAGGCTTCTCAGTGAGGGGCGCTGACATCGCTCGCCTTCCTCGCCTCCTCACACCCAAAGAGGCTGAGCGCCGCTTGGTGCATGAGGTGCTTATCCCAGACAGCATTGAGGGGTGGGCGCGCGCAGCTCAGAGCCTCATCGATAGCTATCTTCATCGAGGGTATTACGAGGACTACCGCCATATCCGTTTTGATTACTCATCGATCAGGCCAAAGGGCGCAGACATCTCAAGCGGTGGGAAAGCTCCAGGTAGTGGGCCTCTTGAGACTGCGCTTGAGAAGATCAGAGCGCTCCTTGATCGGTGCATCGCTGATGGTCAAGCGCGCCTGCGCTCGGTTGATGCCTTCGACATTGTGATGTTCCTCTCCGAGGCTGTGCTCAGTGGTGGCGTGAGGCGTAGCGCAAGCATCGCTATCTTTGACGAGACTGATGAGCTCATGATGAAAGCTAAGGTGGGCGATTGGTGGAAGCATAACCCACAACGCGCATACGCCAACATCAGCGCAGGGGTGGGGCTCGATGTGGGGCGCCAAGTAGTTGATGAGGTGGTGGAGATGGCTAAGGCGTGGGGTGAGCCTGGGGTGGCGTTCTTCGCTGATCCTCATCATGGCACTAACCCATGCGCGGAGATTGGTCTATTCCCTTACACCATCACCACGCCTCATGGTCAGCAAATCAAAGAGATCACGCTCGACATGCTGCGTAAGCGTGAGGCGCTTGAGAGCAAGGGCTATCTGTTCCAAAGTGGTTGGGCTGTGTGCAACCTCACCGAGATCAACGGCGCTCTCATCAAGAGCAAGGAGGACTTCTTTGAGGCTTGTTGTGCGGCGGCTCACATCGGCACCCTCCAAGCGGGTTACACCAATCAAGGCTACCTCACCCGCACCACCAAGATGATCTTGGAGCAGGAGGCGCTCATCGGTGTGAGCATTACAGGCATGTGTGCAGCTCCCGATCTACTCTTTGACCCAGAGGTCTTGGAGGAGGGCGCGCGCCTCTGCGTTGAGGTCAATCAACATACCGCCGCTAAGATCGGCATCAAGACTGCCTCGCGCGTGACCACAATCAAGCCATCGGGCAACACCTCCACCATCGCAGGTACTAGCGCAGGCGTTCACCCTTTCCATGCTCAGCGCTACATCAGGCGCATGAGGGTGGCTAAGGTCAACCCTGTATGGTCTGTGCTCGAGGCTCATGTACCCGATGCTCTCACCGACCTCGATGAGCACACAGGCGTGGTAGCTTTCGCTTGCGCTGCGCCCGAGGGCTCACTCACGCGAGAGACTGACAGCGCGCTCGCTCACCTCACTCGCGTCAAGCTCGTCTATCAGCACTGGGTGGCACCGGGCTCTGAGCCTACTCGCGTTGAGGGCCTCACTCACAACGTCTCCAACACATGCACAGTGAAAGATGACGAGTGGGGAGATGTTGCCACCTTCATCTATGAGAACCGAGACAAGCTGCGCGGCGTGGCGCTCCTCGGTTGGTTCGGTGATAGCGCCTATGATCAAGCGCCTTATCAGACCGTTGAGGAGGGCGCACCCGCTGAGGAGCTTTGGCTTAAGCTCGCCTCACTCGATTGGTCGGGCGTTGACCTCAGCAACATCAAGAGCGATTATTTTGATGCTCAGCTTGAGCCCGCTTGTTCGGGGGGTCAATGCTCTATATCGCTCTGATCTTATGCTTGCTCGCCCTCGATCCTATTGTTGAGGAGCTGGGCGATTGGGTGCTTGTGGTGATCGCAGGTGGGGTGCTCTACCTGCTGATGTCTTAGAACACACCAAGCCAGCGCTCGATGCCGATGGACTTGGCGCGCTCGACCAAGAGGTTGATACCTGCGGGTGTGGCGTTGTTGGGCTTGTTGGCGATAGTCCACAGGCCTGCGCAGTAAGCCTCAAGGTCACGCCAACCTGCCACACGCTCAGCGCGCTCGGTGGCGAGCTTCTGATCGTCTTGGTTCTCCCAAGCGTGATCGCTGACCTCTCCTGTCTCCTCATCGACCTCACCGACCACAGAGGCGGCGAGCAAGCCTTGAGCGATCTGAGCAGGCGAGGGCACTTGATCAGCAGGCTCGTTGCGGAACGCTGGAGGCATCGCGCTGTCCACAGCCTTGTGCTCGTTGGGTGCTTGCTGAGGCTGAGGAGGGCGAGGAGGCTGAGACCTAGGAGCGCGCTGAGCGCGAGGCGCGGCGCTGATCTGCTCACCGAGAGAGTCAGCGCTGATCTGTGCGCGCTCGTCATCGCTGATGTCGCTCATGTTGTCAGCCAGCTCATCGGGTGAGTAGATGCCTGACACAGCGTCAGGGTAGACAGCGCGGAGCATGAGGGTCAGAGCGCGAGCGCGGAGCATCTGCATGGGCATCTGTTGCCAATTGCGGTTGCGTGTGAGGCCCTGCGCCTTAGCCATCTCAATGGTGTAGGTGAACGTGTGGACGATCTGCTCAGGCTCATCGTGGCGAGCACACTGATAAGTGCAGTGATCGTTATCCCATGAGGTGATGACCATGAAGCGACACACACCAGAGCGGCGCACGATGCCTGCCATCGCGTCAGCGTTGAGTGAGGGCTTGCCCTTGAGCATGTATGCGTTGTTCTGAGCGAGGGCCATGTCTCCACCGAAATGGGCGCCAAAGGCAGCATGAAGGCGCACACAGTCGCGAGGGTTGTCACTGATGAGGGTGGCGATATCTTTGGCTTGGTCGAGTGTCTTGGGAGTGTAAATGCTCATGATGTAATCCTTGGTTGTGGTGGTGTCTTAGACGTTAGGGTTGAAGCGGTTGGTGGTGAGGGAGCTCGTGAAGCGGGTCTGTCGAGCCATGTCATCAAAGTCTGCGATGGTGAGCCACAGCGCGATCATGGCAGCCCAGTCACCGCCAGGGATATGGATCTCAACACCTGACTCGCTCATGTGGTTCATGATCTCAAACTTGAAGCCAGCGTCATGCTGATGACGGCGTTGGAGAGGGTGAATGCTGTGATAGATGCGGAGGTGATAGTGAAGGTGAAGGGCCTCGTTCTCTGTGTAAGGGCGAGTGAGCCAAGTGCGCTCGATCTTGGCAGGCTTCTTGGCGTTGGCGCTGCGCTCCTCAATGACCTCCCAAGCCCAGCCGATGCTAAGGAGGAAGATAGCAATGAGAGAGAAGAAGATGATGATGCTCATGTGTGTTGTCCTTGGTTGTGGTGGTTTAAAGGTCAGTGAAGAAGTCTAAGGGGGTATAAGTCTTGAGGCCTGTGAGGCGATTGGCGGCTCTGGCTAGCTTGGTGGCTGTTCTGATCGAGGTGTCTTGTCCACCTAAGATGCGGCTGAGAGTTGAGGGTGAGATGCCTGCTTCCTCTGCCAAGTGAACGAACCTGTATCGATGCTTGCCAAGGTCGCGCTTGAGGCGATCCTTGAGGGTCATGTCTGACCTCCTTTGGTTGGTGGTGATGCAACCTTGATAGCTCGCTTGATCTGTGGCGTCAAGTTTTTTTTCACACAGAGAATAAAAAAGATTAAGAGACTACAAAGAGAGCTTGATCTTTAGAGCGCTCGCGTGTAGGTTCGAGCTCACCACCACAACCGAGGGAGACCTTATGAAAGAGATGAACTGGAGGGCCGCCGCTCTCCGAGATACCAACCTCACCGCAGGAGATAAGGTCGTGATGATGGCCTTGCTCATGCGCGCAGATTGGCAGACATGGCAGGGAGTCGCGTCAGTCAACGATCTCGCAGAGCTCACCGCCATGAGTGACCGAGGTGTGAAGAACAGCCTCAAGCGTTTATCAGCTGAAGGTTGGATCAAGCGAACAGCCCAGAGGCGTGAGAACGGCCTTCACCATAAAGCAGCCTTTACCTTGCTCACCTCTAAGGTTGAGGGGGGTAGTGAACAAAGTTCCCAATATGGTGAACAAAGTTCCCAACGGGTAGTGAACAAAGTTCCTAACGATGGTGAACAAAGTTCCCAACGGGTAGTGAACAAAGTTCCTAGGGGTGGGGAATTTTATGCACCCAATATCAACTCTTATCAACTTAATGATCAACTAATAGATCAACAGATTAATCAACCTCATAATCAACACGCTGAGCCAGAGGTAGAGCCTAACCCCACGCGCGAGGACTCGCTTGAGGCTGAGAGGCGCGCGGCGCTTCAAGCAGGCTGTAGGCTCATCGCTCCGAGTGAAGACATGGGCTCTTTATTTGTTTATAGACAAAAGATTGATGAGGTGGCTCGCTTCAAGGGTCGGATGGATATAAGGCTCGCCCTTAATGAGCATGATGCAGTCCTTGCTCAACAAGCTCACAATTTGCGTATATCGCCCGCTTCAATCGTGACCTATATCGAGCATCTCGCCAACACACAAAGAGCGCCTCAGAGCCTCATAAGACGTTAAATGGAGACACTGACGATGAACACCCTCACCACCAACACCATCAACCTTGACCAAGTTGAGGTCATCGAGAGCCCCAAGCAGGAGCTCGCGCCAAGCTACGCTGGCATCAATGCCGAGAACTTCCCCACCTCAGAGTGGCGCTCGGTCAACGGCTTCTTGGCCTCCTCACCTCTGCCTCACTGCGGTCGATGCCAAGATGGTTGGCTGATCACTCCGAGGGCAGCGCAAGGGCTCGCGCCCTCCTCAAAGCTCTGCCCTCACTGTGAAGCCCCACGCCGAGCCCTCAAGCGTATCGAAGCGGCGCGCCTGCCCTATGTCGCTCACAAGCACACGCTCGCCACCTATGAGTGGGACAGCCCAGCTCAGCGTGAGGCGGTGGGCGCGCTCCTCAACTACATTCACGCACCCAAGAACACAGACCTTCCTCAGCTCCCTTGTGTGTTGCTTCACGGCAAGCCAGGCAACGGCAAAAGCTCCATGCTTCATATCCTCGCCAAGCATGCCTGCTTCTCTCGCAAGCGCGCTCTGTTCATCACACATGAGGGCTTGTTCGCTGACATCAAGGCTTCATGGGGTCGGGCTGATCGCCCAAATCCTGTCGAGCCTGAGACTCATATCCTCAACAACATCGATCTGCTCTGCCTCGATGAGCTTGGCGGGATCGGTGGCTCTGGCTCTGATTGGGGTGATTGGTACCGAGACCAAACACGCGAGCTGATTGGCGCGATATATGACAGGTGGAGCGCGGGTGAGCTTGCGGTCTGTATGACCACCAACCTCAAGCCCAAGGTGATCCTTGAGAACCTCCTGGAGAACAACAGCGCTATGAGATCGCGTATGCGCTCAATGTTCGGGCGCCCTGTAGAGATGATCGGGCGTGATCGTAGACCTCAGATCAATGATGGGTGGAGCTGATCATGAGCACATACGCAGAGAGGAGAGCCGCTTGGGAAGCTCACAACCTCCATCGTCATCAAGCATCTATTTGGGCAGTCGAGCGCGCTCGCGTCTTCAGAGAGCAGGACATTGAGGCGCTGCGCGAGGCTCATGATGAGGAGGAGCGCGCTAGGTTTGAAGATATGCTGAGTGACTCTATGGGGCATAAGTACCTCAAAGATCGCGCGCGCAGGTTGTATAAATCAGGGCTAACGATAAAAGAGGTCGCAGACAGGATCGGAGTCTCTTATCAGCGCGCTAGGACTTGGGTGCTAGACCTCAGCCGAGGCAACCGGGGGAGAGCCTACCTATCGCCAGAGGTGGAGTGGGCCAAACAGCTCAGAGATCAAGGACTCACCTATAAAAAGATGGGCGAAATCATGAACTGTAATCCTGAGACTGCTCGCTCACGCTACAAGAGACACCCTGACGTAAAGCGATAAACCTCTCAAGGTAATCAGCTCCCTGTGAGTCATACGAGCGCCCACCGATCACCACGCGCTCAATGCCTGCGTGATGTATGAGGCGAGCACAGCCCAAGCAGGGCGGCGTAGTCACCACCAAAGTGCAACCCGCCACACTCACGCCTTTGTGAAGTGCGTTCATCAAGGCGTTCTGCTCTGCGTGGTGACAGCCTATCTCCGTTGATGTGCCTGATGGTATGGCGCGCGCTGTTCTGTCGCACACCTCACCACCACACAGATCACCGCAGGCTCCTCTCGGTGGGCCGTTGAAGCCTGCGCTGATTGGGTTGTTTCGCTCGTCAACGATAAACGCCCCAACCTGCCCTCGGGGGCAAGGGCTCATCTCAGCGATCAGCTCAGCGTGACGCATCCAATGCTTCACCCAGTGCGCCCTCATGACATCACCTCAAACGCCAAGCGCATAATCAGTAATAAAAGCATGAACCTTACAAAGTCAGTGAGATCATAATCGATCAAGGCAAGTCCCCAAGATGAAGCTCAAGCCCTCAACGCCCTCGGCAAGTTCGCTCACCGCTTGAGCGTACTCTCTGATCTCCTGCTGAGCATGACCATCAAGGCGCTGGCGTAAGAAGTGAATGAGCGCATGAAGCGAGCAAGTCCAATAACACTCGCTCATGGTGGCAACAGGGAGCACAGCGCGCGCCTGCTCTTTGCAGACTCCCATCTGGAGCAAGCGCTGATAAGTGGCGACAGCGGCGTTGATCGCCTCGACATACACAAAGTGAGCATCAATCTGACCGCTCTGCTCAAGAGCTCCACCGCTTCCCTGTTTCACGCTCGCGCTCTGCTCACGCCACAAGTGAGGACTCCAAAAGCTCTCATCAAGCTCAACATATCGACCGCTGATCTCATTCCACGCGCAGCCCACCTGGTGCTTCATCCATTGGCGCAAAACAAAGATGGGCGCTTTGATGTGAAACTGAAGGTGCACATGACGAAAGGGCGAGGTGTGACCATGCTCCCAAAGATATTTGATCAGCTTGGCGTCACGCGCATCAAAGCTCTCGGAGCGCTTGCCCATCGATACTCGCGCAGCATTGACCACGCTCAACGCTGAGCCCATCACATCAACGAGCGCAACACTGCCCTCGCCTACTTTTATTTTATTGTCAATCATCTCTAAGCCTGTTCGCGTGTTAAGTGTGCAAGGGTTAAGGTGGAGAGAGGGAGGCGTTTTTTGCTGCGCGCCTCCCTCTTAACATCGTTTTAACACCTTAAATGGAGGATCAGAGATGAATAAGATTTTATTAGTTGGCATCATCGGCAGAGACCCAGAAGCGCGCGGGGCCAACAAAGACATCGTGAGCACCTCGCTCGCTGTGGACGCTTATGTCAAAGGTGAGAAACAAACCGATTGGTTTAACTTGGTCATCTTTGGCGAGCGCGGCAAAGCCTTCCTTGATCATGTAAAAAAGGGCAAGTGGGTCTCAATCGAGGGCAAGGCCAAAGTCAACAAGTGGGAGAAGGACGGCGTTAAGCGTCAAGATGTAGACATCATCGTTGACAATTGGCGCTTTGTTGGGCCTAATGTGCAGACCGAAAGTACATCTATTGGAGGCCCCGCAACATGGAACCCAACCGACAAGAGATGGCCCTAGGCTCAGAGTGGCTCATCATCAACTCAGATGAGGAGTTAGACGCTCTGATAGACGATTTGATGGAGATACCTGACGATGAACACGATGAAGATGAGGAGTCTCTTGACGAGACGTGGGACGCCGAAGACCAAGATTGAAGCATTTGGTGAGCTGATCTTAGGCAATCGGGAAAAGTGGAGACTCCACGCGATGAGGTGTGGGGCGCTGGAGTCTGAGGCTGATGATGTAGTCTCTGACTCGCTCACCTATCTCTGCTCAAGGCCACACTTTGATCTGACTGAGCGCCTTATGAGCGTGACTGTGAGGAGTAGAGCGAAGAATTGCACCCGCGCGCGTGGGAATACTCCCATCGGTAGCGTTGAGGATTTAAGCATTACTCAGAAGCGGTGGTCAGCAATCGATGGTGATATGCTCGTCAGTGATCGCCTAGAGCTGATAGAGCTGTATGAGCAGGCATTGACAGACATTGAGGAGCGCTCAGCAGAATACCGATATGCTGAGCTTTTACGCACTTTCTGCTCCGACCCAACCATCTCCGTTGTGCAGGTGGGGAGAGACTTAGGTATTCTGCCCAATACTGCTGCGGGTGCGATGAGGCGCATGAGGCTCTATCTGCAAAGGGAGAACGAGTATGTCAAAGCCTAAGAGTGACCTCAAAGGTCTTGCTTCACGTGAAGCAGGAGAGACTAATGAGACTATCGAGACAAGCGCGCGCGTGAAGACAGGCCCCAAGGCGCCCCGCAACGCTGAGAAGCTAGAGGAGGTCTGCCACCTACTCGCCAAAGGTCACAGCGTTGAGGCGGCGTGTGTCGGTGCCAACCTCAGCAGGGCCACTTTCTATCGCTGGCTTGATGCTGATGAGGAGCTGCGCGAGCGCATCGATGACGCCAAGATCGCAGGAGAGGGCGCTATGATTTCTGAGATGCGCTCGCTGATCGATGCGCGCCAAGATTGGAAGGGCCTTGCTTGGCTCCTTGAGCGCAGGTGGCCCGAGCGCTACAGCGCTAAGCGTGAGATTGAAGTGAGCACTAAGCAACTCAACGGCAACGCTGAAGTGATGGCGATGATCGAGCAGACCAACGAGATGCTCTTTCCCAAAGGTGAGGGCGAGGGCGATGATGATTGATAAGGTGTACATGCCCTCAGACCGCCTCCTCAACGGCATGCAGTTCCTCGCTCCTCTGCGTGGTGAGGTGCCTGAGCTATACACAGCGGTCATCTATGGTGACAGGCGTCTAGCGGTGCGCTCCCCAGAGTGGGTGGAGGAGCCTCGCGCGCGCCTCACCTGTGAGCTCCCTGCTCACATCGATGTGAGAGTGTATGGTACTGATGTCAACATCAGCAGACTGATTTATCACACATACCAAGACAGGCTGACCGCTTGGTCGCGCATCGTTGAGGAGTTCCTAAAACTAACCCCTCCCCATCAACACTGACAGGGAGGGGTGAGTTAATGGCCACCACAGCCAAGGCGCTCGACAACACAAACCGAGCAAGGTGAACAATGACACAAGACCTCCTTAAGATCAAGCACCCATCTTTTCCGCAACGATGGAGTAAAGAGCAGATGGAGGCGGGCGCTGTTCGTATTCATCAGCGCTTTCAAGGCCTCCTCCTCTCGGTGATCGAGAGCGCAGACTGGGCCAACTACCGGATCAGCGCTGACCCCATCGAGGCGGGGCGCCCTGCTTGGCCCGACCCAGGCAAGTATTGTGATCTCGTTTTGGCGCGGCGCTCAGGTCATGTTGAGGTGGCGCTTGAGATCAAGACCCGCCACGCAGGGATCAGTGAGAACCCAACCGACCTCATGCACAAGGTGCTCGATCAGATGGGTACAGCCCTCCTCGATCTACAGCGCGCAGCTCATGAGGCCAACGCGCTATGGTGTGTGGCTCTCGGCATCTATCGCGTCAACTTCCAAACGATGGCGATCTCTCATGCTTCTGAGTGGTCTGATGTGGTCTTGGTCTGGGGGCGTGATATTGGGCGCGACTCGCCTATGGCCTCGATGAGGTGGGGAAGCTTTGACAGCCTAGACGCCTCAATGTGTTCCTACACTGAGCCGAGCAAGTTCTTTGAGGTGTGCGCTCTCCCTCGCAAGCCTGCGCCTGTGGTCGAGATCAAGCCCACCAAGCCACGCTCAATAATGGATGATCTCGTTGAGCTGTCCTCTTGGGTGGAGCTCCTGCCGAGCATGAGGGCGGCTATCAAGATGTTGGCGGAGTGGCCAAAGGGGGCCTTGCTACCTGTGAGGACTTTTGCGCGAGGGTACATCACCGATGATGTGGGCATCTATGCAATACAACATCAAGTGCTTAACCTTGTTGAGGCGGGTGTCGTCACAGGCTACCGCAAAGGCAAGAAGTCTCACGCGCTGTCTCTCAATGTCGAGCGCTTGAGAGAATACTTAGGGGAGGCATGATGAGTGATGAGGAGCGCCCATTTATTCTAAACGACCTACAGCGTGAGGTCATTACAGGCATAAGGCGTAAAGACCAAGTGATCGCCGCGCGCTGTGGGTGGGGATCGGGCAAGACCTCCTCTCTAATATTCGCGCTGTGGTTCATCGCCAAGACTCGGCCTGGCACTACCTCACTCTTAGTGACCGACACCACGCCACGCTACAACTCAGTGCTCATGCCTGAGATCGAGAAGTGGCTGGCCCCGCGCGGGTGGGTCTACAATCACACGCTGCACAAGTGGACTGACACCCACACAGGCTCGTCTGTGCTCTGTCGCTCCTACTATCGCCCGGGCACACGCGACGCCTCACACAACCCTCTTGAGGGTATCAACGTCACAAGCGGTGTGGCTCTCGTTGACGAGTGTCAAACACTCGGCCCAGAGGTAGCACATAAGGCGCTTGGTCGTCTGCGCTCTGGCCCTCAGCCGACTCTCATCTTGGTGGGCTTGCCTGTCTCTGACGCTTGGTGGGTACAGATGGCAGAGGATGCAGGGTGCTCACCTCTGATGTTCACCTCATACGTTAATGAGAACAACCTCAGTGAGGCGTGGTTTGAGGCTACCAAGCTCCTGCCCGATGATGAGCGTGAGGCTATGGTGCTTAACAAGCCCAAACCTCCAACAGGTCTCGTCTATCAAGAGTTTGACAGCGAGCGCCATGTGATCAAGGACTTCTCTTATCGTGAGGAGATGACAGGGCGCATCGCTATTGACTGGGGCTTCCGCAAGCCCTCGGTGATCATCATGGCTTATGATGAGGAGCGACAGGCCACCATCATCACTCATGAGATCAACCCTCAAGAGGTGACGATCAGGCAGCTGAGCGCGCTGATACTGCGGGTGGCTTGGCCTCGCTCGCTTAAGCACCTCGCCCCAGGCCCTCGGATATGGCTTGATGAGGGTGTGGCTGACAAGGCAGGTAAGGCGCGCAACGATCAGACAGGGCGCTCTGCTTTCCGTGAGATCGCCAAGGGCCTCGATGAGGGTGGCATCGGTCTACCTCTGCGCTTTACTACTGACCCTGTGAGGACTGACATACTCAATGGTGTGCAACGCCTCAAGCGCGCCTTCAATCGTAATCGCTACCTCATCGTTGAGGAGGTGTGGAGGCAGGGCGAGCGCGCCACAGGCAACAGCCTCCGTAAAGCCCTCATGAGCTACGCTTGGGATAATAAGGAGCAACCTAAGAAGGATGGGCGAGAGGATCCCTTAGATGCTCTGCGTTATGACTGCATCTTCCATTATTGGGCTGATGAGGTGACGCGCGGTGGGTATACTCCAAGAGCAAGACCCAACCGCAATAAGCGAGCGGGTATCTCCACATCACCTCGGAGCTTCTGATGCCTGATCCTACTATCCCGCCTAGCATTATTGAGAAGGCGCTCGACCCCAACAACCTTGTGGCTGTGGTCACACTAGCCTTCCTCTATATGTTCTATCGCTTCACCTCCAAGCGCTTTGATCTGGAGCAGGAGGAGCAGAAGGAGCTCATCGACCATATCGATCAGCTTGAGAAGCGTATTGATAAACTTGAGGCGATGATCGAAATCTTGAAAGAGAAGTGATCAGTGCTGTGTTATGTATATGATCGGTCATGATTAACACTGATTAACATCGGCGCTTTGGGGGCAACATGACCGATCAATCTCTCTCGTTGTTCGTTGATGAGATCGTGTGGACTTGGTGCGGTCGATGTAAGAGGATGATGCCAGCTGATGGCGAGCATTACTTTCTTACATCGGCCTCGCTTTGTTCAGACAATAGTGAGCCTCTTGACTTAAGCGTGTTTCAATCAAAGGGTGAGTGGCCTACACTTGACAACGCCCAAGAGAAACACGACACTGCTGATTGACGTAATGGAGATAGCTGACGATTGATGGAGGATTTATCCTTAATCATCGAGGGCTAAATGAGAAAGCTCGATTATCAATCAGAGCCAGGTGAGGCACCACGCCATATGCGCGCGCTTCACCCTCGCTTCTCGGTGAGGGGGATCAGCGGCACTCAGTTGAGCGGTGGGGTTCTCACGGGATATGAGCGAAACCCGAGCCTCACAGGGCTCAACTGGGTGACTGAAGCTGAGGATATGCTGAGGACTGACCCTGTGGTCAGACGCTCTTGGCATATGCTTAGGCAGACACTACTCAGCGCGACTTGGCGTTGGGAGAGTGCTGATGAGGAAGATCCAGCTTGCAACGAGCTCGCGCGCTTTGCCAATGAGGCTTGGGGTCTTGATGGGTATGCAGGGCAGACAACCCTGTCATGGGAAGAACAGCTCAGCTACCTGCTTGAGTTCGTTCCTTTGGGTTATCGCTATGCTGAGGAGGTCTACCGAGTAGGCCTCGATGAGAACGGCAAGACGCGCGTGTGGCTCGACCATTACGCAGACCGTGAGCCTTCTGCTCATCAGCGTTGGCTCAGCCGTGACAATCAGCACCTCGATGGGGTTCTTCAGAACACTGTGGGCGTGGGTAAGGTGGCTGAGCCTATTCCCTCCAATAAGCTCCTGCTCCTCACCCTCAATCGTACAGGCTCTAACTTTGAGGGCTCTGGCATGCTTCGCCCTGTGTGGTGGTGGTGGCGCACTAAGCAGCGTATCGCTAACCTCATGTGCGTTGGCACTGACAGGTGGGCTATACCTGCGCCCAAGGTCAAAGTAGACCGCGCGCTCGCTGAACAGCAGGGCCTCACCGATGCCGACATCAACGCGATGATCGATGAGGCAGAGGCACAGGCCCAAGCCTTCCTTGCCGCCGAGCAAAGCTACCTCATCGACAACCCTGTGGTCAGCTTTGAGACATACAGCGCTGCGCCTAACCTTTACGCGCAAGGCCCTCTCGATATTATCCGAGAGTGTGACAATCAGATCAGCCAAGCCTTCCTTGCTCAGTTCGCCAACCTCGGCATCACTGACACAGGCTCTCGCTCGGTGGGTGAGGTTCACCTCTCCATGTTTAGGCGAGCTGCTATCAACCTCTGTGACATCGTGGCGTCTGCTGTGAGCGGTGTTGACCGCAGAGGTGGTGGAACGATTGGGCGCTTGGTGAGATGGAATTATGGCGCGGTTGACCCCTCCAAGCTCCCTCGCCTTACTCACACAGGTCTCGATACTGACGACCTCGCTGACAGCTTGGCGATGATCCCCGATCTAGTGCTCTCTGGCTTGCTGACTCCTGACAACGAGCTTGAGCGCGCTATTCGTGAGCGACTCGGTGCGGGGGCTCTACCTGAAGAAGCCGAGCGTGATGCTATTGATCGGCTCATGGCTATTCGTGGTGGCTTTGATCGCAGAGATCGAGGGGTTGGTGGTGTGAGCGCCCTTGCAGAGTTGGCGCTTGCAAGGAGGCGCAGTGAGAAAACTTAAGCGCATGATCAAGCTGGCCATACCTAAGAAGTATAGCCACATTGACTTTAAGCCACCTCAAGGCGCTCGCAAGGCAGCAGAGCGAGCACTGAGGCGGCGCGCTGATAAGCCTCAGTCACAGCGTGGCATGACTCCTGTGGGCATCGCTCGCGCGCGTGACCTCATCGCAGGTAAGCGTCTCTCTCCCGATACAGTCAAGCGCATGCTCGCCTACTTCAACCGACATGAGGTCGATAAGCAGGGCTCAACTTGGGACGACTATGGCAAGGGTCGCCAAGCTTGGGATGGTTGGGGAGGTGATGCGGGCTATGCGTGGGCGCGAAAGGTTGTGAAGCAGATGAAAGCAGCTGATGAAAAGGTGACTGCCCTCCGCGCTTATGGCGAGGCAGTGCAGGTCTCACCTCAAGTGACCTATGATGTTCCAGAGGGCTTAACCCTCGGCAAAGCCTTTAAGACGTTGGCGCTCGGTCAAGTCTCCTCACGCATGAGCGGTGAGAAGATTGGCGCTGAGATTGACCGCCTCCTCCTTGAGGAGATGGTGCGCGTCTATAAAGAGAGGCGTGATGCTGATCCTGTGATCATCGATTGGCAGCATGCGACCTCACCCTTTCAAGGTGGCACTCCTGCGCCTCCTGAAAGCGGTAGCGCTCTCGGTATGATCGTTGACCTAGAGCTCCGTGAAGATGGGCTTTATGCAATCCCTGCCTACAACGAGCGCGGCCTCAAGGTTGTGCAAGATGCAGGCGGGGTTCTGTGGTCATCTCCCGAATACCTTCAAGGCGAGATACACACTCGCGATGGTGGCGAGAAGGTGGGCGATGCTCAGCTCCTCGCTGTCACTCTCACCCCACGCCCAGCTCAGTCTCATGACAAGATTGATCGGGTCACTCTTAGCGAAAAGGAGCAACAGATGGACGAGCAAATGTCTATCGATGAGCTCAAGGCAGCGCTGATGGCTAAGGATGCCATGATCGCAGAGCTTGAGCAGAAGATGAAAGATATGATGGAGGAGTCTGACGCCTCCCTCGCTGGCGAGATGCCCGAGGAGATGGCTGAGGATGAGCCCAAAGAGGATGAGGAGAAGCCTGAGATGATGGGCGATGACTACGAGGAGAAGCAGAAGAAGCTCTCTGAGGAGCCCGCAGTGCAGGCTATGAGCGAGGCAACCCTCCTCAGCGAGATTAACTCTCTCCGCGCCAAGAACACACAGCTCAGCGAGCGCCTTGAGGTGATCGAGGCAGAGAAGCGCAGCGTAGAGCGCCGTGAGGCTGTGAGCGCGCTACTTCGTGAGGGCAAGGTGGCACCTGCTGAGACCGAGGCTGTTGAGGCCGCTTGGGATCAGCGTGAGAGCGCGCCTGTCTTTTGGAAGATGTTTAGTGAGCGTCCCGCTAGCTTTGCTGTGCCTCTCGCTGAGGTCGGTCATGGCGCAAGCGGTGAGGAGCTTAACCGCGCCACCCTCGCTGAGAAGGTCAAAGCCCTCGCCAGCGAGAAGTCTATTTCCTTTGAGTCTGCTCTCAACCTGTTCCGTGAGCAGAACCCTGATCAATACAACTCTGTGTTTGGAGCCTAAGCATGAACACGCCTAACATCTGCAAGTCCTTTGTGGCAGCGAGCACCATCACGGAGTTCGCTGTTGTTGCCCTCGACTCAAACGGCAAGGTCGCTGTCGCTACTGACGCCACCTCTGACCTCATCGTAGGTGTCGCTCAGCGCGGCGCTTCTGCGGGTGATGTCGTTGATGTCATCGTTCACGGCGAGACCCGCGCCATCGCAGGCGCAGCCCTCACCTTTAGCTCTACCCCTCGCCTCACTGTTGGCGCTGCGGGTGTGCTTGTTGATGGCTCAACCTCTGGTGACTTCCCTGTCGCTCGCGTTCTCCCCAACGTCAATCAGACCTCAACCTCTGCCTCTGGTGAGCAGATCGTTGTGCTTTTCCACGGCCCTGTGACCGCTAACTAAGAAAGAGGTGATCCATTATGGCTAGCTCATACAGCAACCTGCATCCTGTTGACGAGATTTTAAGCTCACTTGTCGTTGAGGCTGTTCCTAGTGATAGTCAGCTCATCGCTGATCAGCTTTTTGAGTCTATCAAGACTCCTGAGCGCTCAGGCACCCTCCTCCTTGAGGAGACCCGCAACTTCATGGGCGCAGGCGCAGGCCTCGACCTTGAGCGCGCACCCGGTGCATCTCGTACCAACATCGGTGGCTTTGATCGTAGCTCTACCACCTTCAAGAGCAAGATCTACAGCGCAGCAGACTCCATCGCGATGGAGGACATCATTGACTCTCAGTACCCAGGTTCTGAGGAGGCGCGCATCGCTAAGAAGGTTGCTCGCGTGATGAAGCTCGCTAAGGAGAAGCGCGCTGCTGATCTTCTCTTTGACGGCTCTAACTTCAACACTGCGACTGCGACTGCTCAGTTCGGTGGTAAGTTCAACGCTTCAGGCGCTGAGCCTCTCACCTACCTCCATGAGCTCAAAGACACCCTCTTTGCTAACGCTCACGGCATCAACCCTGACTCAATGGTTCTCGGTCGTGAGGTGTTCCGCGCCCTCGCTCGCAACCCTGAGATCCGTGGTTATGTAGGTGACAGCTCCGCAGGTATCGCCGCAGGCAACCGCATCCTCAGCGATGAGGCTGTTAAGGCTGTTCTTCGTGACATCCTCGGCATCCCCAACATCATGGTGGGTGAGGCTCGTCAAGACCTTGCTGTGCCTGGTGCTTCTAGCTCTGAGGGCTACATCTGGACTGCTGACACCATCTTCATGGGCCTCCTTCACGGCTCTGACGCTATCGTTCAAAAGAGCGGTGGCGTGAAGGCCATGCCTGTTGCCGCGCTCAACTTCGAGTTTGGTGGCATGGTTGCAGGTCAGTACGACAGCCTCGACCGCACCCGCCGCCATGTCTACGCTGAGGAGAGCCACATCTTCCAGGCGATTGACGCTGACCTCGGCTTCGTGCTCACCGACTGCCTCTAAGATGCTCTGCTCTTGTGGTCGACCTCACACAACCCTGTTAGCTGAGCGCATCGATGCTGATCAAAAGGCCATCGATGATCTCAGTAAGCAGGCTAGTGGGCCGACCGCAGGACTGACTAGAGCAAAGGTCAAGGAGCTAAAGGCCGAGGTGAAAGCTGAGGCCGATATGCTCAAGGCTCTCAAGAGAGGGCGCTCGGAGATGCTTAAGACTCTCCAAGCCGCGCTCGATCTTGCAGACCCTCAGACCCTTCTAGCCCTCCCTCGTGATCGCCTCTTAGACTTTGTGCTGAGAGGTGGGTTGGGCCTTGCTGTTGATGACTTCATCGCTCAGCAAGAGAGAATTGCAGAAGCTGCCCTCTCATCCATCTCTCAGGTGGTGGAAGGGTTAAAGACCGACTCAGTGCAAGAGCAGATAGACGCGCTCGCTATATCTTCGGCTGATGCAGTCTTTCAAGATGTGATCTTGCCCGATACCCTCAAGAGTGTGAGGGAGGCGCTTGAGGCTATGGTGGTTGGTGTTCCAACCAATCAAGCCATGACAGCGCTGAGTCAACGATTGGAAAAGAGCGAGGGCCGACAGCTCACCGAGGTGAGAACCAAGCTCTCTCAGTATGGGCGCAACATCACAGCTGTGGTGGCTGAGTCTGCTGGGCTTGATCTGTATCTCTACACAGGGCCACGCGATGGCATCACACGCGACTTCTGTCGCGCGCTGATCAACTTGGTGGTCGATGAGAAGCAGATGCGAGCGCTATCTAATGGGCAGGGTCTACCTGTCAAAACAAGCGGAGGCGGGTATAACTGCCGACACTCATGGAGCCCTATCACTGAGGGCTTTATGGTTGCCGCAAAGCTGAAGAAGGCTAAAGCCTCAGATATAGCCAAAGCCAACGCAGGAGCGCGCTGATGATCAAAGCAGTCACAGGTCAGTCATACCTCTTTGAGTGGATCGCCCCTGGGCCTCTTAGCGCAGCTCCAACCTTTAAGGCTTATCGTAACGGCACAGGTCACAGCGTGACCATGAACGCCACGCGGGCGAGCGCCTCAGTTAGTGCAGTGGCTAACGATAGACGCACCCTCACAATAGACAACCAAGCCTCAGCTCTCCAAGCTGACCAGAGCAAGGCTTACCTCATCACTGAGGGAGACATGATCTATCCTGTGAGTGTGGTGCGTATGGTCGGCACGACTGCGATCTTGGCTGAGCCTCTACCACGCGAGGTGGACACAACCACAAGCGCGTCCTTAGTCTTTGCGATGTACTCATGCACAATCCCAAGCATCATCACAGATGAGAGCGGCTACTATCCTTGGCAGGTAGAGTTTATTGTTGACCTCGGTCAAGGCACAGAGAGCCGCATTGAGAAGGGCTTGGTTAAGGTCACGCCTCGCCCTTTTAACACTTCGCTTGATCACGATGGGCTTGTTGATACTTTTCCCCAGCTCGCTGACATGGTGCCACGCAGACAGACGAGCTACGCACCTCAGATCAAGGCGGCGCTTGATGAGGTGGCTCATGTGGTGCGCGATCATCTGCGTGATGAGTCACTGACTGAAGATGAGGTGTTCAACCCTTCAGTGTTCCTCAACGCTCACGCCTATTGCACCGCCGCGCGCGTGTATGAGATGGCGGGTCAGCTCGATATTGCCAATGCTATGCGTGAGCGCTGTATGGAGCTCATGGACTTAGCTCTGCGCTCGGTGGCGATTGATCGCGATGGTGACAACGTGGTTGATGATGGTGAGCTTGACCAAGCCAAGAGCGGAGGGTCAGCGCGTGACCTGCGCGCTTCTTGGCGCTCCTATCAGCGCACAGCTTATGATCAGACCTTCTCCCCAACGAGGGGCATGAGGCACTAAGCATGGGCGCTAAGGTTCAGCTCAATCTGCCCAACTCGCTTTGGACAGCTAAAGACACAGCGCGCCTCGCCTCTAACACGCTGGCGATGATTAAGCTGAGAACGTCTGAGGGCCTTGATGCTGATCGCAAGCCTTTTAAAGACTACTCGACCAAACCCATCTATGTGGCTTTTAGAGGTGCGCGCCTAAAGCCCAAAGGGGGCAGACCATCACGCACAGGGCGCTCGATCTTCTACGCTGGAGGCTATCAGCAATATAAGCAGGAGTCTCGCAGGAGGGGCGCAGGCTCAAGCGCGCTTGTTGATCTTGTGTCTAGCGGAGCGCTGATGAATAACTTAGTGGTGCTTCATGCGAGCGCTGAAAAGTTCATCTTAGGGCTCACACCCAATGTCAGACACTATGGCTATCATGTGAACGCTGATCGTGAGTATCTCGGCCTATCTGCTCAAGACATCAATGTGATAGTCTCAGCGGTAGAATATGAGCTGACCAAGAAGCTCAAGAAGGGTGGCAAGCGATGAGCCAAGGCATCCATGAGGCGCTCTCTTATATCGAGCGACAGATTGAAGCGACAACGCCCAAGACCGATACTCATCACGGCTTTGTGGCCATCAACAGCTCAGGCAGGGTTGGCCCTCTTGAGGCTAGGCAACACACCTCACGCTTCTTTGAGGTTCGCCTTGATAGTTTTGGTATCGATGATGGCGCGGCGGGGTTGTCGGGTAGGCGGCGCGCTCGCTGTGTTTTGCGTGTTAAGTATGAGGTGGGTGAGCTGCACTATATGGAGCGCATGATCGCAGAAGATGCGAGCGCCTTGCTCGTCACTCTCAACGGCCCTTCATACAACCTTGCCACCACAGGCATCATCAGCCTTATCCCAGGTGAGCCAACCACAGAGCCCTCGATTGACCCGACCACAGAGGCGCAGTCAATCATCTTGTCTTTCCCCTTTGATCTACTCTATCTGGAGGCATTATGAGCGTGACTCATCGATCTCTTAGCGTGGCGGTAGAGAGCGCCTTTGGTTCTCTCAGCGCTTCTACAGGTCTGCCCGACAACAGCGGGCTCACCTTCACCTCTATCCCTTGCGAGCGTGACCCCATCATCATTTATGGCGATCCTGTGGTCAGCGAGCGCGCTGATGCGCGTGATGGTTCTTATGGTCTCGCTCCTGAGCCCGACACTGTTTGGGCTTCAGGCTCTCGCGTTCGTAGGCGTACAGGTCAAGTCAGTGTACGTCTTGACCTCACCACCATCGGCTCAAGCGCTGCCAACTATGACAGCAACTATCTCGGTTACCTGCTTGGCGCTGGCCTCCTCACACAGAGTCATGGTGCTCAGAGTGATGTGCTCTCTGCGATCAGCGATGTGAACACCTTCACACCCACCACCACCTCAACCAATTATGAGATCGGTGCGCTCGTTGGTGCTGATCTTAATGGTCGCGCTGAGTTTAGCGCTGTCACTGATAATGACGTTACAGGTGATGTGACTGTGAGCCCTGCCTTCTCAGCAGGCTTTACAGGCACACCTACTCTGCGCCTCATGCAGACTTGGTTCCCAGGTTCACGCTCAGCGCTCGGCACACGCGAGCACAGCCTCAGCTTCCGTGTTGATGGCGTGGGCTTCCGTTCATACGCTTATGGCTGTGTGCTTGAGAGTATCAGCCTCAGCCTTGATAATGGGCGCGTGATGGCTGACCTCACCTATCAAGCAGCGCTTATCCAAGACGATCACGGCAACGCTGTTGGGCCTATCGAGCCCACCTATAACAGCGGCGCGCCTGCCTTCTTCCGAGGCTCTTATGTGGTCTTGTCTGACGCCTCACCCACCTCGCTCACCAACGCGACCACAGGCGACACATTAGGACGCCTCGCGCTTGATGTTGAGGACTTCACCTTCACCATCACCAACACGCTCACACCTATCGGTCACAGCAACAGCCTGTTAGCGATGAGCGATATGGAGATCAGTGATGTGGATGTTGAGCTGAGCCTTACTGTGAGCTCACCCAACACCACCATCAACAATGACTTCTTTAATCGCACCTTGCGTCAAGTGCTCGTTGGTATGGGGCCGATTGGTGATGGTCTTGGAGCTGCGGTGATGATCCCTGCTGCTTACCTTACCGTTGATCCTTCTAAGTATGACCCATCAGGCAACGACATCACACGCCAACAGATCGTTTACAAGGCGAGCCGCTTTGGTGGTGATGTGAGCGAGAGCGGCGCAGGCAACAGCCCTGTCCGTTTGGCTCTGGGGGTTTAAAGATATGGCGCTCTCATTTATGCCCGATGCTGATATGACGCTTGAGGTGGTGGTCACTTGTGAT